>VOFF01000622.1_pt1 | contig 18001 bp, 21 predicted proteins | sample 5384061 | NCBI WGS metagenome assembly VOFF01 (sample SAMN12384725, study PRJNA508395) | human gut metagenome | isolation source: healthy gut E | host: Homo sapiens
GCTGTTATTGACAGGGCCTGTTGTCGTAAGCTGCCGGTTATCCGTCTTCAACGCAAACTCCATGACATAAGGCTGGCCTGACTGTTTGCCGACATCCGTGATAAAGCGGTCATAAATGCCCGCAGGCAAGGTAGTCTGCACCGAACCTACTGCATGAATACCAAATCCTTTTTTTTATATTTTTGCGTGGTGATTTGGAGCATAGAACCATTGACAGCCTTGTCTATCTGTGCATTTCCCTGCGTACGATAAAGGCAAATCCGAAAGATAATCAAACACATCCAATCCCTCGTAATAAGAACTATACATCGTCTCACCTCCTTCGTAACCGTAGGTAATGCGGAACACACGATTCATCTCTAAGTCAGGAACGGCAACAGCCAGAACCTTACCGGTTGTTCCGGACACAAACGGTGTGTTATTCCATATCGTCAACAAATCAAGTTGTTGCAATTCATTCAACAGATATACATCGTCATAGATATTTAGCGTCAGTTGTGAAAGCCGATTTGCCTGAGGATTGACATATAAATATACCGTTCCCGGATTGCTTCCGGACTCCGGTAATACAGAAGAGATAAAGATATTCTCTCCCGTGCGAACCGCATAAGACAACTGACTTACAGCGCAAGCATACTGTTCGTTGCCGTATTTGTGGCCTCGACAACCACTTCCGTAGATTGCCCATCTTTAAAGGTCAATACATTGCCTTTCAATTCGGCGGCATCGCGGCCTTTGATGATGCGGTAATATATCTTGCCCCTGACGTGGCAGTAGCTTTCAAATCCACTTGCCGAGGGTATATGATGGTTTCTCCCGTATTCGTAAACGTAACCTGTTGCTCCTGTTTTTGTCCGATGGGGTACGTTCCATGTACAGTCTGGCCAAGTTGTAGTTTCCGATAGCATTTGAATTATTCGTAAAGTCCAACCTGATTTTTGTCAATGGCAAGCTTGGAATAAAAGTCTGATAATCAGCCGTAGAAATAGACTTTATTGCATTTGAATTAACGGTGAAGTCCAACTTTTTTCCCTCATTACAATAGAACATGAATTCAAGATTCCCGCTGCCATTCTGTGTCCCCAATACCATATCAAACTTACGAAAGTTCATTTCTTCCGGGAGGTCATAGATGATTTGACCACCTTTACTGGAAACTCCTTTATAGTAAGTCTTATCGCTTGTCTGCAAATTCTGATCCGTACCGAAGCAACGGTCCACACCAGGCAATGTTCCGGCTACTGCTGTGGTAGCCTCCGTCCATTGATAGTCTCCCAACCATGAAGCTTCCGTATTGGCCTGGTTCACGCACTCGGTAAGCAACCGGGTGTCGTCGTCCAACACCACTTCCATGCGATAGGCATAGTCTCCGGTTTGCATCTCCACATCCACCGTCAGGAAGAACCTTCTATCAATTCATAATCCGAAGCTATCGTAGCAAAACCGTCGGACATCCGATAAGCATAAGAAGCGACCGATTTGATTTGCTTTCCTGCCAACTCCACTTAGCTTTTAACTGACCGGCACTGCCGTTGGAATATAATCCCAAAAGTTCTATGGATTGAGCGTGGAGGCTTACCGATGCCCCCTATTTTACCTATTAATTTATTCTTTATCATTTCAATATAATTTTAGTCACATAATCTTTTTCCGTTCTCACTGATTTTCACGACATGTACCCCGGTTTCAAAGATACCGAATAGTTGTGTTGAGCCGTTTTGTCGCGTGCTACAAGCTGACCTTGCACATTGAAGATTTGAATGTCGGCATTGCCACGCAGATTCTCTATCATGCAGGTAGTTCCTGAAACGTACACCTTATAACCGGCTGTTTCTACTCTGTCTTCAACACCAACCGAAGTGTCATGGCGTTTCACCTTCAATACGAAGCGGTCTTTCACATCTCCGGTTTGCGTGATATCAAACTCATAGGCGTTTTCCAGATCCAACTTCCATTCCCCCCCGTATGTTTGTCCCAAAGGATAACCTCATCATCTCCTGTAAAACCGGTTATCCGGCTCAAACGAAGAGACAACTTGCCAGGAGTTCCTATTCTCAAACCCAGTTTGACTTCTTCGGTATCCATCGGCAATGTGTTCACAGAAGCCGCCGATTTTCCGGCTGCAGAGAACAATTGATTGGCTGTGGCTGACAAACTCCAGAATTTCGGAGCATCTTCATTCACCACAAAATCTGCCGAAGCACCTTCTTCCCAAATAATGTCCGTACGATCTTGCTCTTTATCCCCTGCGTAAAGTTTCAAGCGCACTGAAGTATATTCGTTTGCAGTATAGTAATCGAATGTACGACGGTTAAGCGTCACCTCTTTGGCCACAGGAGTCACGGTAAGTTCAGCCTCAGGTGCCAGTGTCTGGACAAAATAAGACTGGAACGGTATGATCTTCTGTTCCTCATCATAGTTCGTCATATCGAATGTAATGTAGTTGTCCAACTCCTTATTATACTGATAAACGAATTTAGTCACCTTGTGCTCGTCAAAAGATCACATTCTGGTGTTTCGTGATGTTGATGTCTGCCAAATACGGATTACCGATCAGGTTCCATCCCCTCCTGAGACTTACCGTGGAAGGAGATTCAAAATGCTCCAAGTGGCCGATAGTTACCGAACTGTTCGACAGTAAGGTTCCGTTTCCGATATTCATCGCATTATCTACGTCAGCAACCGTCGTCAACTGAACTTCTTCTTCCAGATAGCCTTGCAGCAGTTCGGCTTCCACTTCAAGTCAGCCGTAGGTGCAGTAGCCACAAAAGTATAGTCGTCCGTGCCGTTTTTTCAATTTCAGTTCGACCTTGGGCTCAAGATAAACCTTGAACTCCAACGGAGCTGATTCCGCACCGACCGCCTGGACGGTTATCGGATTCAAAGCCATTTTATCCAACTTCGATTGGTCTATCATGATCGTAAAGCGATTATCGCCATTACGCATGTCTACACTGTCTTTATCCAAAGAGGCGTAGGCCGTTTCTTTCACTTCCAGCATCACCACATCATCGGCATTTCCGCTCAATACTTTCACTTGCAGAGGCAATCCCTTGGCGGTTTCCTCCAGCATGATATTGCTGTTTCCGGACATTCCGTCGGCCAAAAGCCAGCTCCACCTTCACCGGACGTTTGCCGGATTCAGGAGAGACAAAGAACATCACTTCGGAAGCACGGTTCAACAACGCTCCCTCGATAGAAAACTCAGCTTTGCCGTTTTCTACAGTCTGTGCTTCCACAAAATGTTCAAACGGACTTTCCGAACCCAAAGCACGAATGGCCATCACCAAATGGTCCTGCTCCATAATACCGGCATGACGGTAACGTAAAGTAATCCGATCGGTTGCTGTCAACTGTGGATCGTTTGCATAAACCAATGTGTAGTGTGTTTTGCTCAAAGGCAAATCGGATTGTCTTCCGGCTGCTACATAGTTGTAAGAGGTACCGTCGAATGTATTCCATTCTCCCTGTACATTCTTTCCTTCCGGATAAATCAACTGTACGGCCGAAGTTTCGGACATTTGGTTCAGATGCAGGCGACTTTCCGGATTAAACGGCACAGTAGAACGATAGTTTTGTGTCAAAGTACCGTAGTGCTTCAGCGACATGTCCTGTACGCTTTCACGCAAATCCCCGTTTTCATCTCTTACATCCATCGTCAAATAAGCCACTAATGCCGAATCATTCAGCAACACTCTTTCCTGCATATATCTCAAGACTTCTTCCTGGGTCAGTGAGCGGTTCCATACGGCAACCTGATCGAATGCTCCCGTAAACCAAGTGTTACCCATTTGGTTCTGTCCCAACATCAACATGGAATGTATGCGTCCTTTGTTTATATTACGTTTTATAGAATATTTCATTCCGTTCAGGTAATAATCCATACCATCGGGGCGGGCCACCAATGCCAGATGAATCCATTGTCCAACCTGATCTTTCGCCACGTTGAGTGAAGTAGATTGGTTCCAACTCCAGGATTCTTCATTCCAATGACAGCGTACATTACCGTTTTGCAAGTGTAGTCCTGTTGCTACAGAGGGATTTGAAGAGCGGAAAAATAAGAGCGGTTTGGTTCCGGACAATATGCCTACATCACCCAAATATACCCACCCCATTACGGTCACGGTATTGGATTCATGCAAAGCAACATAGTTATCTGCCGAACCCACCAAAATTCCACCTTTCTCCACCCACGTCGAGTTACCCAACCCTTTCGGGGTAATCCGGTTGACAACCTCAATCGGCATCGGAATCATCTTTTCGTCGGTCTTGCCTTTCAGAGTCACCAGATTCCGTTCATTGAAGGCTCCCAAATTCTGTCCTATTTTTAAGTTCGGAGGAAGCTTCACCCTTCGTAAAATAGAATCCGGTTTGAGGTTGCAGCACGTCATTGTCCGACACGATATCATACACACCGTTCGGTTCTGCCAAGCCTTCCACAATAGAAGCGTGGGCTTTGACAATATGCTGATCCTCGGAATATACGGTAAGCTCTCCTCTATTTGAAACTCCCTCAACGGTCATTTCGATAGCCGGCTTCAAAGACACTACCAACATTTTTTGCCTTGCAGTTCCTGCATCGGCAAATCAGTCGCTTGCAAAGTCTGCGTATCTGCATTATAGGTCAAATCTCCCACCAAATTCCAATAATTCCTACGTCCGTCTTCCGAATAATACAGACGATAACGTTTATTCGGATTAAACGGTTTACCTTCGACTGCATAGAAATCTAACGTCAAAGTGTCTGCTTCGGCAACGGTAAAGTTTCGAAAGATATATCCAGTCGGTTCCACCTCATAATATTTGGTATCCAAATTGGATTTGTCTTCCAACCAATGTTCCGCTTTATAAGCATATACACCGATCTGATAATCCGATGTTGTATTTTTTAACGGCAATCTTCAACAGATTGACTCCCCGGTCTTCAAAGAGTTTCTCACCATCGGTCAATACACCGTAAGCAGTTCGTTGTGCACTGATGGGGAGCGACATTTTTTTCATGAATAACCTCCGCACGCGTCATCACACGTGGCTGATATCCGGCAAATGTTTCCAAGTCTCCGGACAGATTATCCCCATTGAAAGCATAGTAAGCCACAAGTCCGTTACGATTGTCTACATTCACGGAATACATTTCACGACGGATTTCCTCTTCATTCAATTCGTAGTTCCATATCTTCAATTCATCTACGGCTGCCTCTATCGGCGCATACTCAAAAGCATCTGCAAACAGCGACAGGTAAGTGGAATTATTCAGCGTATGTTCCCTGCGATAACGCTCTCCCTCACCAGTTAACATACCGTTTACATACAGACGTATCGAACCGTCACGTTTCTCGGTTATCGCCACATGAGCCCACTCACCCATGTTCAATTTACCCCCTTCGATGGTTTTCTGTTCATCAGAAGCCGGTTCATACGTCGGCTTGTTAAACTGGTTGCTTGGCGAATATCTGAATTTCAAAGTTCCGTTTTCTACGAAAAGCAACCAACCTTTTGCACCTTTATCATATTCTTTCTGACGGTTGGCCAACAAAACTCCATCATTCATCGGTTTCACCCAAAGGTCTACAGTAAAGTCATTGAAGAAATAATCTACATATCCTAAATCTATTCTGCCCTTTCCGTTTGAATACAACGCATTTCCGGCTTTCTTTTCCAATTTTACATCCGGTGTTTCCTTCACGATGTATTCGGCCGATAGGGTAGACACATCGGGAGATTCTCTAAGTGTGAGTTTCAACTGTACTTTATCTCCGGGACGCAAGGCATGAGTAAGATACTGATAGGGATTATCTACCTTCATTCCATTTACCGTCCATTCATAATAGTAATACAACGGAATAGTCCATTTCGTATCAATACCGATAGTACGACGGCCATCCACATGGGTGATTTCTTTTTAAGGCAAAATCCGTTTTTAAAGAAACGGTCGGAAGGATGCTCCAAATCGGCTACCCATACGCCGCGACCATAATCAGCCAGTACCATCTCTTGTGTGGTATAATTCATGACAATATCACTGAATTTTCCACTATTATATCCCTTGGTCCAAAAAACGCCAGGTATTTGAACCATTTTCCAGAATATAGATTCCGGCACTACCACGATTCACAAAATAAAGATCGCCACTACCTTCGTGGAAAAACAAGTGGTCGCAAGCTATATTAGGAAGGCCCTCTCCTACTTTTTTCCCAACGACTTTCGTTGACATACAATCGCATGACCTGTCCTGTCTGTCCCAAATACAGGATGTCGCTGTTATCGGGATCTGCCGCTAATCTGGTATTGCTAAATTTAGCCGGCTCACCGTTGTACAGGATGTCCTGAAAAGAGTTTCCACTGTCTATGGATTTCTTTAAGATATTATCAGTCGTACGTACAAAAATAGTAGTATATCCTTTATCGCGTGCAAATGTGACATCCGCGACATCCGCCCCGACATTATCAAACAGATTAGTCAGGCTCCGACCTATATCATCAATGCGGTAGAAAGTGTTTCCTTTTCCCGTTCCCGTACGTCTCATATACCAGGAACCAGTATGTACATCAGCGTAATTGGTGGTCGTGCTCCACGAGTCCAACGGCATATTCTCAATACCGCCTCCGCCACCTCCGGAGAAGTAGCATGTGCTGGTATAAGGATTGGCGCTGGATTCGGAACCTTCATAACCACGCCAATTTCCCCATCGACCGTAGCGGTAGGTCTGCACATCAATATCCTGCGTGTTACCCACCATCAACTGATCACCGAATTCATTGACACGGATATTGTAATACAACATCTGTCCCATATTTCCTCCAATATTAGTCCATTGGTTATTATTCACATCCAAATCTTTCATCAACATACCGCCATCCGAAACCTCTGAACACCCGACCACTCTTGTGGGAAAGAATGAAATGATTGTCCGCATTGTGGCGAGAATTGGTTACCGCATAATATTTGCCGTCATCCTGTAACGACGTCAAACGGATTGACCATGCAAACTGATCGAAATTTTTTCCTCCGTCAGAACTAATGGCAGAACTCATCGTACATCCGTACACCCAATTCGGATCACGAAGGTTTACACCGAAACCTCCCAACCAATTCCAAGGAGCCTCATTGCCAAAAACAGTACCTCCACCGATTCCAGCACTGGGCTCTTGAAGCGTTATCCAAGTCTTTCCCTTGTCTTCGGTATAATAGAGTGCCGTAGCATTTCCGTTACGAACTGCTGCCGCAAACCACATTTGGTTCGGATTTATGGTACTGATGACCATATTACCCGGCGAAGTGGCTCTTAAAGGGAATATCGTCTTGTTATCCGGGTCGGAAGGATCATTACGCAGTGCCGTACGGTTTTCATTATATACATCAAAACTCATCTTCTTGATGTTATATTTTCTTTCCATTTTCCACCGTGCTTCTCGCTCCATCATCAAAATAGAAGATAGACCGAGACCCTGGTATGTAAATCATATCCCGGTTGGAGGGATCAAACTCCACAGACTGGAACCATACGCCTTTTCCCACACCATTGGGATGGACGTCTTTTAGTTCATCCGGTACAATGACCTCTGTCCAGGTTTTACAGGTGTCTTCACTAATCCAAAGTTTACTGGCCCAATGCTCAATCCCCCCTTGCTGCTGTGCGCCGATGAATTTCAGATTTCCGGCTTTGTCGCGGAAAGCATAACCTCGCTTATACCCTTTGTGAGTAGCCCCTTCTATACGACGCCAGCTATCTCCGCCATCCGTTGTTTCATACACCGTACTGTTATCACCAAAAGCAAACAAGTGATTCCAATCATCCGGGTCTACAGGGATCGAGGAGTGGCGAACCGTACTACGGTGAGCTCTCACCGGAATATTATCCGTGATGCATGTCCAGGTAAGCCCTCCGTTATCAGTCTTGAAAATGCCTGCTCCGTCGGGAATTACATACAATTTGTCATGGTCTTCAGGATGTACCACACCCCAATGCATACGTCCAGACGATGGTTTATGTTCCACCGTACGGAAATAGGCTGTATTACGAATACCTTTTTTACGGTCTTCTGGAGTGTACACGATTTTGGGCCAGGTATGGTTCAGTACATCGGTTGGAACAGTACGGGCTATACTGGCTTGCATCACCGTTCGTTGTAGGTTGTATCCACGAACTGGTAGAGCGTATCTCCGCCCGGCATGATACCGTAAGTGGGTAGCCATTGCTTGGCATACCATCCGTAACCGAATTTGTTCTTGGCAGCCTTACGGTCTTTTAAAGCCGTCTTCATGATGGTTACAATTTCTTGAGGGCTCCATCCGTCATGTGCCAACTTCATATACACTTGATCATCCAGCAAGTCTTCCATCTTCACGTATTCAAATGCGGAATCCGGAAGCAAAGCTGCTTCTTTTACCATTTTATTGCGTCGTTTCCGGTCCTGTCGGAATCGAAGCATACTCATTTCTTGCATAACTATGCAAAACAAAACAGCAAAATAAAAGTTGAGTGGTTAAAAAAAGTTTCTTTATCATCTAACTTCTGTTTTAAATTTAATACTGTATCCCAAAAACAATCTAATCTTAAAAAGTATATTGAATTTATTTGTGCTTTTCCGCTATCCTTTCTAATCAACTGAAAACATCATCGCCATGCGTCCCAAAAATCATCCGGATTATGTCCCGAGTTATATCCCGGATTTGGAGGTTCCGGATTCATATCACTTCCGGCAATCATCATCTCTGTTTCGAATAACATGACCCGGACTTCAGGACTCACATAATTTTTATACCCATAGTTAAGTGTTGTTCTCATCTCGGTTTCCGCTAATAGCATCATTTGATTCATTTTCTTTTAATTTTTAATTGATAGAATTAGTGCAAGCCAAGTCTATTCGGACTCCTCCGATAAATTGGAACACAAAGGTAATGGCAGTTATGTGGTTTTACAAGAGGATTTAGTTAAAGAAAAAAGATAAACAATAAAAATAGAAGCTTATATAAAAAGGGATATTTACGGTCAAAAAAATCCCCAAAAAAGCCAAACAGTTATAACCAAGAATAAATACAAAGGCACTTATATGCACACTTCGTAATACAAAAAGCCATTCAAACAACAAGATTATAACTACTACAAATCAGTCTTTGTTGTTAAAAATCATATATTCCATAAAAATAAGAAAAGGACATCAAGCCATTCTACCATTACAAAACCACTGCCCGTATGGCCAATACCACATAAGTGAGGTAAAGTACACTCTGAAAAATATCCAAATCCGCTACGGCATACCCCGTGGAAGTATATTGAGTAGAAATAAAATTCTATCCGGCGACATCCTGCGCAAAATATAAGCGCATGCCATGTAAGTAGAAAGACCTACCAACAGCCCCCAAAGCATCCCTGAACAGAATATCTCCCGGATAATGTACCCCCAAATAAATGCGGGAATAAGAACAGAGCGCAGCCCACAAAACCAAAGAAAAGGTCATCCAAACATTACGAACCAACAAAGCTAAAAAGATACATACAGCAAAAGTGTTGGCGGCATGACTGGATATAAAACCATAGCGTCCGCCACGATAGCCATCCACTACGTCTACCAAATACATCAGCAAGGGGTCCTGAGCCGGCCGGAAACGGGCAAAGTAAGGTTTACAGAAAGAAGAAGAAAACTGGTCGGCCAACAAGATGGACAAGGCAAGAAACAACACAATAAGCCCCACCTCACGCATGGAATTGTTCTTGACCAACACATAAAATAGCACGACGGCCACAGGTATCAAGCCACCGTACTGGTAATCCCGTTCATAAAATGGTCGAAAAACAACGAATTGCTGCCATTCAACAGCAGCAACAACCGTTGGTCCAAACCGATCCAGTCTTCTAACGCCATATCAAATCACCTCCATTGCTTCTGTCGGCATCCAACCCACCTTGCCGTCTGCCAACCGTATTTCTTTCCATTCCTTCATGGAATCGTCTATGATTTCCACACGTGTGCCTTCATGCAGTACAAAAGAGGTCCGTACCCGATTCGTTCGGAGTGCTCTTCACGACTACCGAACTGCTCATCACCACAGCCCCGCTGCGGGCATTCAGTTCCTGATGCTGTGTCCAAGCAAACACATTGGCCATCACGACAACCGCCAACATGACCAAAGCGCCAAAAAAACCCAATTTCTTCCACACGACCTTATTGCCTAAAAAAAACACCAGAATCAGCACGCAGGCCAGCACAAAAGCCACAATCCCCGTACGCGCCCAACCGTCCATACTCATCATGTCAATGATGTTCTTATACCATGTCACAAAAGAACATCTCGCTTTCGGGTGTGATTTTATCTATCGTTTTTGAACGGGCCAACTCAGATTGAAACGGACATCCGAACTCCGGGGTCCAACAAGGCGGCACGCTCGTAATTCAAAATGGCAAGAGCCAGACGGTCTGTCTTATAATAACAGTTTCCTAAATTATAATATATGTCCGCATGCTCCCCTTCTTTCAGTAAAGCCATATATATAGGTATGGCTTCTTCATACTTTTTTCCGCAGCGTACGCACTATCAGCCTGCACTTTGTCTTGGGCATGAAGCGAAAACATGCACATCACACCTACGCATATCAAAATCAACTTTCTCATCAGCTTCATCCTTTACTTACCGTTTAATAGAACTTTCCATCTTATTAATGACTTCCGTAGCCGCTGCATATATCTTGTCCATCGTTTGCGACGGGTCACCCGGCGCATAACGGGCAAATTCACAATCGTTCATCGTCTCTACCAACTGCTGCACGACGGAGGCGTCCGTTCCCTTGTCCTGCAACTTTTCACTGACATTCTCTTTGTTCAGTTCTGCAGCCGGGAGATTCAACTTGTCTCCCACATAGCCCCACAAGGCCTTTAAGACCTCATCATAAAATTCGGCCGGCTTGTTGGCTTTCAACAATGCAGCCGCCTGTTTCAGACGCTTGGCTGCCGCCTTATTCGCTTTCTTGTTACGCATTTTGGCTACATTGGCATTTTCCATAGCTTGTTTGCGGAAAAACCACCACAAGAATAATGAATGCCAACAAGGGAATGACATAACTCCACCAATAGGCTGCCGTCGCAAAATAGGACTCACCCTTTTGCTGCAAACGCACCTCACCCTGATGGATGTACCGGATATCTGAAGCCAACAACTCCACATCCTCCTTATTCGTATAGTTTCCTCCACCGCTTCCGCCTTTGCCTTTCGCCACGCTGAGGTCAAATCCTTCCGTTTTCACGGTCTTGTAAGCTTTCGCGTCCGTATCAAAATAACAGAATTCCACTGGCGGAATCGTATATTTCCCCGGATGGCGGGGCACAGCCAAATAATCAAATATTTTATTACCGGAAACCCCTCCGCGGCCTACTTTGGTCTGGTCCGTAATCTTGGCATCGTACGTCTCGAAATCTTTCGGGAAATTCACCACCGGAGCTTTCATCAGCTTCATGTTGCCGCTTCCGGAAACCGTAACCCTCAGCGTCAACGCGTCATTCGTCTTCACTTCGCTCGGAGTAAGGGAAGCACTGATATTGAATTTGCCCACCGCTCCGGAGAAACCAGCAGGCCGTGGCGAAGGCAAAGGATCTACCTGCAAGGTCAGAGAAGGAGCCACAATGGTTTTCTTCACCTCGACCATGGTACTCCCCCCGTTGAAAAACGCATCAATCGGGTCGATATTACGATTTTGCTGCACCACAATCCCCTCGAACTTGAAGGAAGGAATCGTCATCTTTCCGCTACGTTGGGGAAAGAGCACATATTGCCGCCATACCACCGTACCGTACCTGCGCCCATTGTGCTCTTCCATTTTCAGGCTCTTCTGTTGGGGCAGCTCTATTTCCTGTGTATGAAAACCCTCCAAATCCGGCATGCCACCGGCCAACTGCGACAGGTTGACCAAAGAGTAGACCTTATAAGTCAGTACTACCGCCTCTTGTTCATACAAGCGTTGCTTGTCGGCCGTAACCGTAATGAAAAGGTCTTTTCCGGTAATCTTAGCCCCGGCATCTTGCATCTGCATCCGTTCGTGCTGTCCACCCCCTTGTTGGCGAGACTGTGATCCCCCCGCCACTGCCGGGGACAACCTCTATGCTCACGGTATTGGAACGGTATTGCTTTCCGTTCACAGTAGCCGTAGCGGCCGGGATGGTATAAGTACCAGCCTTCAACGCACTTAATATATAGGTATAGGTTACCGAGCTGCTCTGCGAAGTCTTTCCATTAATCATTTGAAAACTGGACTGTGAGGAACGGCTCGGCCCCATGTCTACACTAAACCCTTTCAGGGTAGGCAAATGGAAATTACTGACATCCTGTGTGTTCACGGTGAAACTCAACCTAAACTGCTCACCTTCCTCCACCACATCCGGTGCCGCGGCCTTTATCTGTACGGCTGCCCGTATCCCGACTGTTAGACAACATAACCAAAGTAATGCGATATATTTCTTCATTCCTATTTCCTTTATTGTTTAGTCGTTACCATTGTTTCTCCAATTTTCTCTGTCGCGGTTTGGCCATTGCCTTCCTGATGCGCTCCTGTGTATCTTTCTCATCTTGCATGGCTGCGTTCAACAGTTGTTCGGCATTCTCTTTCGACATGTTCTCTTCATTCTGCTGTGATTGCTTTTGCTGTTGCTTCTGTTGGTCTTCTTTTTTTGTCTTTATTCTCCTGTTTGTCCTTTTTACTGCTATTCTTGTCTTCTTCTTTGTTCTTGTCCTTTCCGTCCTTATTCTCTTTATTGTCGTTTTGCTGGTCCTGCTGTGGATTGTTTTCAACTGGTGTTGGCATAAGACCAAATTATAGCGGCTTTTCGTTGTCCGCAGGATTCCGCCGCAAGGCGTTCTTATAACACTCTATGGCGGGTCCGAACTGCTTTTGGCTTTGCAAAATCACTCCCATATTATGATATATGGAAGCCAACCGTCCCTTGTTTGTCTCCACTTTCACGGCCTGTTCGTATGCCTGCATGGCTTCCTTGGGCTTTTGCTGTCTCAACAGCGCATTTCCCAAATTGAAATGTGCCTGAGGGAAACGACTGTTGGCTTCAATGGCTTTACGGTAATCCACCTCGGCTTTTGTGTACATACTGTCGCGATACAACCGGTTTCCACTCCTCAAATAGTCACGGTCTGTTTTCTTCTGCGCCCATAAAAAGAGATACCGTCAGACACAAGCACAAAGCCAATCCATATTTATATATCCCACGTAACATGTCTTTCTTCCTTATTTACGAAACAACTTTATATTCTTAAACAACGGATTCTTACGTTCCACAATCAACACATCCAGAACGAGTACAAAGCAAAACCAACAAAGCTACGGCTTTGGAACTGCTCATCGTATTCCGAATAGACCGCACTTTCCATCTCCTTCTTAGCCAACTTATCCACATAGCCCGATAATTGTTCCTGTGCAGATGAACTGTTATCCACATAAATATAGGCTCCTTGACCGGCAGCCGCAATTTCCCGGCACATAGACTCGTTCAACTTGGAAACCACTACATTCCCCGTATTGTCTGTGATATACTGCGAATTTCCGGGCATGGGTATGGGTGCGCCTTGCGGAGAACCGGCTCCCAAGACATAGACTTTTTATTCCCTTTTTCCGCTGCCGCTTTGGACATCTCCACAGCTCCTCCCTCATTGTCCTCTCCATCGGTAATCACAAAAATAGCCTTGCTCACGTCCTGATTGGGCGTAAAACTTTTCATGGCCAAATCAATAGCCTGCTTGATATCCGTTCCTGTGTGGTAATCATGGATGGATTTATTGTTTCAAAAACATCTTGGCCGACACGTAATCACTTGTTATAGGCAACTGGGTGTAGGCCTCTCCGGCATACACGATCAATCCGATCTTATCATCCGTCATTTTATCCACAATATTGCTTACCAGCATTTTGGATTTTTCCAAACGGCTCGGCGTCACGTCTTCAGCCATCATCGAATTGGATATGTCCATGGCTATAATGGCCTCTATTCCCTGACGCTTACGGGTATCCATTTTTGTCCCGAACTGCGGACGTGCCAAAGTGAATATCAACAATGCCAAAGCCGCAAGCATCAACCACGTCTTCACCTCACGCCGGGCTGCCGAAACATCCGGCATCAAGCCTTTCAGGAGTTCGATGTCGCCATAACGAAGCAGACGCTTCCTGCGGTAATAGTTTGTGGCATAGTGCAGACCTGCCAATAAGGGTATCAGCAGAAGCAAGTACAAATATAATGGTTCTTCAAAACGAAACATAATCAGAATGAATTAAGGTATTTTCTTCAATATGGTCATACGTAACAGGATTTCAAGTAGCAACGCAGCAGCAGCCAACCAGGCAAACAAGGCGTATGCTTCATAACGCTTGCTGTATTGCTTGACATTCAGCTTCGTTTTTCTAACTTGTCAATATCCTTATACACGTCCTCCAACTTCTTATTGTCCGTAGCCGCCGATAAAATTCACCGTCTGTCTTCCCGGATATGGCTGCCAACGTCTTGGTATCGATTTCTACCGGCACGTTCAGATATTGCACACCGCCTGCTACCAGCATGGGATAAGGTGCCAAACCATTGGTACCCACACCAATCGTGTACACTCGTATTCCGAAACTTTTGGCAATCTCTGCCGCAGTCAAGGGCGAAATATCTCCGGCATTATTCGTTCCGTCCGTCAACAAGATAATCACCTTGCTTTTGGCCTTGCTGTCTTTCAAGCGGGTAACGGCATTGGCGATTCCCATTCCTACGGCTGTTCCGTCCTGAATCATCCCCCGCTGAGCCATATCGGTCTTGATACCATGGAAGAGGTTCAGCAATACGGCATGATCCGTGGTCATCGGACATTGGGTAAATGCCTCGGCCGCAAAAATAGTCAGACCGATATTGTCGTTCGGCCTGCCCGCTATAAATTCGGAAGCCACCTGTTTGGCTGCTTCCAAACGGTTCGGCTTCAGGTCTTCGGCCAACATACTGGTAGAAACATCGACTGCCAACATGATGTCTATACCCTCAACCTGAGTGTTTTTCCAACTGTTACTGGTTTGGGGGCGAGCCAATATGATAATGACCATCACAAACGTAAACAAACGCAGTATGAATGGTGCATGAATCAGATGGTTCTTATAACTCTTGGGCGCATAACGGTATGCCGTCGTATCCGACACCAACAACGTAGGTTCTTTCTTCTTGTTTTTCAGCACATACCATAAAATATAAGGTATGAGCAGAAGCAAGAGAAAAAAATATTCAATATTCGCAAACGTCATAATCACTTATAAATTTTAAACGACCAAGTCATACACCATCCAAAGAATCCAGCCCAACAAGGCCAACGCGGCCAACGTAAGCAATACCAACGCCAAACGCATACTTATCAATGTCCGGCGACTGCGTTTCTGTTCAATCGTTACTTCGTCCGGCTCCGGCACGGCATTTTCATCCGCTTCCACCTTTGTCTGGTTGATAAATTCAATGGCATTTACTAGATTTGCATCATTCTAATTAATCAATGTATTGTATTTGGCAAATTTGACCAAATCGGCAGTCTGGAACAGCATGCGCAATTCGTCCAGACTTTCAGAAGTCTGCTCTTTCAACAAGCGGTCGATAATCTCGGTCGAGGTCATCTCCATGGCATTGAAACCATAACGCTTCTCAATATAGGTACGCAGAATAGCGGTCAGCCGAGTATAATATTCCTTAGAATCTTCTTTTGCCCAAACTTTCTCTGCCTTGATTTGGTCAATTTCCTCCATGGCCTTTGTATGCGGCAAAACCTTAGGAGCTAACTTAATAATCTTAATGATAGGCTTATTATCCCGATAACGTATATAAAAATAAGCCAAGCCGAGAACCCATACAAGCAAAAGTACGGACAAAGCGAATATCAAAGACCAATCCGTCCACGAGAAAGGAACGGCCATAATTTCTTTAGGCCCATAGAACCGGTCAACATGAACCGTATCGACAGGAATCGACAACACCCTCAAAGCCAAATTCTTCGACTGATATTCCTTCCCATCAACTTTCACTACAAGGGGGGCAAATAATACAAAGCCGAATCAAAAGAGGTTACTATATAGCTTTGGGAAACCAAACGACGAGCTCCTTCATTCAATTGCTGCGTGTCCGCCTTGGCAACTTCTACCACCTCTACCCCGGGAGTCAGCATATCTCCGGCTTTCACCTGTGGCATTACCAGCTTGGATTTAGTATCCGTACTGACATCCAAAGTTATACGGGTCTGTTCCCCTACCCAAAGTTCCAATGAATCTATCCTGACATCCACCGTCACCTGTGCTTCAACAACGCTTGCCATCAAAAAAGAAACGGCAGAAGCAACCACAGTCGAACGGCTCTTTTTATTTTTATTATGGTAACTTTTCATCTTCAATTTCGTTTGGCAAAATAAAGTCATCAACGAAGACACATAATCTTGATCCGTACGAATAGAAAACCGAATCCACATTACTCTTCGTAAACGTATCCTGCAACAAATTCTGCCTATTCTTCCACCAGTCATGATGAGCCTTCCGCACTTTGCGGCTGGACGTATCAATATATTGTTCATGTCCGGTTTCCGCATCGCACACCTTCATCAATCCGACATCCGGTAAGTCTGCCATCCGGCGGTCAAAAACCTGAATAGCCACCACATCATGCTTTCGGTTGGCTACGGTCAAAAGCCGTACGATAGTCTTTTCTATCTATGAAATCACTCAATAAGAATGCCGTACAACGCCGCTTAATGGCCTGAGTAAGGTACTCTATCGCCTGACCGATATCCGTAGACTTGCTTTGAGGAGTAAAATCCAACAGTTCACGTATGATACGCAAAATATGCTTGCGTCCCTTTTTCGGAGGAATGAACTTTTCAATCCTGTCCGAAAAGAAAATCACCGATCTTATCGTTGTTTTGTATGGCAGAAAAAGCCAAAGTCGCAGCAATCTCCGCCACCATTTCCCGCTTGGTCTGAGAAACTGTTCCGAAACTCAAACTGCCCGAAACATCGATCACAAGCATGACCGTCAGCTCACGTTCCTCCTCGAACACTTTGACGAAAGGCCGGTTAAAACGTGCCGTCACATTCCAATCTATGTCGCGAATATCGTCTCCGTACTGGTATTCCCTCACTTCAGAGAAAGCCATACCACGCCCTTTGAAGGCCGAGTGATATTCGCCGGCAAAAATATTGTTCGACAGCCCTCTCGTTTTAATTTCGATTTGACGGACTCGCTTTTAAAATCTCACTTGTATCCATTCACAACGATGATTAGGGTACCTCTACCTTATTCAATATCTGACTGATGATTTCTTCACTGCTGACATTATTGGCTTCCGCCTCGTATGAAAGCCCGATACGGTGGCGCAAAACATCATGGGCTATAGCCCGTACATCTTCCGGTATCACATATCCCCGACGTTTAATAAAAGCGTAGGCACGAGCCGCCAAAGCCAGATTAATAGAAGCACGCGGAGAACCGCCGAATTCTATATAATTTTTCAAGTCCTTCAAACCGTATTGCTCTGGATAGCGCGTAGCGAAAACGATGTCGGCAATATACTGCTCTATCTTCTCGTCCAAATACACTTCCCTGACTACATTACGTGCTTCGATGATTTCATCAGTGGACAAAATAGGACGCACGACAGTCTTTTCCCCTTTGATTTGCTGACGGATAATTTTCTTTTCCTCTTCCAACTTTGGATAATCAATTATCACTTTCAACATAAAACGGTCCACTTGGGCTTCCGGTAAAGGATAAGTTCCTTCCTGCTCTATCGGGTTCTGAGTGGCCAATACCAAAAAAGGTTCCGGTAATTTATATGTTTCTTTACTGATGGTGACCTGACGTTCCTGCATCGCTTCCAACAAAGCACTCTGCACCTTGGCGGAGCACGGTTGATTTCGTCCGCCAACACGAAATTGGCAAAAATAGGACCACGCTGAGCGATAAACGTCTCATCTTTTTGGCTGTACATCATCGTACCTATCACATC
>VOFF01000902.1_pt1 | contig 18001 bp, 10 predicted proteins | sample 5384061 | NCBI WGS metagenome assembly VOFF01 (sample SAMN12384725, study PRJNA508395) | human gut metagenome | isolation source: healthy gut E | host: Homo sapiens
ATAACGGCGTTTCAGCAGCCCTTCATTGCGCTCTCCCGGCCATTCGCCCAGATAAGGGGCGTTCATGTCCATCCACGACCAGGCGGTTCCAGTCCTCCTGCGGCATGTCCACGCCATGGTGGCCTTTTTAAGGAGCTGGTAAAGCTCCGACGTATCCGCGAAAAAAACTCCGTGGGGGCCAGCCCCAGATAGTTCCCCTCCGGTCCGTTGCGGCGCACATAGGGGTGCAGGTTCCAATAAGAGACGGAGCCGGGGGCGGGCGCCCCCTTGACGGCCTCAATGTCATGAAATCCGGCACTCCTTCACGGGCCTTGCCTTCCGCTGTGTGGCAGCGTATGCAATGGCGGTCCAGCACGGGCTGCACTTCATTCATGAAGGAGAAGGTACGCGCGGGGCCGTACCACGGGACGATAGAGGCGGGTTTCTGGCGGGAAGCCATGACGGCCCTGGCGGGGGGAGCGCAGTTCTGCCGTTCATGGCAGCCGATGCAGCTGAGCGTTTCCCCGGCATGGCGGTAAACCAGCTCCGCATCAGCGCTAGGGCACGCCCCTCCCCGTCCAGCACCTGAAGCGTCAAAGGCGACATGAACACGCGCAGGGCCCTGGCTTCCCCCCTGGGCACTCCGGCCATGGCGCGGCCCCGGTACACGTCGGAAATATAAACCGTAGCCGTCTTGCTTTCCGTCTTCACCCGGTCATGCAGCACGGGCGGTTTTTGGCGCGGCCCCAGGGGCGCGGGGTCTGCATAGACGAAGTAGGAGGAGGCCGTGAGAGGAACGATGTTATCGTATATGTCGCACCAGACCACATTGGTCACGCCCTGGCTGCCGGAGGGGGAGGAAACGGCCAGGAAACACTCGTCATTCAATGGATAAGGTTCTGCGAAATAAGGAGTCTTCAATCCCTGCACCAGCTGATCTTTGGTCACGTTTTCCACGGGCTTTCCATACGGAATCTTCTGAACGGCACCCTCCGTGGCGGCGCGTCCCCTGTTCACGTCAAAAGCACCAGTTCCCCAGCCTCTTGACTCCATGGTGCCCGCTGACAATGCCCGCAAACATGCCTGGCCTGCCGGGGAGGGGCCGCGCGTTGAACAAGCTGTTGGGCCAGTAGGAGTTGGAACCATAGTATTCCTTCTGGTCGCTGCCGTCCGGATTCATGTGCATCAGCACGCGGCTGAAATAGTGGGCGCTTTCCGTGTACTCCCAGCGCAGGAACATCACCCTGCCGTCCGGCAGCATGGTAGGGAACCAGTTATTGTCCTGGTCAAAGGTAAGCCGGCGGGTCGTTTTCTTTTCCCGGTCGTAAAGGTGGAGGTTGCCCACGTAATCCACCCCGGCCACGCAGGGCACCCCCTGCATGCCGGAAGTATTGACGAAAATAATCCGGCCGTCCGGAAGGTAGCAGGAATTATAGCTGTCCGTATCCGCCGGCATATGCGCAGTAAGGGATTCCTTTTTCCCGGTTTTCAAATCCAGCTCAAAAACGTCCCAGGGCCTGTTTTCCTTCTTGCCGAATCCATTCCCGGTGAACATGAGCTTCTCCCCGGAAAAATCAATATCCAGATGCCCAACCCAGCGGTCGTCCGCCAGCAGCTGCTCCACAGGGGAAGAAGAGGAAACCCCGTTAAATTTCACAATGACGCCGCGGTATCTGCGCCCGGACTCCGGCATGCTGGAAATACCCTGCCAGTTCGCCGGACGGTCATGATTGAAAGAACTTTTCCCGGACGGATTGAAACGCCGTACGCTCACCCATGCCTTCAGGCCGTTCTGTTCCGGCAGGGCTTCAATCAGGGCTTTTCTCCGCAGATCCACCATCTCCCGCAGCCGGGCCGCCTGTCCCGACCCTGCCTGCTCCACCCACCGGTCCAGAGGCCCTAGCTCCTTCTCCCACTCATCCAGCCGCGCCAGGAAACCTTCCGCTCCGGCGTACCGTTCCCCGTACTTGTCCCGGTTTCGCTTCACCGCACGGCGGATGGCCGCAGAATCGTAATAGGCCGCCAGCTTCTTCAGCCTGAGGAAACGGACTCGTTTCTGAATAGCTTCCTGATGCTTAACCAGGTCATCCCAGGAAGAAACGGCTCCAATACTCTCTGCCGGAACGGAAAGAATTTCCGCCAGCGTGGAGCCGGCAGCCTTCCCGTCCGGCCATGCCTGAAATACGGGAACCAGCAGAACCATCGCATCCCCGCAATCGTCGGCGGCAGCCGGCTCGGAAAGGGAAGCCGCATACTCCGCCGTCCTTGTCCACACCTGCCGCATCCATGCATCCTTCTCTTTCACGGAAGACGCAGGCGGAATTACGGCCAGCTCCCGCAGCCAGGGCTGCAAACCGGAAGCATGGAGCATTCCTGCTCCCAGCAAGGCGCAGGAACATGAAAAAAGGCGCAGAAAGGAAATATAGGCAGGCATGGCGTATGGTTTTCAAATAATACGCCTTTTTTTCATTCAATTGGAAAATCACTTTCCAACATTTTTATCCCAAACGAAAGATAATGAACGGATAGCTTAATTAAGCCGGACTTCCAAACCGGAAATCCGCCGTGAATTTCAAGAGGCCCCGGCTGAAACCGAACGCCCAGCCGGCCCAGCCGGGCAGGAAACGGAAAAATTAAAATCATTCTGCCCGTCAATTCCCGGTTTTTGGAAAAGGCAGGCAGAAGAGAAAAGGGTCAGCCGGGCATTCAGGCATCCTCCAGCATCCGGGGGCGCAGCAGATATACCTTGTCCCGGCGGCGCACCTGTTCGGGAACCGCCAGATAGACGGTTTCTCCCTTTTGAGCGGCTTCTACGGATTCCATTCCCTCTGCCGACTCCCTTCGCATGGCGGCCACTTCCATGCGGACGGCTCCCGTAGTGGGGCCTGCTATAAGGATGGTTTGCCCCACGGACAAGCTGCCGGCTTCCAGGAACAGAGCAGCCACCCCGTTCTTCTTATAAAAGTTTTCTACTCTGGCAATGTGGATCTTCAACAGGGCTGCGCGGCTGTGGCGGAACCGCTCCATTCCCCCCACTTCACACCCAGGTAATACCCGCCCTGCCAGAATCCCCGGTTGAAAACGGATTCCAGCCGTTTCATCCACGCTTCCGCCCTGTCCGAGGAAAAGGTTCCGTCCTGGCACGCCCGCGCGGCTTCCCGGTACACGGAGGTGACCGTCCTGACGTAATCCGAGGAACGGCCGCGCCCTTCCAGCTTCAGTACGGAGACGCCCGCGTCCAGAAGCTGGTCCAGCACCGGAATGGTGCACAGGTCCTTGGGAGACATCACGTATTTATTGTCTATCACCAGCTCATTGCCCGTTTCCTCGTCCGTCACGCGGTAGGCGCGGCGGCAGTTCTGGAAACAGGCCCCCCGGTTGGCGGAGGAGTTGTAGGCCGCCAGGCTCATGTGGCATTTGCCGGACACGGCCACGCATAACGCCCCGTGGGCGAAAATTTCCACCCGCAGCAGCTCACCGGAGGGGCCTTTCACGCCCTCCTTCCGGATGGATTCAATGATATGCCTGATTTGCGCCAAGGTGAGTTCCCGGGCCAGCACCACCACATCCGCGTACTGCGCGTAAAATTTGACGGAGGCCATGTTGCAGACGTTGGCCTGCACGGACATATGGACTTCCAGCCCAATGGAACGCGCATAAGAAATCACCGCCAGGTCGGAAGCGATGACGGCATCCACACCAGCCTTCCGGGCAGCGGAGCACAGGGCATGCACCTCTTCCAGCTCTTCATCGTACACGATGATATTCAGCGTCAGATAGGCTTTGGCGCCCGCCTCATGGCAGCGCGCGACGATTTCCGGCAAATCTTCTTCCGAAAAATTGACCGTGGCGCGGGAACGCATGTTCAGCTTTCCTACTCCGAAGTACACGGAGTCCGCTCCGCCCTGCAAGGCGGCCGCCAGGGATTCAAACGACCCCGCCGGGGCCATGATTTCTATCCGGTTTTGAAAAGGCATGAGTCAAAGTCCTCCGGGTTCTTCCGTCAAAATGACGGAAATTCTTCCTTTGGGAAAGCATTTAACAAGGGACATGTGGATGTTGCACAGGCGGTCCGGGGAATTGCAATCCGCGCAGATTCCGGTGTGCATGCAGGGAGTCCTGAACCCTTCATGCCGCCTGGCGTTCAGGGGCGCAATGCGGCGGATGCGTTCCCGGGCCTCTGCCGGCGTGGCCACCAGCTTGTTGGAACCGGCCAGCAGAATGACATGCCGGGGTCCGAATGCCACCGGAGCCACACGGTTGCCCACCATGTCCACCCAGTGCAGGGTCCCTTCCATGCTGACGGCATTAACGCCGGTTAAAAACAGGTCCGCCGTCATGCCCCGGCGGCGGATCTCCCATTTTTCCTCCCGCTCCATGCCCGGAACAAAGCCGTCATAGAACTGAATGTCCGGATTGGAGCGCAGGTCATCAAGAATGCCCGCAGCCTTCAAGGTCATGGAATCCCCATAGGAAGCGGACGACGGACTGAACTCCCGCACCAGGCCGAGCATCACCTCCGCAGCCTCCTTCAGGCCCGGCACTACAAAGCTCCGGAATCCGCGCCGTTCCAGACGTCCGGCACATTGCTCCAATGAAAGGGGTCTTCCATAAAAACGGCCCATGAAGCCCCCTGCTCCGGCATGACGCCGGAGCAGGAAAACCTGAATATTATTCTTCCGCCGGAGTTTCCATTTCACCGGACACTTCCCCGGCTCCCGCGTCTTCCGTTTCCGCCGGGGCTTCTTCATCCTCATCATCGGGAATGACGATGGAAATGTCCTGGATGGATTCGCCCTCATTCAGCGTCATGAGCTTCACGCCCTGGGTGGCGCGGCCCGTTTCACGCACGGTCGCCACCTTGATGCGGACGGATTGTCCGGCCGTGGTCATCAGCATCAGCTCGTCTTCGTCGGACACGACCGTGGCGGAAACCACCTTGCCGGTCTTGTCCGTGCAGTTCATGGTCTTGATGCCGGTGCCGCCGCGGCCCTGCGTGCGGTATTCGTCAAAGGAAGTGCGCTTGCCGAGGCCGTTTTCAGAAGCCACCAGCAGGGTTTTCTGCGGGTCCACAATAGCCAGGGCCACCACATAGTCCCCCGCCCGCGGGCGGATGCCGCGGACGCCGATGGTGTTGCGGCCCTGCGTACGCAAATCTTCTTCCGGGAAGCGGATGCTCATGCCGTCATGCGTGACGAGCACGATTTCATCGGCCCCGCTGGTAAGTTCCGCGTTCACCAGACTGTTGCCTTCCTCCAGATTAATGGCGATGATGCCGGCCTTGCGGTAGTTGGCGAAATCGTTCAGGCTGGTTTTCTTCACCGTGCCGTCCTTCGTGGCGAAAACAACATTGCCGCTGCCTTCCGCAAAGGTAATGTCATTGCCTTTTTCATCCACCCGGCGTTCCAGGCGCAGGATGGCCGCGATGGCTTCTTCCGGCTGGAGATCCAGCAGGTTCTTGATATTGCGGCCCTGCGCGCTGCGCGCCGCCTCGTCAATCTCATACACGCGGTCCACGTACACGCGCCCGGTGTTCGTAAAGAACATCAGGTAGTCGTGGTTCTGGGCGGCGAACAGGTGTTCGATAAAGTCCGCCTCCGCGTCCTTTTTTGGCCCCCTGGTAGTGGCTGCCTTCACGCCCTTGCCTCCGCGCGCCTGCACGCGGTATTCCGCGGAGTTGGTGCGCTTGATGTAGCCGCTGTGCGTGATGGTGACGATCATCGTGTCATTCGGGATAAGATCCTCAATGGCCATATCCCCGGAGAAGGGAATGATGCGCGTGACGCGCGGCGTGGCGTACTTGTCCTTAATCGCCTTCAGTTCGTCCTTCACGATGCCCAGCACGCGGGATTCGTTCGCCAGAATATCCAGGTAGTCCTTGATGCGGACCAGCAGTTCCGCGTATTCCCCGGAAATCTTGTCGTTTTCCAAAGCGGTCAGCTGGTACAGGCGCAGGTCCAGGATGGAGTTCACCTGGCGTTCCGTGAAGACATAGCGGTCCCCCTGGATAGAGGCCTGGGAACGGATCAGGATGCCCAGGCTTTCCGCCGTCTGCGTGGAGAAGGTGTAGTTCTGCAGGCGTTCACGGGCTTCATCCCGGTTTTTGGAATCCCGGATAATGGAAATGAAGTCATCCATGTGGTGCAGGGCCAGCAGGAAAGCTTCCAGGCGCTCGGCATCCTTCTCCGCGTCCCCCAGCAGGTAGCGCGTGCGGCGCACGACCACCTCGCGGCGGTGCTCGATGTAGAAGTTGATGGCGTCCATCATGGCGAGCGTCTTGGGGCGGTTGTCATGAATCGCCAGCATGTTCACCGCAAAGGAAGTTTCCATGGAGGTGAGCTTGTAAAGCTGGTTCATGACCACCTGCGGGCGGGCATCCCGCTTCAGCTCGATTTCAATGCAGGTTTTCTCGTCGGAAAGGTCCCGGATGCCGGAAATGTCCGTCAGAATTTTATCCTTGTACAGTTCCGCGATGCGTTCCTGGAGGGCGGCACGGTTCACGCCGAACGGCACTTCCCGGATAATGAGAAGGTCCTTGCCGGAATCCGTTACTTCCATGTCTATCTTGCCGCGGATGCGCACGGAGCCGCGCCCGGTGCGGAAGTAGCTGTCAATACCTGAAAAGCCCAGCACGTCGCCTCCGGTGGGAAAATCCGGCCCCTTGATGTACTGGCGCAGCTCATCCACCGTCATGTGGGGATTGTCAATTACGGCGCAAATGCCGTCCACCACTTCCCCCAGGTTGTGCGGAGGCATGTTGGTGGCCATCCCCACGGCAATCCCCGTGCCGCCGTTCACCAGCAGGTTCGGGAAAGCGGAGGGGAACACGGTAGGTTCCGTGTGTTCATTGTCGTATGTGGGAACAAAGTCCACGGTGTCCTTGTCCAGATCCGCCATCAGGGCCACGCCCATGCCGGAAAGCTTGGCTTCCGTGTATCGGGCGGCGGCGGGGGGGTCTCCGTCCGGCGTGCCGAAGTTGCCTTGGCCGATCACGAGAATATCCCGCATGGACCAGTCCTGCGCCATGTTCACCAGAGTGCCGTAAATGGCGGCATCCCCGTGGGGTGGTAATTACCATCGTGTCGCCCACGATTTTGGAGCATTTGCGGGTCTTGCCCCCGGGAGACAGATTGAGTTCCTTCATGGCGTACAGGATGCGCCGCTGGGAAGGCTTGAGGCCGTCTCTCACGTCCGGCAGGGCGCGGGAGATGATGACGGACATGGAGTAGTCCAGGAAAGAAGTGGAGAGCTCACTGGCTACATCCACCGGTTTGATTCTATTATTTTCCATGGTGCTGAAAGAGAGTGCGGGGGTTAAATGTCAAGGTTGCGGACATTGAGGGCATGGTCCACGATGTAATTCTTGCGGGGTTCCACCACATCCCCCATCAGGATGGTGAACATTTCATCGGCCCTGACGGCGTTGTCGTCGTTCAGGATGACGCGGAGCAGCTCGCGCCGTTCCGGGTCCATCGTCGTCTTGAACAGATCCTTGGCATCCATTTCACCCAACCCTTTGAATCGCGTAATTTCCACCCCGCGCTTGCCGATGGAGATGACGGATTCCAGAATGTCCATGACGGAGAACAGGGGAGTTACTTTTTCCTTGTCCCCCTCACCCTCCACCAGTTCAAACAGGGGCGTGTCCATGGAGACAATCATATTCCCCGGAATGCCCAGTTCCGCCAGCCGGGCCAGGGCCCGCGTGATGGCTTTGGCTTCATGCAGTTCATGGGTGATGGAACGGCGGCTGGGCCCCTCCCGTTCCGGAAGCGGATTTTCCAGCAGCTCCTCTTCCGAGGGCATGCCGAAGATGAAAAGGTCCCTGTTTTCCTCGGAAAAGGCAGTCAGGGCCTCCATGTCATGGAAGAAGAGTATTTCCTCTTCATTGCCGCAGCGCACCTTCACCAGGAATTCGGGGAATCCCCCCCGTTGGCCTCCCGGTGGCTGAGCAGGTCTTCCAGGGAACCGCCCTGCGCCTGCATGGATTCCGTATAACGCTGGAGGTTGACCAGCGTTTCCAGAATGGCGGAGAGCTCTTCGGGAGAGAAGGAACGGGAACCGTCCGCGAAACGCAGGGTCACGTCATTGACGGCCAGTTCAATCAGTTTGCGGTTCAGGGCCACGTCATCCTGCACGTACTCTTCCTTTTTTCCTGCGGATGATGCGGTACAGGGGCGCCTGGGCGATGTACAGATACCCGGCGCGCACCAGCTGCGGCATGTGGCGGCAGAAGAAAGTGAGAAGAAGGGTGCGGATGTGGGCGCCGTCCACGTCAGCATCAGTCATGATGATGATTTTGTGGTAGCGCACGCGGTCCAGTTTGAAGGAGGCTTCATCGTCCCCTTCCCCGATTCCGGCGCCGATGGCCGTAATCATGTTCTGGATTTCCTTGCTTCCCAGGGCTTTGTCCAGGCGGGCCTTTTCCACGTTCAGCACTTTCCCGCGCAGGGGCAGGATAGCCTGCGTGCGGCGGTCGCGCCCCATCTTGGCGGAACCGCCTGCGGAGTCACCTTCCACAATGAACAGCTCGCACTTCGCGGGATCCCGGTCGGAACAGTCTGCCAGTTTGCCGGGCAGACCACCGATGGAGAGGGCGCTCTTGCGGACTGTTTCGCGCGCCTTGCGGGCGGCTTCGCGGGCACGAGCGGCCGTGATGCTCTTCTCAATGATCTTCTTGGCCATCGCCGGGTTTTCTTCAAAGTACGTCTTGATTTCCTCGTACACGACGTTGCCCACCACGCCTTCAATCTCCGTATTCACCAGCTTGTCCTTCGTCTGGGAGGAGAAACGCGGGTTGGGCATCTTGACGGAAATGACCGCCACCAGGCCTTCACGAACATCTTCGCCGCTCAGGGAGGGATCTTTTTTTCCTTCAGCAGGCCGTTGGCCTTCGCGTAACCGTTGATGACGCGCGTCAGGGCGCCGCGGAACCCGGAAAGGTGCGTTCCCCCATCCCCGTTGTAAATGGAGTTGGCAAAGCAAAGGATGTTCGTTTCATACGTGTTGTTGTACTGGAACACAACGTCCACCAGAACATCATCCTCCATTTTTTTTGCCGTCGTACTCCACTTCCACCTTCCGGACGCCGGAAATGGAAATGGGGTCCTCGTTGATCACTTCCTTGTTCGTGCCCAGCTGACGAACGAACTCCACAATGCCGTCCTTATAGAAGAACGTTTCCCGGCGCGCCGGAGCTTCACGCTCGTCAATCAGTTCAATGACCAGGCCGGGATTCAGGAAAGCCAGTTCCCGCAGACGCGTCGTCAGGCGGTCAAACTTGAACTCCGTGGTATCCGTGAAAATGGTGGCGTCCGGGAAAAACGTGATCGTGGTTCCCGTGACTTCACAGGCACAGGAACCTACAGTGCGGAGGGGTTCCACCGTCTTGCCTCGCTCAAATTTGATCTGATAGCGCTTGCCGTCCCGGCGCACTTCCGCCTTGAACCAGTCGGACAGGGCATTCACGCATTTGGCGCCCACACCGTGCAGGCCGCCGGAGTACTTGTACGCACCCTGACCGAATTTGCCGCCCGCGTGCAGGTTGGTCAGAACCAGCTCCACGGCGGGAATGCCGAACTTCGGGTGGATATCCACCGGAATGCCGCGCCCGTTATCTACGATGGAAATGGAACCGTCCACATGAATGACAATGTCAATCTTGCTGCAATAGCCGGCCAGATGCTCGTCAATGGAGTTGTCCAGCACTTCAAATACGCAATGGTGCAAGCCTCGTTCGTCAGGGTCCCCGATGTACATGCCGGGCCGCTTCCGCACGGCCTCCAGGCCTTCCAGTTTGTCAATCTGCGCGGCGCCGTACTCATGCTGCGCCGTCGTGGAAACGGTGGTTTCAACAACCTCGTTGGTATCTTCGGACATAACCGAAATATACTACGCTTATCTTAATTTTTTGCAAGACTAATGTTATAAACCGCGTGCGCGCGCGTAGGGCCTAGCCTTGCAAAATTCCGCTGAAATCGCATAAAAAAGGCCCTATTGCTCGCGTTCCGTTCTTTTCCGGCTCCGGACAGCGGAGAGGGCTTCCGGAAACATTTGGCGCGTTTTTACAGATTTGAGGAGAGGATGAGGCGTTTCACGGGAGGGGACGAGGGGAAAAAGGGCCATTGCTTCCGTGGGGACGGCGTATTTTTTCCTTGCCGCTGTTTTGTTTTTGACCCATCCGGGCCGCCCCCAGGGGTTTTCCTCAGGCAACAGAGCCGTTCCGGAGTTGTTCCGGAGCGGCTCTGGAGGGTCAGGAGGAAGGCCTTTCGGGGGTGGCCCCCCCTCCTTGTGTTTTCTTTCTTGTTAGAAGTCGTAGCGGTAGCCGACGCTTCCGTTCAGCGCGCTGGACCCGTCACGGATGTCCGCGTTCCCGTTCACGTAGATGGTTCCCTTCGTTCCTACAGGCACGCTCAGTCCGGCTCCCAGCTGCAGCGCCGTCGTTCCCGTTTTCGCTCCCCTCACGCTTTGCGCAAAGCCTGGGTTGCCCAGCAGAGAGACGTTCGTTTCCCCTCTCCGGTCTCCCAGGTCCTGCGCCGCGTTGACCCGGATTTCCGCCAGCGCTTCTCGTCCGAAGATGTTGCTGCCCACCAGACCCATCCACCGGCCGCCCAGCGCCAGCGTCCCCGTCGTCCAGTCCTGCCTGCCGACGTTCAGGCCCGCGTTGCCCGCTCCCGTTTCTTCATAGCCGTCCATCCGCGTCGTCACCACCGAGGCGTTGAACAGCGGCTGCAGCACGCTGCCGCGGTTTTCGTCGAGGTAGATGTCGCAGGTGAGTTCGTACATCGCTCCAAGGCCCCACCCGCTGGTGCTTCCCTGCGTCCCGTAGCTTCCTTCCCCGTAGTTGACCGTACGGTTGAGTTTCGCGTCGTTCCACCCTCCCGTCAGGATGAGCGTGTGCGCCCAGCGCCTGTCCTGGTAGCGGCCGAAGAGGCTGGCGTAGTAGCTGTCCAGGTGCCCGTCGGCGCTGTCCGCCGCGCCGGCCGTCAGGTCGCCGTAGCCGGCCGTGAAGGCCGCTCCCGCCGTGAGGCGGTCGCTGAGGTCCGCGTCCACGCCTACCGTGCCTCCCCAGGTGGTGAGCTGGTAGCCGCTTTCATCCCCGCGGGTGTCGAGTTTGGCGTAGGAGCCCGTGCCTTCCATCCACATGTGGAAGCGGGGGGAGGTCGTCGTTGACGTAGGCCGGGTTGACGCCCATGAGGGTGGTCCGGTTCCTGATCCAGCCCATCTGGTCGCGCAGGGCGTCCCTCTGTGCCGTCCCCAGCGCGTTGACCGTGCTCCCAGCCACTGCTGCCATGGTGCGTTTCGCTTCCGAGGGGTTGGAAGACGTCAGGGCTCCTACGGCGTCATCCACCTTCTTGAGGATGGAATCCGCAGCAAGATCGCCGGGCAGGTTCCAGAGAAGTTCTGCTCCGGCCCTGGAATTAAACGTATCCGCAAGGCGGGCATATTTATTGTCCTTGGAAGCCGTAGCCATCAAAACAAGGTTGCCGTTTTCCATCACCAGGTACGCATCATTTTCAAATTTCTTGAAAGCGGAGGAGGAGGGATCCAGCAGGATAGCCAGCCTGTCGCTTCCTCCCAAATCAATGGTGCCGTCCGCATGCATGAGCGTATAACTGCCGTCTGCGTCCAGAGTCAGTTCATTCCCGCCAGTAGAACTGAGAGTTATTTCCGCGCCCTGGCTGATGCTGATATTTCCGGTCACGCTGATGATGGGGCCAGCGTAGTCCGTGTTGAAGGTAAGGTTCGTACTGGAACCGTCTCCCAGCGTCAAACTGCTGAGGGTCAGCGCCGTATTGGCTCTCGGGCTGTCTACCGTCCCTCCCATCCGGATATTGAGAAGGCCCGTGCTGTTAACTGCCCAGCTGCTGCCGGCAGCGGTCATGACGTTTTCAAACGTCTGCCCGGCATTGCCGGAAATATTAAGCTGCCCGCGTCCCTCCAGCGTACCGCTGAAAACGGAACCGCCGCCCGAATTACCGGTATTGACGGTCAAAACGCCTCCTGCGCTCTTCAGTGTTCCCTCTCCGCCAATTCCGGAAACGGTGCTGCCGGATGTCGAACCGAGGTCGAGCGTTCCCGTGGAATCGTCATCTTTTGCCAGATCAAGAAGGACACCGCCCTGAAGGGAGGCTGTTCCGGAAATTTCCAGCGTATCACGGAGGGTCAGCGTTCCGCTGCCCTGGATGGTGCTGGAAGAAAGGCTGCTGGCGCCGTTGACGGAAAGGGAGGCCCCGCTACCGATGTTCAGGGCTGCGCCTTCGCCGCTGTCCGTCAGATCACCCATGACGGTATTCCGGTTGATGTCCAGAACGCCTCCTTCCTCTGCGCCGGCAAGTTCCACATGATTAAAGCTGTTCCCTTCACCGTTAAGAGCGAGAGAACCGCCTTCCACACGCAGGGTGTCCGACACAAAAGAACCGTTGACTGTCAGCTTGCCCGTGTTTTGCTTGACAAAGGTGACTCCGTTTTCCCCGACGATGCTTCCGCCCATGATGGAATCCGCACCGGCGTAATCATCAGGAGCAGGCAATCCCGTTTCCAGACGTTCGTTGTTGAGGATGACAACGGCGTTGCCTCCGTCCGCACTGGTGTTTTCCACTTTCAGCGTGCTTCCCGTAGCGCCCAGCAGGTTGTTGATGACAGCGCCGTTCCCGTCAGAATCGCCGGGAGCGCCGGACAACTGAACGGTAAGCGTCTTGTCCTGGGAAATCACCACGCCGGAGTACATCCCCAGCGTGCCGTAGTTGGTGACGGTATCAGGGTCGGAAGAGGAGGAATCATCCACCATATAAAGCCCGCTGACCTGCCCGCTGAGAACCAGGCTTCCGCCGTTGATGCCCGTCACCCGGATGCCGTAGTTGGAAAGAATCTTGCTGAACTGGATATCGCCAAGATTTTCGCATTCCAGCGTTCCGGTCGTCAGGGTGAGCCAGCTTTCCGCGCCGGCCTCCTTATGGGCGACAAGCGTATTCACAATGGAGTCAATATCCAGATTGACCGTGGCAGGATTGTTAATGACGAGCCTGCCGTCTCCCTGGTCAATGATGGCCGTACCGGCCGCATCCTGGTTGACGTTATCCGCCCCCAAGGTAAGATTCAGTGTTTCCGTGGCTCCCGCGCCCACCGTAATATTTCCGGAAACGTTGGCAAGCCTGCCTCCGGCAGCCAGCGTAATGCCCTTGAGCATGCCGCCGTCGGTACCTCCCAAATTGATGGAAGCGGCGGAGTCCACAACGATGGCTGCCGCGGTGCCTTCAGCCCGCGTCATGGCGGAGGTCAGCGCTCCATTGACGATTTTCAGTGTTCCCGCTCCATTCAGCACGGTTCCGGCCCACTGGCCGGCCTTGTCTTCCGCGCCAAGCTGGACTACGGCTCCGGCATTTGTAATGCCGAGCGCTCCCGTAGCAGTATTGGCCTTATCCAGAATCAGAGTGCCCGTTCCTGCGTGCGTCAGGTTGGAGTTGCCCTGCACCAGAGCGTTCAGCACCAGTTCCGTATTGTTGTAATTGACGTTATATTGTGCGGCCAGCCCGGTATTTGAGGAACCCGTATTGCCTCCCAGAATGGCGCCGTTTCCAAAAACGGCATTCCCCTCACCCGTGGCGCAAGCCCCGCCGGAACCGAAGTTCCACGACTGGCGGTTGTTGTTGGCGGAAGTCTCATTGGTGGACAGGGTCCCCGAGAAGTCCTTGAGGGACCCCGTGAGGACGTTGTTCATCCTCACATTCGCAGCCATGGCCCACGTGCCTGAACCGGAAAGGCTTCCGGAGAAAGTATATGTGGCGCCGGAAGAGCCGTTCTGCATCGCTCCGTGAGTTGAGCCTATTTCAAAGTTGGCTGCCGTCGTACCCGCGGAAAAATGGAAGCCCTTGCCGTCGATGAAAACGGTGCCGCCTCCCAACGTATTTCCCGCCCCAAAAGCCACCCAGTTGGCATTGGTGCTCATATTCACCCCGTTGCCGACCAGTTCCAGGCGGCCAGTGAAGTTGGTATTGCCCGTATTGGAGATATTGACCAGTCCCGCAGTATCCGCCGTCCCGATAGTGACGGTACCCGCCCCATTGAGCTGGGCATGCAGGTTGACGGTTCCGCCCGGAAAGGGCAAGGGAAGCGCCTTCACTGACGCGGACAATAGTAGCATTGTTCGGATTTACGCCGATAGTCGCACCGCCCGTGAAAGCGAGCGTACCCTCTTCCACGGTGAGGTGGGCCAGGGTATTCCCTGCATATCCAAGGGCCAGCGTACCTGCTCCCGTCTTGGTCAGGGTAGTGCCGGCCCCCATGACGTCGGCCGTCAGGCTGCCCCAGGAAACGGTATCCCCGGAGCCAAGCACGGAAACATTCAGGGAACCTCCGTCTCCGACCTTGACACGACTGGAACTGTCATAACCTGTCGCATCAGCACCGGCAGCGGAATCCGCATAGGCCAGCGTCCCCCCCCGTTGAATGTAATATCCCCTGCCGTTCCCAGCGCTCCGTCAGCTCCGATGGTCAGGATGCCGCCGTTGAGCATCGTCCCTCCGGTATAGGCATTGGCCAAGTTTAAGGCAACCTCGGCAGTGCCGTTCACGGTAAGCGTGGTGGGAGCCGTGGAATCCGCGATAGAACCCGCGTTGTCAGGATCGCTGGCCAGCGTGTAAGCGCCGCTGTTGAAAACGACGCTCTTGGGAGTTACAGTACCGGAAACCTTGACTTCACCCGCTTCCGCGGCGGAGAAGTAAATTTCCTGGTTATCCAGCGTATTCACCCCGGTCTGCCTCGTCGTCCAGCCGTCAATGCTGGTGTTAATCCATTTCCGGTCCGTTCCTCCGTCCCAGACAAAACCATTGTCCCCGCTGACGTCAGCAACCTTCAGCACAAGCTGGTTGTTTTCCACCACCACGGAATATTCGAACCCTTCCTTGGTGATGTCGGGCGCCCATGTGAAGGAATCCGTCGTCAGGCTTCCATCCGCAGCCCACTGGGCCAGGACATAGTCAGACGCTTCCAATTCCCCATAATTGTTAATAGTCAGCGCACAGGATGAATCCGTAAGAACCAGGGACCCGGCTGTGATATTGATGACAGGTTCATTCGCCACCACACCTGCCATGTCGAAGGTGAGGGAAGCTCCGCTATTCAGCGTCAGGGAAGAAGCCGTAGTCATCCTGGCTCCCGCTCCCATGGAAATGCTGCCCAGGGTCATGGCGTTCGTATTCGTAAACGCCAGCGTTCCGGCCTGGACATTGGTCAGGCCCGTATAGGTATTCTGTCCGGAAAGGGTCAAGGTGCCGGAGCCGGTTTTCGTCAGGCCGCCTGCTCCGGAAAGGACGCCTCCAAGAGTGATGCCGGTGGAAGCCTGGTCATTGTAGGACTTGGTTTCCGCATCATACTGGCGGGTATCAACCGTCACATTTCCGGTAAGGGACATGTTGTAGGCGGAAGACCAGCCTTCCGCCGCCGTCGTACCCAGCGTCCCGGAATTCATGTTCAGGGCAATCGTATTGGTATTTCCGGACGCCGTCATGCCGCCTGAACCGAGAAGCAGGGAACCGCCATTCAGATTAATGGTGGCGCCCTTGGCGCTTACTCCGGCCCAGTTTTGTCCCAAATCCAGCGTCTGGGCCAGCACCATGCCGCCTTCGCCAATATTCATGACGCCTTTTCCGTCACGGGCAATCCGCAGCGTGCCGGTAATGTTCATCACGGCGTCCCGGCTGATGTTGAGCGTGGTTGTTCCATTGTACTCGTAGCGGCCGATGAAGCTTCCCGCCGTCACGGAAGCGCCGGCCCCCAGCGTCCAGGTACATGCCGTGCCGTTGGTTGCCAGCACCCTGTACTCTCCTGTAATATCAACATTTCCATTAAGGACATTCGTTCCTACCGCGGATATCAGCGTACCGGCCCCGGTAATCGTATTTCCATAGGTTCCGGCGGAAAGGGTCAGCGTGGTATTGGCTCCCAGCTCATACCTGACTCCAGTCAGGGCGGCCATTGTCGTTCCGGAGGCGTTCCCGCTCAATTTCAGCGTGCCTGAGGAATTGACGTTCAAACGTGTTCCCAACCCGTTCCACGTCCCCGTGGTCAGTTCCAGAACGGAATCTCCCTGCAACAGGACCGTGCTGGTGCCCAGCGCTCCGGCATTGCCGACAACGAGTTTGCTGCCATCGCCAAGAACGGTATCCCCGGCATAGGAGTTGGCGTTGTTCATGGTCAGGGAAGCTCCGTCCAGCAGGTTCAGCGTCGTATCCCCGGTAATGGAACCGTCACCCGTAAAAATGAAATCCGTACCGGAAACATTGATTCTGCCTGGAGCGACATTCCCCGCAATCGTCACATTTTTATCCACGCCATCGCCATTGGAGAAATATACGGTCTCCCCGTCGGCATAAGCTGACGGTGTCCCGTCAAGGCTCCAGGAAGTATTCGAGCTTTCCGTATTCCAAGTGCCGCTCTTCCACCTCAACAAACCTTCCTTGTCGCTCAAATTGACGTAAAGAGTTCCATTGCTGACGGAAAACGTTCCGTTGTACAACTCCGCAGCAGCTCCGCCCAAAGTAAAGAAAGAACTTTCCGTCAACCCCGCTCCGGAAAGCAAGGCATAACTAATCCCTGTTTCCAGGGAAGACAAACCCAGCCGCACTTCCGTGGCCTCACTGCCACTAATGGAGTTGACGGTCAGGGCTGCCGTCTCCGAATCGAGAGAATTGAAGCTCAGAGTGCCGCCGTTTAACGTCAACCCGGCGGATAAAGTAGCCGTTCCTCCGGAAATTCCCGTGGCTCCCAGCGTGGAACCGGCATTCAGCACATACCCGTCCGCGGACGTAACGTTCACGGTAAGGCCGCCTCCGATCAGCAAGGCCCCCTGCCCGATAACGCTGGAATCCTTCACCGTCAAACCGCCTCCCCTCAATTCCACTGTTCCGGTAAAGCCGGGGACGGCTGCCGTTTCTCCTTCGGCAGGAACCGGGGCCTGGGCTGTTCCGTTAAGAACCAGAACCCCGTCGCCAACCTTCACGAGCTTACCGTCTCCCTTCAGCCCGTTGGAGAAAGTCACAGTACGCCCCGTGGCATGGTCATTGGCATCCAGCGTGTCAAGGATAGTCCCATTCACCGTGCCCAGAAGTTCTATATAAGAGGCCGTGAAATTCGGATTATAGCTTATACCCCAGTTGGACAAAGCCCCCAGCGTGCCTTCTCCCAGTTTGATAACGGCCGCTCCCGCCACATTGGTAACGCCTGAAGAGCCTATGTTCACCCTGGCATCCCCGGATGTTGCGCCACCCAACAGGAAACTGCCCCGGAATGAACCGCTTCCGGAAGCCCAAAAGTCCATTCCCTGCAAATCGGCCGTCCCGGACGCGGCATTGAAAATGCCCGTGCCATCCCAGGACAGATGCATCGAGGTCTGCAATGCAGTCAAAGAACCGCCCCTCAAATTAAGTTCCCCTGAATAAGCCCAGTGAGCCAGCAGGAAACTGGCGCTTGTGCTATGGGTATCATTGCTGCCGGTGACAGTCAGAGAGGAACCCTGGTTCACATTAAGCACCCCATGCCCCAGCTCGGCAAGCCGGACCTGGCCTGCCGTAGTCACATTGCCGGAATCAAGATCAAGAGCCCCATATAAGGAATTGTCATACCCACCGCCGGCCCCGACCCACAGCTTATTGACTTCCAATTCATTATCGGCCATATGAACCCTGCCGTAATAATGGGCTACCTTGAACGATTCCGCCTGGATATTTCCCGTAAACGTCACCGTGGAACCGGTCTGGGCGCCAGATACGATATTCCCGGCGTATGTGATATTCCCTGCTACGGTCGGATTGCTGGTCCCGTTAAAGGTCAGCGTATCTCCAGTCGAGACATTCTCGCCGCCCTCCAGGTTCCAGAGATACGTGTTGCTGTCGGAAAACATTCTCGAGCCCTCCAGCAAATTGACGCTTCCCGCAGAAGAAGCATCCGTTTTCATGTAAACCGTGAGGGAAGAATTTTTCCCCACCCGTCACCAGGCTTTCAAAAAAACCGGAAAAACGGTGAT
>VOFF01000910.1_pt1 | contig 18001 bp, 22 predicted proteins | sample 5384061 | NCBI WGS metagenome assembly VOFF01 (sample SAMN12384725, study PRJNA508395) | human gut metagenome | isolation source: healthy gut E | host: Homo sapiens
AGAGGTTCCCATTCCTTTTCCACAAAGGAAAAATCGTCCCCATTGGCAAAACGATCGTAAAGCATTTCCAGCTCCTTTCCCGTCACCTTCCGGGGCGGCGAATACCGGCGGGCAGCAGGAATCCGTCTTGAATACAATTTCGCAATGGTACACGCCATCCGCTTCCTTATAAGACTGGAGGCACGCGCCGTCGGGCGCACACCACGTGGCCGGTCGTTCCTTCCTGCAAGCGGCGCAGAGCAGTATCACGGTCGGTCACTTCATCATTTGAAATTTCCCATTGAACCTTACTCATTCTGTCAGTTTAAGATAATTCCCGTTTAAGTCAATATGGTTTTAAACGCTTCGGCCCCCCCGTTGCGGCTCCCCATCCATCTTGCGGCAAAAGCCTTTTCCGTTTTTTTCCCATCCATCTTCCGGCGTGGCGGAAAAAGCCTCCTACCTTTGAGTAAATGGTCAGAGGATCGCAGGGAGTATATTCGATGCTCGCGACAAGCCCGGCATTTTGGCGGCGGCGTTCCCCGGTCCCGTCGTCCATGTCCACATCCGTGCTGGTATAGAACGGATTGATGCGGAGAGTCGCAGCGCCGTCGGCAAAGATATGGCCGTATTCGCCAACCACGGCATAACCATCGCAATAATCGGAATTAAAAGGATTGTATCCGGAATCGCATCCCGTGCGGGAAACGGCAACCATCATGTAATTATTGCGGTTGAGTTCAACTTGCAGAATACCGCCAATATTGCTGTCCACCAAAGGCAGGATAGTGGAGTTCACAAACCCGTCATTGGTGAAAGAGGAGAAGGAGTCATTGGCAATGCTGACAGCATCAAAGTAGTTGGTGAGATTCACCATACCTGCGATGAGGCAAGCGCGCTTCCCTGCAAAGTATTGCATCAGCGCCACTTCAGGGAATATTCCTTCATGAGGCCCCATCGCGTCAGCATGCAAGCCGGAAGCCGTGGCATAGGCTTCAGTGAAAAACGTATCGCTCTGTGCGGATTCACGATCCAGCCCCCATGAACCGGAAAATTCCACACGCAACCAGGTTCCCCCGTTGGCCTTGTCTTCAATAAGGCGCTGATTAAGCTGGGCATGAAGAAGAGCCAGGTTGTTATGGCGCTTAACATCGGAAACCTTTTCCGTATTCCAAAGTCCGTAGGCCATATCCACACCCCATTGGGTGCCGTATTTCTCATTGGCCTTCACCTTGTAGGCAGGATCGCCTTCTTCCGGAGTGAACATATTGATGCCCTGCAAAATATCACCAACAGCAGGGGTGCTGTCTTGAGCGATTACAGGAAGCGCCATGAGGCTCGTCAACGCCATTGCTATTATGTTATGCTTCTTCATAGAAAACGGTTAGTCTTATCGTTGGATGTTTGTGGTATAATACTTATATGATTGATCCAGAGGTGGAGAGGGGCGCTTTCCTTTTACAGGGAAAGAGCTCCGCTTCCGTTCTCCCGGGCTTGCTCTTTCACAGCTCTGCCGCATGCCCCCATACAGAACCCACAGTCTCCGCAGAGCAGACGGTATCTGGGACGCCGGATGAGCAGCCCGGCCAGTTTCCTGTACCGGCAGACCCGGCGGAAGAAACGGTGAAGTCCTGTATGGGTCAAGTTCATGCAACGCGGCAAAGTTAGATTAAACTAACTATTCAGTCAACACTTTTTCTTCCCAATGCCCTTGCCCTGCTCAGTACAACATTATGTTGGTTCATTATATTTTATTTGTTTTCAACGTATTAAAAATATCGCAAAAATATTTTCATGTCTGCTAAAAATTAGTTTCAGCTAATTCATCTTGACCAGAATACGGGGGCACGCTAAAAAATGCAGGCTGGATTGGATATAATCCAATCCTTCCGGAAAAGAAGCGGCTGCATGCCGCCAAGGCCGGATGAACCCAATCAAAACATTACCATGAGTTACATGAACAACAAAGGCCTCTGGGGCTTCGTCGGAGGAATGATCGCCGCCGCCATCGGAGCGAAAGTAGTAAAAAGTCCGTTGCCAGGAAATTGGCCGTCAGGGCCTTTCCAAGGCCATGCTCATCCAGCAGAAGGCCATGGAAGAACTGGCAAACATCCGGGAAGAAGTCCAAGACCTGTGCCATGAGGCCGCCGCGAAAAAAACAGCAGGCCGGAACAGACGCCCGGCAGGCTCCGTGTACGCAGCGGCCGCTGCGCATTCAATCATGATCAGGCTTACGGCATCGAATGCAGGCTCCTGAAACAGAAAGGCGTATACTCCGTCAAGGCCCCCCCTGCAACGGAGGGTGTGTTCATCCTGTATGAAGGAACCAGCCCCAGGCCATTTTCCGCACGCTGGACAGGCTCAGGCCGGAAACACTCCGCAGCCACGAACCGGAAGAGCGCGCGGAGGCCAGGAAACTGGCCCGGTCCTTTTTTCTCCGCATAGCGGGGAAAGCTTCCTCTTTCCTATTTTGCAAGGTGTTTCTGCCGCCCCCGCTCAGAATGGCCAAAGTATTCTGGAATTACAGTTCCCTATTTACGGCGCGGAATGGCCGGCCTGGGAAGCGGACGGCTCAACGTAGCCGTTCTGGACGCCGTCTCCATCGGGGTTTCCATAGGCACGAAGGCTTACGGAACGGCCAATTCCATCATGTTCCTTCTTTCCATTTCAGACCTTCCAAACGGAAGGGTCCGTCGTCTTTGCCGGAACCACGCTGGAAACGGGTTCCCTCGTCATCCGGGTGGACGCCGCAGGAGACCAGTCCCGCATTAACAATATCATCGCCCTGATCGACCATTCGGAGGAACTGAAAGCGCGCATCCAAAGCCGGGCGGAAAAGCTGGCGGATTCTATCGTTCCCTATACCCTGCTCACGGCAGGGGCGCTGTTTCTGTTCACCAGGAATATCTCCAAGGCTCTCTCCGTGCTGATGGTGGATTATTCCTGCGCCATCAAGCTCGCCACCCCCATCTCCGTCATCCGCCATGAAAGAGGCCGCAGCGCGCAAGATCATGATCAAGGGCGGGAAATTCATGGAGCTGTTCGCCAAAACGGACACCATCGTTTTTGACAAGACGGGCACGCTGACCTCCGCCTGCCCTCAGGTAACGCAGATCATCCCTTTGAGCGACTGCAGCAGGGAATATATCCTGAAAACGGCAGCATGCCTGGAAGAACACTTCCCCCACAGCGTGGCGCGGGCCGTTGTGCGCAAAGCGCTGGAGGAGGGCCTGCACCATGAAGAAGAACACGCGGAGGTGGAATACATCGTGGCCCACGGCATTTCCTCCCGCCTTCATGGGAAAAAGGTTCTTGTGGGCAGCTACCATTTTCTCTTTGAAGATGAACGCATCCCCCTCACGGAAGAGCAAAGGCAGACCATACGCAATCACGCCAGAGGCAAATCCAACATCTTTCTCGCTATAGGCCGCAGAGCGATCGGCATGATCGGCGTCAGCGACCCGCCCAGGCCGGAAGCCGCAGAGACGATCGCCCGGCTGAAACGGCAGGGCATTTCCTCCATCATCATGCTCACGGGGACAGCGAATCCGCAGCCCGCGCCATCAGCCGCCAGTTGGGCATCACGGAATAGCGTTCCCAGGTTCTGCCTGAAGATAAGGCCCGCTTTATCCAGCAATTGAAGAAATCCGGCAAAACAGTGTGCATGGTGGGAGACGGCATCAACGATTCCCCAGCTCTTTCCTGTGCAGACGTTTCCGTCTCCATGAAGGATTCTTCCGATATCGCCCGTGAAGTGGCGGATATTTCCCTGTTGTCCAGCTCTCTGGCAGAACTGGTTGTTTTAAGGGAACTGAGCTGTGCCGTCCTTGAAAAAAAAAATAGAACGCAACTACCGCTTTATCGTCGGGTTCAACTCTTCTCTGATACTGCTGGGCATGTTCGGGCTGATTACCCCGGCCTTTTTCCGCGTTCCTCCACAACGCTTCCACAGTGTACGTCAGTGCGCGCAGCCGATGCCTTCCTCTGGTCCGGGGTTCGAAGTAAAAAAAAGAGAGGATGAGCCATTCCCTCATGAACCGTCCCCCCCGGAAAATCATGCGGGAGTATTTTTATTCTCCTCTCCCTGCAACGATCCGTCAGAAGCTGGAAACTTAAGGAGATTTCCTCCAGAGTCATGATATGTTCAATGCAACAGGCCACTTCATCGGCGCGTTTTTCCTCCATCTTCAGCACCGTAATGAGGAACTCCTTCACCATGGTATGGCAGGAAATGACCCGGTCCGCGTAATAACGGCCTTCCCTGGTCAGGACAATGGGAGAATACTGCGTGTATTCCACCAGGCCGCGTTCCTTCAACTGCTTCATGGCCAGTGAGGCGGAAGGTTTTTTCACGTTCAGGGATTCCGCAATCTCCCCTACGGTGGCGCATCCCTTTTCCAACTCAATGTTGCGGACGGCCTCAATATAATCCTCCAGGCTGTTGCTCAACTCCGGAGTGGAAAAAATTTTTCATGTATCATGATTGATGCTTATTAGGGTTTAACTAACAAAAACAATAACCAAGGCTCTGTCCAAGTCAACCTCTTCTTGAAAAAGATTAGGTGAGACAAACTTTTTTCTTGCAACATAAGTTAGTTTTCGCTAACTTTGCTTCATGGTCAGTCCCAATTCGGAAAGAAACGGTGAAAGAAAGTGCTCCGGCGGCGCACCCGTCAGAATGGAGTCCTTCTTCTCCAAGTTTTTTTCCTCCTCACGCCCCTGCTGCTGCCGGGGCTGCGCCCTGAAAAGCTCCGGGAAAAACTGTCCCGCCGGCTACCAGGGAAAACAGGCACGGCCAAATTCTATGGGGAACGCGTCCACAAACTGTATGGACTAGTCATCCGGTGCTCTAACACATTATCGCCTAAACACGGACGCGTTCCCCTCACTTTTTTCCCGTGGGCATTAATCAGCGGAGAATTGCCTCCGGGCCATCATATCCTCCGGGCGTATAACTGCGGATGGAGACTCCTCTTTCCGGCGTTACGTCCGCCGCCCAGCATCTGGCATGGCGGAAACAGGCGCCCAGGTTGACGTACAGCCGCCGCCCCTTTTTCCCGCTCACCGCCCGCCGGTGAAGATGTCCAAAAATGACGACTTCCGCTTCCGGGAAAAAACGGTCTGCAAATTCCCCATGCGCCACATCATCGTCAGCCATGCCAGAAGAATCCGCACGGGCCGTTCCGGCGGCCAGGCAGAATGAGCTAAAAAACGCACCAGTTTATTTTGATGTGTTCCGGAACGCGTGTAAACAGGCGGCACCAGCACACTCATGGCACGGGCCAGCTCCAGCCGCCGCAGCAAATCTGCCTCCGCCTCCGGGAACGCAGCGATCAGTTCGCGGGGAAATCTGCTTGTTTTTCAAATATTCCCATCCCCACGGAGCCACCTCCCTGAACAGCGCATGGCCGTGCAAAGCGCAGATGCGGCCACCCTGCAATTTCAGCAGTCCGGCTTTCTCGTCCGGATCATGGTTGCCGGCCAGCAGAACGGGCTGCACCCCGGCATCCCGGCACATCCGCAGAAAACGGGCCCGTTTTTCCAATCCTTCCTCCCGGCAGGGGCTTTCACGGGTTTCACTGAGGTCCCCGCACACCACCAGATGGGAGCACCCCTCCAGAAGAAACCCCAGCTCTTCCGGCTCCCGGGTCAGCGCCTTGGCATGGCCGAAATGGATGTCTGAAATAAACCTGGCGCGTTCCCCCGAAGCAAGATCAAGTTCCTGAATCATAAAGACGAGGGAAGGAGAAAAACAGTCATGGAATCAGGAACGCTGCCGCACCATTTCATACAGGCATACGCCCGTAGCCACAGATACGTTCAGGCACGGAATGCTTCCCTTCATGGGAATCCTCAGCAGGAAATCGCAGTTCTCTTCCGTCAATCTTCTCATCCCTTCCCCTTCCGCCCCCATCACCAGTGCGGCCGGTCCCGTGAAGTCCGTTTCATACAGGCCGCGGTCTCCTTTGTCCGACGTGCCGAATATCCAGATGCCGCGGCTCTGGAGCTGCTTCATGGTGCGCGCCAGATTGGTCACCTGAATAAAAGGCACCTTTTCCGCAGCGCCGACAGAAACGCGCAGCACCGTCTCCGTAATGCCCACGGATTTGTCCCGGGGGGCGATGACGGCATCCACTCCCGCACCGTCCGCCGTCCGCAGGATGGCTCCCAGGTTGTGGGGATCCTGCACGCAATCCAGAATCAGCAGCAGAGGGTTGGGGGATTTGTCCAGAATCCCGTCCAGCACCTCCTCTCCCAGCGCCTTCACGGCAATTTTGGACGGCGCGCTGCGCACATGCTTGTTCCGGCGCGCTTCCTGTTCGTTCCCTTGAGGTCTCATGCCCATGAATTAGCGTGTTTCACACTTCTTTTCCAGACAAATATGCCCTTCCGCCCCATCATTGGGCGTGACTTGGCAGCCCGCGTCATGGTACAATTCCGTACCATTCAAGATGAAGACGAGCGACTTTTTAGTCATTGGGGCAGGTGTTGCCGGATTGAGTTTCGCCTTGAGAGCGGCGAAACACGGCAAGGTTGCAGTCATTACAAAGGCAAATTTCTGGATTGCAGTTCCGCCAAGGCACAGGGAGGCATCGCCGCCGTATGGGACCGCAACGATTCCTTTGAAGACCATGTTGCGGATACGCTGGACGCCGGAGCGGGCCTCTGCAACGAACAGGCCGTGCGCACTATCGTGGAGGAAGGCCCGGACGCTATCCGGGAACTGCTGGAATGGGGAGTGAACTTTGACCCCGGCAACCAGGGAGAGGATTATGAACTGGCCAGGGGAGGGCGGCCACACCAAACGGCGTATCCTCCACGCCAAAGACGCAACCGGACTGGAAATTACCTCCAAACTTCTGGAGGCGGCCAAGCTTCACCCCAACATTGAACTGCTGGAAGACCATTTCGCCATTGACCTGATTACGACCACCAAGCTGGGCCTCGTCACGGAAGACCGCGTTCTGGGAGCCTACGTGCTGGACCGCGTCTCCGGGGAAGTGGAAATCTTCCGGTCAGACCGCGTGCTGCTCGCCACCGGCGGCTGCGGGCGCGTATATCTGTACACTACCAATAATGATTCCGCCACGGGGGACGGCGTAGCCATGGCCTGGCGGGCGGGGGCCACCATCGCCAACATGGAATTCGTGCAGTTCCATCCCACCTGTTTCTTCAACACCCGCGCGGAAGGCGCGGAAGCGCGCTCCTTCCTCATCTCCGAAGCCGTGCGCGGGGAAGGCGGCGTGCTGATAGGCGCGGACGGGAAGGAATTCATGCACAAATACGATCCCCGCAAATCTCTGGCCCCGCGCGACATCACCGCCCGCGCCGTAGATTCGGAAATGAAGAGGACGGGCAGCATGTGCGTTTATCTGGATATCTCCCACAAGCCGGAAGGGTTCGTCCAGGAACGTTTTCCCCTGATTTACGAGACATGCAACCGCTACGGCGTCAATCCCGCCAGGGAACCTATTCCCGTTGTTCCCGCAGCGCATTTCCAGTGCGGCGGCGTGCTGACGGACGTCAACGGCCAGACCAGCCTGGACGGCCTTTACGCCGCAGGGGAAACCGGCTGCACCGGTCTTCACGGCGCCAACCGGCTGGCTTCCAACTCCCTTCTGGAATGCGTGGTGGTCGCCAAGAGGGCGCTGAACTCCATGCTCTCCCTGCATCCCCTGAGAAAGGATTCCCCCACTCCTTACGACATCCCAGCCTGGCACCACGGAGATCCAGCCCTGCCTGACGAACTTTCCGTCATCTATCATAATTGGGATGAAATCCGCCGCCTGATGTGGGATTACGTCTCCATTGTGCGGACCAATAAAGGCTGGACCGCGCAGCCACGCGGCTCCGGATGCTGCACCGGGAGGTAAAGGACTTCTACTGGGGATACCGCATTACGCCGGACATTCTGGAATTGCGCAACCTGGTGGCGGTGGCCTCCCTGATCGTAGACTGCGCCATGCGCCGCAATGAAAGCCGCGGCCTTCATTTCAATACGGATTATCCCGGCAAGCTGGACCACCGCTTCGTCACCCAACTGCACCGATGGTAAACTACCGGCAGCGTCAACAGGCATTACGGAAGGGGCTCTTCGGGAGCCCCCTCCTGTCCGCATGCCTGCTCACGCTGCCGGTTCTGGTTTCCGCAGAAACCGCCAGGGCGGACATCCAGACAGGCCGGAGCGCCACCCGCGCCCTGGCGAACAGTTCCGGACGGCCCAAAGGCCCCGTCATCGTCACCCCAACGCAACGGGACCCCCTGCCCCGGGTCATCGTCAAATCGCCTGTTGCTGCAGAGGGAGGAAAGCGGCCCGCTCCCCGCATCCTTCCCAGGACGTCCAGGCAAAGCCCCGGCACCTATCCCTGGCGTCTCAACATTACCGCCACGGTCTTCTGGGTGGGGGAAGAACCCACGGAACGCAATCCGGTAGCCAACCACAAAAGCTCGTGGGATTCCGCATGGCGGGAAAACTTCGGCGGCTTCGACAACCCGGATCCCGTTTGCCGCACGAGGGACTTCCGCCCGAAAACATTCATCCCCCGGCAAAACCCCTTTTACGTGGCGCTCCCTTATAATGACGTTTCCAGAGGGGAGCATAAGGCGGAGGCGTCACGGGTCATCCCGTGGTTCCGCCGCGAATATGCGGGAAAGGGGCAATCCGTCTGCAAGGGCAGATGGGTGCAAATCGTCTACAACAAGCGTTCCTGTTTTGCCCAATGGGAAGACTGCGGCCCCTTCACCACGGAAGACTGGCCCTACGTCTTTGGAGACAAGCCTCCCGTCAATACCCAGAACAAAGGGGCGGGCATTGACATCTCCCCTGCCGTACGCGACTATCTGGGCATTACGGGAGGAACAGCCATTGTCCACTGGCGCTTTGTGGAATTTTACCGCATTCCCCGCGGCCCGTGGTCCAAATACGGGGACAACAATCCCTTTGTCAATGCCGGGCTGGGAGCCGGGAAAAAATCCCTTCAGTTACGGGAAGACCGTCTGCGCCAGCAGCAGGAAGCCATTCAGCGGGAGCTATTGAAGGATCCCGCGAAACTCAGAAGGGAACTCCAGGGATAACCCCCTGTGCCGCCGCAGCCATGCAACGTCCACGTATTCTACATATTTTCAGCCGTTACGGCGAGGTTGGGGGGGAAGAAATCTGCTTCCATGCCATTACGGAGGCTTTGGGTGCCATAGCGGATGTCACACCCTTTGTCTATTCAACGGAGGAGCTGTTCCATAGCCCCCACGGCGCCCTGACGAAAATGGGTTATTTGCTCCACAACAGGGACGTGGAGCAAAAACTGCGCGAATGCCTGCGTGAAAACCGCTATGCCGCATGGATCATCCACAATACGTTCCCGGCCATGTCCCCCTGCGTCTATGAACTGGCCCTGCATCAACCCGCTCCCGTCATCCATTATATGCACAATTACCGCTCCGGCTGCCTCAACGGAGTACTTTACCGGGACGGGGCGCCCTGCTTTTCCTGCCAAGACGGCAACTATTTTCCCGGCATCATGCACGCCTGTTGGAGGAAAAACGCCGCGTACTCATCCCTGGCCGCCGCCGTCCTGTATAAAACGCGCCGCATGGGAGCCTGGAGCCGCTTTTCCTCCTACATTGCCATCAGCCGGCGCCAGCGGGAACTTCTCATCCAAACCGGAATACCGGAGGATAAAATCAGGGTTATTCCACATTTCATCCGGCAAAACCCCGCCCCTGCCGCCGACCCGCCCCGCCGAGACGTCCTTTACGCCGGACGCCTGACGCAGGAAAAAGGAGTCCTGCAACTGGTTCAGGCGTGGGAACTCCTATCCCCCCCCGGTCGCATTCTCTACCTGATGGGAGACGGCCCCCTGCGCGGAGAACTGAAGCGTTATATCTCTTCCCGCCATCTTGAATCCATCCGCCTGACCGGGTTCATTCCCCATGAGGAACAAGGAGCCGTCCGCGCCGCCTGCGGCCTCTCCGTAGCGCCCTCCCTCTGGGAGGAAACCTTCGGTATGGTTGTCCTGGAATCATGGCTCCACGGCACGCCCGTCATTGTTACCCCGAACGGCGGCCTGCCGGAGCTCATCACCCACGGCAGGAATGGCTGGATTGCACAGGAACCTTCCGCGGAATCCCTGGCGGAGACGCTGCACACCGCCCTGAAGCAAGAAGAACGCTGGCCGGCCATGGGCGCGCACGGGCAACAACTTTTGTCCTCCACATACTCCCCCGCCGCATGGCTCCGGTCCATGGAAGCCCTTCTTGGCGAGCTCCGCGTTTTCCATTCATCTTCCACCCCACCAACATCATGAAATGGTACACATGCACTCCGGTGTCCTTCAAGGGAGACCATACTTTCTTTTCCCGCGATTCAGGCGCTTTCTGCAAGGCCTTTCAGAGAATCGGGGTGGAAAGCAGGGCCATCATGCCCACACCTGCCCAGGAAGGAGATGATCCCGACCTCATCCGCACGGAATACGCCAACCTGAAAGATGCAGCCTGGTGGAAGTCCCTGGGTATTGACGGAGTGATCCTGTACGCCTGGGGAATGGGCAAATACCTTCCCATCGCCAGAGCCATCCATGGCGCGGGAATCTTTCTGGTAGTGTATATGGATACTTCCGGGCTATTTTACCCTTGGCGCTATTGGAAAACACTTACACTCCAAATTTGGAATAGGGAGAAAAATAAAAAGAGGAAATTTAAAGGGCCCTCTTTTTTGCCTGTCTCCACATCATCAAAAATCATACCTTCGGAGCTTTGGACTGGGGGAGAAGGAAACACTTGAAAATGGCAAATCTTATTTCCTTTCCATCTCCTGCTGCCTTACTTTCCATCCTAGACCGTCAATGGCTTTATGGGAAACAGATATGTAAAAAACTTGCTCTTATTCCCAACCCGATCTCTTCTGAACATACTCTGAATCCTGTACAGCCAAAACACAATTTAATTGTTGCTGTGGGTCGTTGGGACGATTGTTTCCAAAAAAAAACACAAATCTTCTGATGCAAGCACTGGAAATATTCGTGAACAAAAAAGTCCCTCCCCGTGGATTGTTGAAATTTATGGGAGAATACCACCCTTCCTGCACGAATGGCACCAACAATTACCCCCCAACATCAAAATTACATCCATTTAAATGGAATAATACCCAATCAGAAACTTATCAAAGTTTATGCAAAATCTAAAATTTGTCTTTGTTCCTCCCGTTATGAAGGTTCTCACATTGCCTCCGCAGAAGCGCTGTGCGCCGGGGCCTCTGTCGTAGGGCCTCGCCTCACACCCCAGCTGAACTGCCTGCAATGGTACGTTTCCCATGATTCAGGCACACTCAGCCCGGACGATTCTCCGGAAAGCCTCTCCGGGGCGCTTTTGGAAGAAATCCGCGCCTGGGACTCCGGAAAACGCAACCCGGAGGAAATATCCCGCTATTGGTGTTCCCTGCTGCATGCGGAAAATTCCTGCAAACGCATTATTGCCGCCTATGAAGCCGCCCAAGGCGGAAAAACCGGCCTCTAACTACCCGACAGGGCATGCGCCTCAATCCACACATCCTCCCATTTCCTGTCCGCCAGCGCCCCATAGAGAGGATGGCTCCACAACCGGGCGCGCATGGCCGCGGGAGAAGCCAGTCCCAGCAGAAAGCGCGCCAACTGGGAAGGGCGGGCCAGCGCGGGCTTCCTCTGCCCCGCCAGCTCCATGACGGCGGAGCGCAGCTCTTCCGGTAACGGGGGAAGTTCCTCTTCTTCCATGGCCGCAGGCAACATCCCGCAGCACGCAGGACAATGCCCGCAAGGCCCGGACAGGTCCCGGAAACCGAAATAGGCATCCAGGCTTCTATTCAGGCAGGCGGAAGACGTCAGCGTAGAAACGCAGGTTTTCCAGCGTTCCAGCCCGTTCAGCCGGGATCTGGAAAAATACTGCTCAAATTCCTCCGCAGCCTCTTCCGCGTCAAATCCTTCCGAATACAGATGAAGGGCTGCCTGGCGCAGCTCCACTTTCCATTCCCCGGAAAGAGCCAGGTCACCAAGCCAGGCGGCGGCTTCTTCCCATGAAATCCCCCCATTCCACAGCCAGATCCTCCACCTCTCCCTGCCGGCGCATATCCATCCATTGCAGCCGGGCGCATTCCTCCCCGCCGCGGCCGCACAGAATTTCCTCCATCCGGAACAGAGGGCGCACCCTGTAATACTTGAACCCCGTCCCCTTCTCCCGTACGGAACCGGAACGTTTCAGGTCAAACAGCATCCGGTCCACTGCCACACCCGGCAAATCATAAACGGAGGAAGCCTCATACAGGGAAACAATGTGCTCCCCCCTGCGGGACAACAGGGATACCAGCCCTTTCATGCCGTGCCGGTCCGGCTCCGCCGCATGCAGCCGGTTGACTACAGCTACGCTGTCGCGGGCGGACAACATCACCAGGCTGAAGGAAGGAAGACCGTCGCGGCCCGCACGGCCGGATTCCTGAACATACGCCTCCAGACTGGCGGGGGGATGGTAATGCACTACGGAACGCACGTCCGGCTTGTCAATCCCCATGCCGAAAGCAATCGTCGCCACCAGCACGTCCGCCGCGCCTGCCAGAAACTCGTCCTGAACCAGCCCCCGCGTTTCCGGAGGCATGCCCGCATGGTAGGACTTGACGGAAAAACCGGCTTTCCCCAATTCGTAGGAAAGGTTTTCCGCATCTTTGCGGGTCCGCGTGTACACCACGGCGGGACGACGGCCTTCCTCTTTCAACAATTCAACCAGCCGCGCGGTCTTATCCTGCTCCCTCAACGTTTCCACCTGACGGAAAATATTCGCACGGTACGGAGCAGCCCGGAAAATACATTCATCGCGCACGCCAAACAGGCCGGCCAGATCGCGGCACACCCGCTCCGTAGCCGTGGCCGTCAACGCCATGACGCAGCGGAATCCGTGCTTTTTGAAAAAACCGGGCAGCCCCAGATAATCCGGACGGAAACTGTGTTGCCCCCCATTCCGAAAGGCAATGAGCCTCATCCACCACGAACAAGCCGGGAGGGACAAGCTCCATGGCCTGCTGAATCCACGGGGATTCCAGAGATTCCGGCGCGGCAAACAGAAGGCGGACGCTTCCGGACGTCAATCTGTCCATCAGGGCGGCCTTATCTTCCTCCGCCAGGGTCGAATCATACCTGGCGGCGGCCACCCCCAGTCTTTCCAGCCCCGCCACCTGGTCGCGCATCAGGGCAATCAGCGGAGAAACCACAACCGTCAGCCCGTTTCCAAGCACCGCCGGAATCTGATAGCAAAGGCTCTTGCCGGAACCCGTAGGCAAAATACCGATGCAGGAACGGCCCTCCAGCGCACACTCCACCAGCTCCCTCTGCATGGGACGGAACCGCTCCTTGTCGAACAAACGCAGCGTGTCTTCCAGAGTAGAGGAAAGCATGGGGCAAGAATACCATAACGCAGAATACCGGCAAAAGGAATCCTATGACATTGACACGGCGGCGCCATCCTATATCCTCCAGGCAATATGAGACCCTTGAAAACCATCGTCGCCGGAACTCTGGCCCTGCTGGCGGCAGTTCCCTGTCAGCCCAAACCAGGGCCGCGGAAAATAAGAAACCGAACATCCTCTTTATCATTACGGACGACCACGCCTACCAGACGCTGGGCACCGGCAAAGACGATTCCCCCGTCGCCCTGCCCAACTTCAACAAACTGGGACGCCAGGGCATGGTTTTTGACCGCAGCTACTGCGCCAACTCCCTGTGCGGCCCCTCCCGCGCCTGTATCCTGACCGGCAGGCATTCCCACATGAACGGCTTTGTCTTCAACGGCCAGAAACCGCTGGACGGCTCCCAGCCCACCTACCCGAAAATGCTGCAGAAAGCCGGATACCAGACGGGCCTTTTCGGCAAATGGCACCTGGAATCAAATCCCACCGGGTTCGACACGTGGGAAATCTTCCCTGGCCAGGGCAGCTACTACAATCCGGACTTTATCAGCCTCAAGCCGGACGGCAAACGCCAGACGAAGCGATTTCCCGGCTATGCCACGGACGTGGTCACGGACAAATCCATCCAGTGGCTGGAAAACCGGGACAAGAACAAGCCCTTCCTGCTCGTTGTGGGCCACAAGGCTCCCCACCGCGCCTGGTGCCCTGCTCTGCGCCACCTGGGCAAGGTGGACACCTCCGGCATGACGCCGCCCGCCAACTTCCATGACGACTACGCCAACCGTCCGGAATTCCTGAAGAAAAACCAGCAGACCGTCGCCAATCACATGGCGATTTATTCCGACCTCAAAGTGCTTAAGGACCAGGTTCCGGAAGAGATGCGCAAAAGCATCGTTTCCCCGGTTACGGCTGGGACCTGGGCGAGTTGAACCGCATGACTCCGGAAGAAAAGAAAACCTGGACGGACTATTACGCCAAGCGCACCAAATCCCTGGTGGACGGCATGAAATCCGGAAAACTGAAGGACCCGAAAGCGTTTGCGGAATGGAAGTGGCATGCCTACATGGAGGATTATCTGGGATGCCTTCTGTCCGTGGACGACAGCATCGGCCGCCTTATGGAATATCTGGACAAAGAGGGGATTGCGAAAGACACGCTGGTCATCTACTGCGGAGACCAGGGGTTCTACATGGGAGAACACGGCATGTACGACAAGCGCTGGATTTTTTGAAGAATCCCTCCGCATGCCCCTCATCATGAGATGGCCCGGCAAAATCCCGCGGGCATCCGCAACAACACCATGGTGCAGAATATCGACTACGCTCCCACCATCGTTTCTGCGGCAGGGGCGGACACCCCGGAAAACATGAATACCTTCCAGGGCGTATCCCTGCTTCCCACCGCTTTCACGGGCAAAACTCCCGACAACTGGAGGGATGCCATTTACTACTGTTTTTACGAAAATCCCGGCGAACACAACGCCCCGCGCCACGACGGCATCCGGACGGACCGCTACACGCTTTCCTACATCTGGACCAGCGACGAATGGATGCTCTTTGACATGAAAAAGGATCCCATGCAAATGAAAAACGTCATTGACGATCCTGCCTACAAGACTACGGTGGAACAGCTCAAGAAGCGTTACCACGAACTGCGCAAAACCTATAAAGTTCCGGAAAACAGCCCCGGAGGCAAAGGAACGCCTATCCCCAAATTCGACGCTTCCTGGTAAAAGCCACACGGGAAACTACCTTTCCAAGCGCCGGTTTTCCGGCGCTTTTTATTTTCGTCCATAGCAGGCCGGAGAGATCCGTCACGGAGGCCGAAACAGGCAAACTCCCCTTCCGCACACAACCGTCCATCAACCGTAAAACCCGCGGAGGGGTCTCAAGCCCGCCAGCTTCATCAATTTATTCATGGCTTTTTCATACAGGAAAAACGCCTGTTGCATGCAGCAAAGCACGGGCATTAAGGGATGCTCCGCTTTCTTTGCGCCAAGCTCTTCCAAAAACCAGTCCGGGTCTTTGTCGTCAAAACCGGGATGCCGCTCAAACGCCCGGCGGCCTTCCAGATGAATGACGCCCTTCCCGGAATACAGGCAGTCCAGATGATGTTGCGCCGCCACGGAGACAGCAGCGTCTGATCGTGCGTATGAGCTACAAAATTATCGCGGCAACGGCTCTCTTCTTCCGTAGTGGCAGAAGACACCAATTTGAACTGACGGCACAAATCCATCCATTCACGGAGAATTCGGAGGCTTTGTTCCGATTTTTTTCAAAAAAGGAAGGAGCCCTGAATCAGGGGAGCCTGTTCAAAAGACCCGCTATCCAGCTTCAATTCATCAAAAACGCTCTGCTTGCACCACCGCGTAAGGCCTCCCGTATAATAGGAAATATTCACGCCCGGCATCATATCCTGCCCCTTCTCCCGGAGCCATTGGACAAACGGCTCCAAGGAATGATGGAACAGCCTCCCCGGCGGGCGCCCTGCATCCGTATAAAGCAGGTAATCCCCTTCCTCCAAATGTTCCAGCTCCTTGAGAATGATGAAGGGTTTCCATACCCAAAACCCGGCACCCTGTAAATTCGGGTCAAACCATGGAATAGCCTCCCCTGATTCCTTCCCTTTCCAGGCGATTAAGATTCCAACAGGACAACTCCACTGAGGAATCCGCCAGCCTCAGGCTCATCATCTGCATCCATTGCCGCAAATGATAGCCGCGGGTCGCGAAAGAACAATAACGGATAGCCATACTCCCAGATTCCGGTGGAAACCATGTCCCTAAAAACGGGAACACATCTTCTGCGTCCGTACCTATAACGAGTTGTAAATCCGCTGTCAATGGAAAACACGGCCTAATAAATAAATGCCTTTCGGTTCCAGGCACTCCTTTAGTTCCCGTATGAGGGTTCGGCTGGAAACATCCTGAACGGGATAGGTATATTCTTCCCAGTGATGGGCCAGATACACACAGGGGAAAAGGGAATAAGCTCCAGCTGGCGCCTGATTTCCCCCTTCCGTCATTTGCTCGGAAAAATTCAATAGTCGCGGTGGTGATGTCCCCGTTATTATTATTTCTGGAAAAATTCCCCGTGCAAATGATCCGGTGAGAACGGTGGGATGGAGAGGGCATGTAAATCCAGCTTATCCTGCCTCCACACTTTGTTATTGTACGGCGTAAAAATAAAGGCTGTTCAGGGTTTTTCCGAAACGGTTCAGAAAAAACCTCACCCAGGGAGCGGGGCTCCGCGGGAGGATTCCTGTAAAGTTCCAGCAGCTCATGGACGATGGAGGAACGGACGGCCTCCGGGGAAACTGGTCGAGGTGGTTCTCAATGGGATAATCCACCACAGCCCCGCCCTCCAGGAAATAACAGCCCGTCTCCGGGCGGAAACAAAATCGCGCTCCTTGTCAAAACCCGGGACCAAAACCAGTCCAGCACTTCCTGCCGCCGGGAATTGAACATGGCCTCCCACACGATGATACAGGTTCCTTGTACTTCGTGCATGTTAATCAGGCCGCCGGGCCGGGGAGTCCCTCTCATAAACGATTACCTCATGCCCTTTCTTCAGCAACATTCCGGCCATGGACAACCGGAAACCCCGGCTCCGATCACAGCATATTTCATCATGGGATAAAAACAATTTATGAACGCCACTATCTGGCGAAACGGGACAATTTCACGGGATGGAGATACAAGGTATTCTCCGGAAGGGAGGAGGCAAGCAGCTCGGGCTGGAGGTTCCTCCTCCGAAGAGGACACGAGCCCGTCAATGACGGCATTCATGGCTTCAAAGTGTTCTGGGGGAAAACCAGACGTTTCCCCGACTTGTACTGCGTGTCCTCCAGCGTAGACAGCTTTGTTCCGGGAAGAAGCTGCAACGCCGTGGGAATGGCCAGCTCCACAAACATGTTCCATGCGGAGAACACTTCAAGGATACGACAGAAATCGTCTAATTTCCCTTTCGGAATGCAGACAATGTCCGAATATCCGAAAACGACAGGATAGGAATACTGGTATTTTTTAATCCGGTGCTTCCAGTAATTCAGCAGATGCCATACCCTGCCCTTCAACACTTTCCAATTCGCATGAATCCCCCGGGGCTCCATTTGGGCAGAAACATGCGTACGCGCGACAATTCATCATGCCGCATGAGGTTCCTGGATTTTAAAAATCCGCCTGCCAGATTCAGATTCCGTCGTCGTCAAACCCTACAGGGAATGTATTTTTGACATTTCCCATGTTTACAGCTGTTTTGGCGGAAATGCCATGTACCACAGGTCTTTGTTCAGCGACTTCTGAATATTTGCCTTCAGGGCCCGGCATTGCGGACGATACAATGCTGTCCATGCGCGCCTATTTGAAAAAAATCAGGCATGGTCGCATCCGGCAAACGGTGTTCGTACTATCGGAGACACAACAGTAATATCTGCAATTTTAAGAGCGGGAACCCCAGGACAATCCTGATCAAGAGATCGGAATTCCTGATAACAACCTGGATAATGATCATGAAAGAGGTATACGGAAAGCATAAGTCCGGGGAAATAACATACCAGGCCGCCGATCGCCTGATTCATTCGATAACAGCCTTCTTACCA
>VOFF01000935.1_pt1 | contig 18001 bp, 23 predicted proteins | sample 5384061 | NCBI WGS metagenome assembly VOFF01 (sample SAMN12384725, study PRJNA508395) | human gut metagenome | isolation source: healthy gut E | host: Homo sapiens
GCGGGATGAACCTACCGTGAATGCCCTGAAAAGCATGTTTTCCCTCGCTCCAAACGGGCTGCCTGTGCAGATGACTATCATCAAAGGAAGCAAAAAGCCTGCCGGTAATGTTCCGAGAAGACTTCTTCCGGCGTGACAGTGCCGGAAGTGGAGGTCTTGGATTGGCCGGATGTTCCTTTCCGCGGTACCATTGAAGGGTTTTACGGTCTGCCCTGGGGGCAGGAAGGTCGCATCAGCCAGTTCAAATTTTACGGGAAGTATAAGATGAATACTTACATCTACGGCCCGAAGGATGACGTGTTCCACGGTTTTTCCAAGCGCTGGCGCGAGCCTTATCCCGCAGATATGGCGAAGCACCTGAAAGAGCTAGTGAAGGTCGCGAAGCAGAATAAGGTGAATTTTGTCTGGGCCGTGCATCCCGGAGCGGATATTCACTGGGGCGAGGCGGACCGGAAGGCGGCCGTGAAGAAGTTTGAGATGATGTATGATCTGGGATTCCGTTCCTTTGCCGTATTTTTTGACGACATCGGCGGAGAGGGGGCCAAACCGGAGGGCCAGGTGGAGTTTTTGAATTACCTGAATAAGGAGTTTATCCACAAAAAACCGGATGTGACGCCGTTGATCGTATGCCCCACGGCGTATTCCGGCGGTGGTAGCCGCTACCATGAGGTAATGGGGGAACATCTGGACAAGGATATAGGCATCATGTGGACCGGTTCCAGCATTGTGAGCGATATCCGGACCCCTGCTTTGAAGGGGATTAATAAGTATTTGAAGCGTCCGGCGTTTATCTGGTGGAATTTCCCGGTGACGGATTACGTGCGCCATGCCCTGTTTTTGGGGCGCACCTATGGCGTGGATGCGGACGCGATGCCGTTTATGCAGGGGTTTGCTTCCAATCCGATGGATAAGCCGGAGGCTTCCAAGATTTCCCTGTTCAGCGTGGCGAACATGACTTGGAACGCCAAGGCCTATGATTCCGACAGGACATGGAAGGACAGTATCCGTATTTTGTTCCCCGGCTGCTCCTCCGCCATGCAGACGTTTTCCGATCATAATAGCGACGGGGGCCCAGCGGGCACAATTACCGCAAAGAGGAGTCCGTAGAGATTGCCCCCGTGGTGGAGCAGGTGCTGGAGCTGTGCCGCCGCGGGGCCAGGGTGTCTGGAAGCAAGGCGTTTGATCGCCTGAAGGCCGAGTTCGCGAAGATAGCCCAAGCTCCGGCCGCGATTCGGGCCAAGTCTAATAATCCCGCTTTCGTTGCAGAGGTGGAGCCGTGGCTCATCCAGTTCGAATCCCTGGGGAAAGCCGGGGTGAACAGTATGCGCATGGTTGAGGCCACAGAGGCGGGGAATGCCGCCGGAGCGCTGAATCATGCCATGGAGGCCGCCTGCCTGCTTGCCGAGATGCAGCGTTACAGCAGGGAAATCAGCAAGGCCATCAATAAGCACGTCACGGAAGTGACCAAGAAGAATTCCCCGTGGCAAACCGCCGTGAAGCCGTCCGAACTGGTGATGGCCCCCGCTGTGCGGGAACTGCTGGACATGGGCTCCACCCCCGTGCTTTCCCGCGTGAGCGGGCAGGCCGTTGGCCGTGTGAAGCCTTATGTTTCCACCAAGTCCAAGATTGGCATCGAGAAGATGCTGGATGACGACCCCGAGTCGTTCTATTACTGCAAAGAGGTTCAGAAGAAGGGTGACTTTTTCGGCGTGGACCTGGGAGTTCCACGGGAGATACGCACCGTTTCCATTGTGATGGGCCGCAATGATTCCGATACGGACGCTGTGAACAGGGGACAGTTGGAGGTTTCCCTGGACGGGCAGTCCTGGTCTCCCCCTGATGCCGGAGTCCAGCGGGCTGCGCGTGGAGTACCGGGGAAATGGCAAAAAAAGGCCGGTTTGTGCGTTACCGCGCTACGGCGCAGGGGGTTCCGGGAGGCAAGCCGGACGTGTGGACGGCCATCCGGGATTTCAAGGTGAATGCTCCTGCAGCGCCTTCCGTACTGACGGATGCTCCCGCGTTCAGGAATGCCGTGGTTGAAGCAGGAGACAGGGATATTTCCCTGAAGCGCATCATGGAGGTGCATCCCCTGCCGCCGAAAAAGTCCCTGGGCCTTCAAATTCCGGCGGGAGCGTCCGTGGAGTCCGCCTCCGTCAATTTGAAGACGCCGGATATGAAGTGGGCCAAGTTGTTCATTTCCATGGATGGAAAGTCCTGGGCGGAGGTTCCGTTGAAGGAGGACGGTTCCGCGGATATTGGCGGAGTGATCAAGGGCATCAGGCTGTTGAACGCCTCCTCCTCCCCGCAGGAGGTGACTCTGGAAGAGTTCCGGCTGAATCTTGCCAACAAGGGTGGGAAGTCCGCCGACAGCGGAGCTGCCGGGGATTTCAACCTGGCAACGTTCCTCCAGGTGGAGCTGTCTCCGGAGAGGGCGGAGATTCCCTGTGATTTTCCCCGTGCGGGTTCCGTCATTGTCCTGTCCGACGGGAAGGAGGCTTCCGTGCTGGCCTGTGGGGCTGACGGACGGTGGGTTCCCGTGGGCAATCTGGCCAAGGGCAGGAAAGTTAATACGTTCAGCCTGAAATCCGTCAAAAAGCCGGTGAGGGCCCTCGGCCTGACCGGGAAGAAGGGAAGTTCCGTAAATATTTTTGAAGTAGTCTGGAAATAACGGATGGCGCTGGGAAGTTTTCCGCAGGGTGGTGTCCTCTGGCCCTGGGGCGGCTGTTTCTTCCGTGGAATGGCCGCCCTGGATTGTTAGCCCTTGGTTTGCCGGGAGGCTCTTTTTTCCGCCAGGTGCATGCAGCCGAGGACAAGGGCGATGATGACCAGAGGCCCCAGGATGTCCGCATACCCCACCATGCCCGTGTTCACGGGGGCCACGCAAAGCAGGAACCACCAGGCCAGGGCCAGCAGGCGAAGCAGGGGAGGGGTTCCGCTGCCGGAGAGGAAGACATAGATGACGAGAGCCCAGAATTGAGGAAAACGGGGCAGCGTGACCAGCCATTCCCGGTGGTCCTCTCCGGGCCAGACAAGCGTACCGTAGGGGCCGGCTGCGGGAAGGTCGCCCCACATGGCGCCTGAGGGAAGCGCCATGTTCATCAGCAGGTTCAGGAACAGTCCCGCATATACGGTTATCATCAAGGCTCTCCATTGGGCTCCTGTTCGCACCGCCAGGAACCTGTTTTTTTTGCCTGCTGGCTGTTTCCTGCGGAAAGAAGGAGAAGGAAGATCCCAATGTCGTAGAGTTGAATTTCGGTCATTTTCCCAACGTGACACATGTGCAGGGCCTGGTGGCGCATCATTTTTCCCGGCAGGGGGGGTGGTTTGAAGAACGGCTGAAGGAGGCTACCGGAAAGGATGTCAGGATCAACTGGTACGTGTACAATGCGGGCCCCAGCGCCATGGAAGCCGTGTTCGCCCGGTCCATTGAACTGGCTTATGTGGGGCCCAGCCCGGCCATCAATGCGTTTGTGCGTTCCCGCGGGGAGGATATCAGGATGATTGCCGGAGCAGGCGCCGCCCTGGTGGTTCCGAAGGATTCTTCGCTGAAGGAGCCTGCGGATTTCCGCGGCAAGGTGATTGCTACTCCCCAACTGGGGAATACGCAGGATGTTTCCGCCCGCGCCTGGTTTTCCCGCGGCGGCCTGCATGTGACGCAGCGCGGCGGGGGACGTGACGATTCTGCCGACTCCCAACCCCGAACAGCTCAGCCTGTTCCGGCAGGGCAAGCTGGACGGCGTGTGGACGGTGGAACCCTGGGTGAGCCGCCTGGTGCTGACGGCGGGAGGCAGGGTGCTGGTGGACGAGAAGGAGTCCATCGCGACCGTACTGGTATGCGGAGCGGAGTTTCTCAGGGAAAAGCCGGAGGTGGCGAAAGCCCTGGTGCAGGCGCATGAGGAACTGAACGAATGGATAAGGCTGCATCCGGATGAGGCCCAGTTAATCGTGGTCAGGGAGCTGGAGGAGCTGATGCATTCCAGAATAGACCCGGCATTGATTGCGGAGGCCTGGAAAAGCATTGTCATCAAGGACAGGATTTCCATTCCCAAGCTCCGGCAGTTTGTGCAGGACGCCCATCAGGCCGGATTTATGAAAGAAGTTCCGGATATAGGCGGCCTGGTGGTGCCGGAGGCGGCGGAGGAACAGTTGACCATGGCGAAGGAGGCGGGCGGAAGATGATTGCGGGTGCAGAACATTGCGGCCCCGGAGGCTGCAAGCTCCGTATTGCCGGCGTGAGCAAGGTGTTTGACGGGAGGCGCGGAAAGGTGGTGGCTCTGGAGGGCATTAATTTGAATATCAGAGGAGGCGAGTTCGTGTGCCTGGTGGGGGCCAGCGGCTGCGGGAAGACTTCCCTGCTGAATATCATTGCAGGGCTGGAGTTTCCTTCTTCCGGGGTGGTGGAGCTGGACGGGGAGCCTGTGACGGGACCCGGACGGGACCGCACTGTGATGTTCCAGGAGTCCGCCCTGTTTCCGTGGCTGGATGTGATGGGGAACGTGATGTTCGGCTTGAATCTGGTGCCCGGACTGACTCGGGGGGAGACCGGCTTGCCATGGCGGAGAAGAATCTGGAACTGGTGGGGCTGAAAGAGTGTGCCCATGCTCATATTCATGAACTTTCCGGCGGAATGAAGCAGCGCGTGGCGCTTGCCCGCGCCCTGGCTACCAGCCCCCCGCATTTTGCTGATGGACGAGCCTTTTGCCGCCCTGGATGCCATGACCCGCGAACAGCTTTATCAGGATATTCAGGAGATTCATTTACGCTGCGGCATGACGATTGTTTTCGTTACGCATAATATGCGCGAGGCCGTGTGCCTGGGGGATCGCGTGGTGTTGCTCACTCCGCATCCGGGGCGCGTCTGTGAGGAATATTTCGTGGATTTCCCTCATCCCAGGGATATCAACAGCAGTGATTTGGCGGCATTGTCCTCCCGCATCACCCGTGATTTGAAAGGAGCCACAGCATGAACAGGAACAAATGGTCCAAGTGGGGGGCGCACGCCTGTTCGCTCGTGTTTTTCATTCTCGTGGTCTGGGCATGGCAGTATTTGAGCGACCTGAGGGTCTGGAAGCCTTATTTGTTTCCCTCTCCGCTGGAAGTATGGGAGTATCTGCGCTCTTCATTTCAGGACGGGTCTCTGGATGAGGCTTCATGGATTACCATGAAAAGGCTGGTGCTGGGGTATGGAATCGGCCTGGTGACGGGGATTCCCCTGGGCATGCTGTGCTCCCGTTTCCAGCTTATACAGAATACTCTGGGGCTGGTTTCCCTGGGGTTCCAGGCTCTGCCCAGCGTGTGCTGGGTTCCGTTGGCAACCCTGTGGTTCGGCCAGACGGAAGGGGCTATGCTGTTCGTGGTGATTATGGGGACGCTGTGGTCCGTAATCCTGGCTACGGCCAACGGCATGCGGAACGTGCCGCCCATTTATGCCCGTGCGGCGCGCACCATGGGAGCAGGACCCATTTATTGCCTGATTCATGTGACGCTTCCCGCTTCCGCCCCGTTTGTGGTGAGCGGAATGAAGCAGGGATGGGCTTTTGCCTGGCGCTCCCTGATGGCTGCGGAAATTTTTGTTCCCATCCTGACCGGGTTCGGATTGGGCCAGCTGCTGCATTTCGGCCGCGAACTGAACGCGATGAACCAGGTCGTAGGCATCATGTTCGTGATTGTGGTGATTGGGCTGCTGTCCGACAAGATTCTGTTTTCTCCTCTGGAACGGTTTCTGCACCGCCGCCGGGGGGGACAGGACAGGCCTGAAGCGGCGGGAACAGAAACACGGAGAGGGGCTGCAGAGCGTTCCGGCGATATGGTGCCCGTTATTTGCCGGAAGAATCCAGCTCCTTTTTGAGCGCGCGGACTTCCTTAATCAGTGCCGGAAGTTTTTGAGGGCGGCATATTGGCGGGTAGCGTCCTTGTAGGGGAAAGCCGGCATGCCCCAGTAAGTAGAGTTTTCCGGAATGTCCGAGATGACTCCCGTTTTAGCGCCCAGCGTGGATTTGGAACCGATGTTGAGGTGTCCTGAGATGCCGACCTGGGCGGCGATGGTGGCATAATCCCCCACTTTGGTGCTGCCGGCTATGCCGGATTGGGCGACGATGATGCAATGCCTGCCGACAACGACGTTATGGCCGAGCTGGATCAGGTTGTCTATTTTGGTGCCTTCCCCCACAATGGTGCGCCCGAATCTGGCGCGGTCAATAGTTGTGTTGGCCCCTACGTCCACGTCATCCCCCAGTTCCACAATTCCTACCTGGTCAATGCCCACGTAGCGTCCATTGTCTCCCATCAGGAAGCCGAATCCGTCGGAACCGATGACGGCTCCGGGCTGGATGGTCACCCTGTTGCCGAGTTTGCAGCGTTCCCTGATGGTAACATGGGCATGCAGGCGGCAGTTTTCCCCCATGGTGACGCCGTCTCCGATATCGCAGCCGTTGCCAATGTCCGTCCGTCTCCGATTATGCAGTGGGCCCCGATGCAGGTATAGGCTCCTACATGGATTTTGTCCGGGTTGAAGCTGGCCGTGGGGTCGATGATGGCTGTGGGATGAATGCCGGGGGTGAACCGGTAGGCGGAAGCCATGAAATATTTCACCAGGGCGTTGAATGCCATGGAGGGGTTGTCCACTTCCACGAAGGCGGCGTGTTCCGGATACGCAGGCAGACCCGGCGGCACCAGCACGATTCCGGCAGAGGTGTGCAGGAAGTCCTGGAAGTATTTTTCATTGCCAAGGAAGGAGGCTTCTTCACGGGATGCGTCAAGAAGGGAAGCGACCCCGAATACGGTCAGTTCGGGGTCGCCGGAAAGGATTTTTCCCCCGGTGAGGGCGGCCACGGCTTCAAGTGTAAGCTTCATGGGTATATGATTCCGCCTTCCCGGGGTTAATGTCAAGGGTTAGTTGGCCGGGGCCGCGGGAGCGGCGGGGACGGCCGGAGCCTTTTTCTTGGAGGGGTCAAACCCTTCGGGGGCGTCTTTGTTGAGTTCTTTCATCACTGTGGGAGTAATGTCCATGCCGGGCTTCGTGTAGACGAATACCTGGTTGGACCGAAGGGCCTGGGCGCTTTTGTCCAGAACGAGGTCATAGTTGCCCTTGGTGGCGATGCCTTCCGTGATTTTTGTGATTTCTCCCATGATTTTGGCGGAACGCACTTTCATTTGTTCCTGAAGGGATTTAAGCTGGCGTTCCACAAATCCGCGGCGTTCCTGTTCCAGCGCAATGACTTCCTGACGTTTGATCTGGGCCTTTTGCTCCAGCTCCTTTTTGTCCTTTTCATTCAGCATGGGATCCTGAAGCCTTTTGACCATGTCGTTGAAGTCCGCTTCCATCTTTTTGATGGTTTCCGCGCGGGTGTTGTTGGTTTCCTGCACCGTCTGGGCAGCCTTGTCTACTTCCGCCTGGGCTTCATGGGTCTTGTAGTAGTCGGCAAAGAGTTTCTGCACATCCACCGTCGCTACCTTAAGTTCAGCGTTGGCCGTGGCGCTTAATGCCATTGCTGCTGATACACCTAATGCTGTTTTGAAGAATCTCATAATTTTTAGCGTCTTCTGACTTTACCAGTTTACATGTGGAATGGCATGCGTCAACCTTCTAGCAATATTTCAGGATTGAACTTTTGTCATCAAGGGGCCACTTTAGGCGCATGCAAACATTTTCCACCAAGGCCCAGTTGAGGGCTGCCCTCCTCAAGCACCACCGCAAACATGACCATGTGGTTCTCGTCCCCACAATGGGGGCCCTCCACGCCGGACACCGCGCTTTGCTGGAACAGGCGCGCAAGTTGGCCGGGGAGGATGGCGTGGTGGTTGCCAGTATTTTCGTCAATCCTATCCAGTTTAACAATTCCTCCGACCTTCAGACTTATCCCCGGACTCCTGAAAAGGATTTGGAGGTGTGCGAAGGTGCAGGCGTGGATTATGTGTTTTCCCCTGCTCCTGAAGAAATGTATGCCGGAGAACGCAGCATTGCCGTGGAAGAAAGCTTTTTGTCCGCAACATTGTGGTGCGTCCCGCCCGGGGCATTTTTCCGGTGTCTGCACGGTGCTTGCCAAACTGTTCAACCTGGTACAGCCCACGGACGCCATTTTCGGAAAGAAGGATTACCAGCAGCTTGCCATTATCCGCCGCATGGTGCGCGACCTGGATTTTCCGGTGCGCATTCACGGGGCGGAGATTGTAAGGCATGGCAACGGTCTGGCCTATTCCTCCCGGAACGCCCGCCTGACGCCGGAGCAGAAGGAACAGGCCGTGGTAATACGGCAGGCTATGCTTCAGGCCCGGGACGAGTTCCAGGCCGGGGCGGACGCCTCCAAGGTGAAGGAGCATGCCGCCGCCATGATTGAGGGTGTGCCCGGCACGCGCATCGATTATCTGGAGATTGTGGATGCGGAGACCATGCAGCCGGTGGCGGAGAACCGGAAGCCGGCCCTGATGGCCGCCGCCGTCTATTTCGGCGACGTGCGTCTTATAGACAACATAGAACTTTAATACGGCAAGGATTTTCTTATACTGCGCCCGTGATTACCGCCTCCAACCTCCACCGCAGCTATTCCATCGGCAAGAAGTCCATTGAGATCCTGCATGGGGTGGATTTGCACATTGCCGCCGGAGAGAAGGTGTTCCTGTGCGGGCCCAGCGGGGCCGGAAAGACCACGCTGATGTACACGCTGGCCGGATTGGAAACGCCGCAAGAGGGAAAGGTCACGATTGACGGCACGGATATTTACGCCTTGTCCGCCACGGCCCGGTCCGTGTTCCGGAACCGGAGCATGGGGTTTATTTTCCAGAATTATCTGTTGATGCCGGAATTGACGGCGCTGGAAAACGCCTGTCTGGCTTCCTCCATCGGCAGGAGGCCGCGCGTGGAATATGTGAGGGAACTGATGGAGCGCGTGGGTTTGTCCCACCGCCTGAACCACCTGCCCAGCGAACTGAGCGGCGGGGAACAGCAGCGCGTGGCAATCGCCCGTGCCCTGGCGAACGACGCCCCCATTATTTTTGCGGATGAACCTACCGGGAACCTGGACCGGAAGAACGGCGCGGAGGTGCTGGACCTTTTGTTCGGCCTGGCGGACGAGTCCCGCAAAACGCTGGTGATTGTGACGCATGACGAACATCTGGCACGGAGAGGGGACCGCATTATTACGATTATGGACGGGCAGGCCGTCTGAGGCTGCCGGGCGTAGGGGCCGCCTGCGTTTTATTTGATGCCCGCCGTCAGATGCAGGACGGCCTGGTGTCGCTCTGGGGCATCTGCCCCATGCGGCGGTAATCCAGCGTTTCCGGAAGGTTTCCTGTTGATGGCAGTTCGGTTTCCGGAAAAGGAAGGTGTCCGTTATCATGACGGCGGCCAGGTTTTTGGCCCGGAAATTGAGGTGATGAGAAAAGTTGATGTACCAACTTTTGATGTCCGCAGGATTGAGACAGATGGAAGGCAGGAAGGGCCGCCTATGTTTCTGAATTGCCCGAGCCCGCCTGCGGCTGTCCCTTTGCCGACGATGGGGTGAAGTTCCCTGTGCCCGGATACAGGGAACCCATGCCGTGCGGGAGGCTCACCGGTGAGTCGGTTGCGGACGGCGCTCATGCATTATTCCTTATAGTCTTCATCGGAATCACCCTTGCATAGAAATGCGAACTCCGGGGAACTTCCCGCTGTGTCCAGCAGTGAGCTCCATGTGAGATTGGGATAATCAATGAGATCATGTGCATAAGCCAGCATATTGTCCGGCGCCTGGCCATATCCACGTCCTACTTCACAGACGCATAAGATGAGAATGAGGTGTATGACTGGCGAGACAGGAGCGTCTTCCGGTATTCCCTCATTGAAATATTGGATCAATGCATTTGCGGATTCCTGACTGTCACTATCCAATTCTTGAAAGAGTTTTTTATAGGATTGGGGCCTTCCTTTTTTTTATTACCGGGTCATATTTTTGCCAGCCTCTTCCTAATTTTACATCCAGTTCTCCTTTAAGTTTTTCAAATATTTGTGTGACTTCGGCAGGATCATGATCCTGAAGCCTTACCCAGGCGAGCCAGATTTTTTTTTCCTACTTCTTTTAATTGTTCGATTGCTATCATTTGGTGATTATTTTTTTTTGTTTGGTTTTTTCAGTGTATCCGCCGCAAGTTCATGCCGTAAATCCAGAGAGAATTTCAGTTTTCTGAAGCCTTGCTTTATGCGGATTAACATTGTTTATTTAATCTAATTTTTATTTATTGTTATTATTTATTTCCCAAAGAACCGCTCTTCTTTTTAAGAACTTCTACCTGTTTCCGGAACGTACAGAGATGTCTTCAAATTCGGGGAACTGAGATGAACGGTAAATTCCCGGAGCCTGCCGGCAACGCGAAAGGATCGGTATTGCATTCGGCCGGGTTGTTGTGTAGCCTGTTGGGCATGTGGGACTGGATAGTGATCAAGGATGCGCTCCGGGCGGTTGTTGAAATTTTCATCCTGTGGGTGTTCCTGTACCAGATTTACCGTGCTTTCCACGCAACGCGCGGCGCGCGCATCATGGTGGGGCTGTTCGCCTGCTTTCTGGCCTTGGTGGTGCTGGCCTTTTTCTTTCAGCTGAATGTTATTTCGTGGATACTGACGCGCATTTTCGCCCCCGGCCTGGCGCTGGCTCTGGTGGTGATTTTCCAGCCGGAGCTGCGCGTGGGGCTGGCAAAGCTGGGAAGCCACCCGTTTTTTTCTTCCTTCGCCAAGCTTCAGCGGGTGGATTTTCTGGATAATTTCTGCAAGGCGGTAAGCAAGCTTTCCAACCAGCGGTTCGGCGCCCTGTTCGCTTTTGAGAGGAGCATCAGCATGAAGCCTATTGAGGATTCCGGCGTGAAGCTGGACGCCATTTTTTCTCCGGAACTGGCCCTGACGATTTTCCATACCAAGACGGCTCTTCACGATGGGGGCGTGGTGATTTCCGGCGACCGCATTTCCGCGGCTGCCTGCGTGTTCCCTGTTTCCCAGAAGGAAATGAGCGACCGTACCCTGGGGCTGCGCCACCGCGCGGGCGTGGGCATGTCCGAGGAGAGCGACTGCGTGGTGGTGGTGGTGTCCGAGGAGACGGGGGCTATCGCGTTGGCCGTAGGCGGGAAGCTGGAACGCAACCTGACTCCGGAACAGTTGAAGGGACGCCTTGAAGAGCTGCTGAATATTTCTTCTTCCAATGAAAAAACTGCTATTGCTTAATTGGCCTGCCAAGTTGTTCTGTCTGGTTCTGGCCGTGATTATCTGGTCTTTCATCAATCACTGGGTGACCACGAATGACGGCGTGCCTTCCCGCGGGCAGCTTGAGGAGATTAGAAGATCCCATCCCTGAATATTTACCGTTATGAGGAATTTCATTGTTACCGGTACCGATACGGAAGTCGGTAAAACTTATGTGAGCTGCCTGATCATCAAGTCTCTAAGAGAAGCGGGCATCAATGCCGCCGGATTCAAGCCCGTGGCCTGCGGAGACAGGCAGGATGCCCGCCTTTTGCGCGAAGCCGGGCCGAAGGAGCTGACGCTGGATGACCTGAATCCCGTTTTTTTGAGGAATGCCACGTGTCCCTATGTGGCCGCACGGCTGGAGAATACGCGGGTGGATGAAGAGGTTGTCCTGCGGGCTTATGACGCTTTGTCCGCCGCACATGAGTGCGTGGTGGTGGAAGGGGTGGGAGGATGGGAAGTCCCGATTGGCCCCGGAAGGAATTTCAGCGATATGGCTGCGGATTTCAAGCTGCCTGTTCTTCTGGTGATCGGCAACAAGCTGGGAGCCATCAACCATGCCCTGTTAACGCTGAATGCAATCAAGGAACGCGGCCTGGAATGCCTGGGCATCGTGTTCAATAATGTGAAAGATGAATGGGATACTGCCTGCGTGACGAACAGGAGCATGGTGGAGGAGTTTTCCGATGCGCCCATTCTCGGTGAATTGATTCACGGGCAGGATTACATGGACATGGATGCCCTGCTGGAACGTTTGCACTGACAGGAGGAGTCTGTCTGGCGAATGAACGGGACAATAGCGAAGACGCCCGTTCGTTGTTGCCGGATTTGCGGAGGGAAACAGTGATATGGAGGAACAAGCATGTCGGTGTTGGAGAGGATGGGAAAAGCATTTGGTTTCCCAGTTGAGAAAGCCCTGTTTTGACAGGAGCGGAGATGGAATGCCGTAGTTAAGGAATGCTTTTGTTCAGAGTGTTCAGCATTCCCGTACGGTTTTTTATTGCCTTGCTGATTTATTTTTCATGGGGGCCGCTGGCCGGAGGGGTGGTTACCGCGCCTGTGCCGGAGTTTTCTTCCCCCGCGCTTATTCCGTATCCTTCCAAAGTCGTCAGGGGCGCGGGCGAGGCAGGTTTCAGGAGTGTTCATGTGAAGGTTGGTCCGGATGTTCCTGGCAGGGATGATTTGATGAAGGAGATCAAGGACATATTCAGGACTTCCGGCATTCAGGGTTCCCTGAATAGTGGGGGGGCTGCTGAAGGTGCCATGACATGGGAATTGTTTCCGGATGCCAGGATGAAAGGAGAGGGGTATGACCTGTCCGTCGGATTGGGAAAAGCAACCGTCAGGGCAGGAAGTTTTGGCGGTTTTTTTAACGCCCTTCAAACGCTGCGGCAACTGGTTTTCAATAGAGAAGGGGAATTTGCCATGCCTGTTGTGCGGATTAGTGACAAACCCGCTTTCGTCCTGCGGGGAATTATGCTGGATGTGGGGCGTTATTACATGTCTCCTGCCTTGATCAAGGAGATGATGCGCCGTCTTTCCCGCTATAAGATTAATACGCTGCATCTTCATTTGACGGATGATCCCGCATGGAGGCTGGAAGTGAAGAAGTATCCGGCCCTGACGGATGGGGCTTTTCATTGGAAGTCCCGGCTCCCGGGGCGGTTTTATACACAGGCTCAATTGAAGGATCTGACGGATTATTGCGCCCGGCTGAATATCCAGGTGATTCCGGAAATTGACATGCCGGGACACAGCCAGCCTTTTTCCAGGGCCATGAAGACCGGCATGCAGACGGAGAAGGGTGTTTCCATATTGAAGGATGTCGTGGACGAGGCCGTTTCCCTGTTTCCCGGGAGGTTTTTCCACATGGGGTCCGACGAGGCGCACATTTCCATGAAGGATTTTATTCCGCGCATGGCGGAGCATATCCGCGGGAAGGGCAAGGAGGTGGTCGTGTGGTCTCCGGGCGGCCCGCACGATAAGGATTCCGTATTGATGTGCTGGGGAGAGAACGAGGCCGGCGCCAGGATGGATAAGAATATGAAGCGCATCGACAGCAATGGTTTTTACATTGACTGGGCGGATTCCCTGTCCGGCGTGTACCAGGTGTTTTTCCAGCAGCCCTGCGAGGTGCCTCAAGGAGATGATAAGGCGTTGGGGGTCATTATGCCCGTGTGGTGCGACGGAAACCTGAGCAGTGAGATGAGGGTGCTGGAACAGTATCCGTTTTATCCTTGTGCATTGACGTTTGCAGAGCGTGTCTGGCGCGGAAGCGCTACCAAGAGGAGGGATTATATGGCACAGCTTCCCCCCAGGGGAACGGACGGCTGGAAGGAATTCCGGGAGTTTGAACAGCGTTTGGCTTTCCATCGTGATCATTTTTTCCAAGGCGTTCCTTTTGCCTATGTGAAACAGGCGGACGTTGCCTGGAGCCTGGTAGAGCCATTCGACCACCGGGGGAAGAATGATACCTCTTTTGAACCGGAAAGAAGAATAGCCCCTTCCTACAGGGACGGGGACAGGATACTGGCCTGGAAGAAGACTCCTGTTTACGGCGCCGCCATACATGTCAGGCATCTTTTTGCGATGTTCAACATGCACCGGAACCAGTACCGGACGGATCACTGGCCTACGCTGATGTCAAGGGAGGTTGGAAAGGACGATGGAACCTGTTATGCCCTGACTTTCATCCGCAGCCCCAGGGAGCAGGAGGTGTGGCTGATGTTTGGCCTGAACGGCATGTGGGGGCATTCAGGCGGGTACCGCAGCGCACGCGCCCCTGAACAGGAAAGCTGGGATTTTTCCAGCGGGGACGTATGGTTGAACGGAAGGCGCGTGAACCCTCCCAGGTGGCCTTTCAAGAGCCTGCCCTGGACGGGGTGGGGGAAAGGGGCGCATTGAGGAAGCCCCTCTGACCTGGGAAGGGTATTTTTTCCGCCCTCCTGTAAAGATCAAGCTCCGCAAGGGGTTGAACCGTGTATTGATCCGCAGCGTGTTCGGGCACTGGAAGGGAGACGACGGCCAGAGAAGCTGGTTTTTCTGCTGCATTCCCGTCCTGTGGGACGGCATTCATTACCGGGAGGTTCCCGGCCTGGAATATGACCCCCGTCCGGATGCCCGCTGAAGGGAACCGCTATTATTCTTTTTTCAAAGACGGAGAGGATGGCTTGATGGACATCCTCAGCAGCATGAATTTCCGGCAGGAAGGCCGGGCCGATGAATACGGGCTGCTGGTTCGCTGGCACCCGGTCTCTGCCATGGGAGCCCTTTACCTGGTCGCCATTGAGGGGGATAACTTTCATCAGGGCGCGGAACCCCAGCTTTTTTTTCAGCAGAAAGGCGGCGGCATGGAACATGGGGAAGGCAAGGCCCGGATCAAAGAACATTTCCGCGGGGTCATAGCCGGGTTTGCGGTGGATGTCCACGCAGCGGGCGAAGTCCGGCGCCTTGGTGTCATCCAGCCAGTAATAGTAGGTGAACCATGCGTCGGGGGCCGCGACGGCGGTGAATTCCGGCAGGCGTTCCAGAGCCGCGGAAGAAAGGCCGGAGAAGTCCGTTTCCCTGATTTCTTCCACTCCGGGGGTGGCGGAGAGCAACGCTTTTACTTCTTCTTTTACGGAAGGATCATTGATGTAGATATGGGCAGTCTGGTGATCCGCCACGGCAAAGGCGCGGGAGGCGCCGCAGTCCAGCATTTCCGTACCCATTTCCGGTTTGACGGTGATCCAGCCCCGTTCCCGGAAGAGGCGGTTGAGGGCAATGCTGCGGGATACGTCGGAAATGCCGTATTCACTGAGCACGACAGGGGTGACGCCTTCCCGTTCCAGAAAGTCGATCAAGTCGCAGAGAAGACCGTCCATAGCCTTTGCCGCATGGGCGGCCTGGGTCGAGGATGGGCCGAATTTCTGGAGATCATAGTCCAGATAGGGCAGATAGATGAGGCTGAGGTCAGGGCGATGTTTCCGTTCCACCCACCGGGCGGAGTCCGCTATCCATTGGGAGGACTGGATTCCTGCCATGGGGCCCCAGAAGGTGGGGAAGGGGAATTCTCCCAGATCCTTTTTAATGGTTTCACGGAGTTCCATGGGCTGGGTGTAAATGTCGAAGATCTTGCGGCCGTCCGCCGGGTACATGGGGCGCGGCGTGATGGTCCAGTCCGCCGTGGAATACATGTTGTACCACCAGAAAAGTTTGGCGCAGGTGAAGCCGGAGCCGTACCGTTCCCTCAGTTTCTCCCAGAGGCGCGGGCCCTGCACCAGCTTGTTGGACTGCTTCCAGAATTGGATTTCACACATGTTCCGGTTGTACCATCCGTTGCCGGGAATGGCGTGCTCCCGCGGGGAAAGCCCTGTCACGTAGGTGCTGTGGGCAGAGCAGGTAAGGGCCGGAAAGGCCGGAGGGAAGGAGGAAACGTTCCGCCCCTCCGCCCAGGCGGAGAGCCGCGGCATGTGTTCCATCATCTGGCAGGGGAAAGGGCCACCACGTCAATGACGGCCACACGGGTACGAGGGTGTTTCATGGGAGGGATATTAGCGGTTTGGAACGGGAATTCCATCTTTCCATTTGAAAAAGATGACGGCATCCGTCATGATTCCCCGCATGGAACGTCAGGATAAACGACTTGTGGACCAGTTGCGTCCGATCAGCTTTGAAACGGGTATCGCCCCGAATGCCACGGCTTCCGTGCTGGTGACTTTCGGACGCACCAAGGTGATTTGCGCCGTTACGATTGAGGAGGATGTACCCCGCTGGATGAAGGTTCAGCGTGTGGAAGGAGGATGGCTGACGGCGGAGTATTCCATGCTTCCCTATTCCACGCTTGACCGTAAACGCCGGGATATTACGGCGGGGAAACTGGACGGACGTTCCAGCGAGATTCAGCGTCTGATCGGCCGTTCCCTGAGGGCGGCCGTGGATCTTGGCAAGATCGGCCAGCGCACGATTTGGGTGGATTGCGACGTTTTACAGGCTGATGGCGGTACCCGCACCGCTTCCATTACCGGGGCTTCCGTAGCTCTGGCTATTGCCGTGAACAAGCTTGTCGCGGAAGGAAAGCTGGCGGAGTCTCCCATGAAGAGGCTGGTTTCCGCCGTATCCGTGGGAATACTGGAGGGAGAGGCTCTGCTGGATCTCTGCTATGTGGAGGATAAGGATGCGGAAGTGGACATGAATCTGGTGATGACCGACCAGGGAGAGTTTGTGGAGGTGCAGGGTTCCGGTGAAGAGGCCGTGTTCACGGCGGATCAGATGAACCGGATGCTGGAATTAGGCCGCAAGGGTCTGGAAGAGATCGCGGAACTCCAGCGGCAGGTGATTGCCGAGGAGGACAGGCCGTCCGCCGGAGCTTTGGAAGGGTTGAGTTCCTTTTTCGGCAGCGGCAGGTAGGATTTTCCCCCATGGCCCGGTATTTTCCGGGCCTTTTGCAGGGGGGCTGCGGGAGAGTTTTCTCTCCTTGCAGGACCAAGATTTTTATGAGAATATGCTTGTCCTGACTGGGAAATCGCGTTAATAGTAGAAACGAACATAGATAACCACGTACGGTTTTCTTAAACTGTAAACATTCCATCATATCCAACAATGAAAGTATCTTTTGCAACACACCAGTTACGCAGGGGGTTTACCCTGATTGAACTCTTGGTTGTCATTGCCATTATCGCCCTGCTGGCTTCCGTGGCCTATGGGCCTATCCTGAACCAGATCAACAAAGGCGACCAGATGCAGGCCCTGACCAACATGAAGAACGTGGGCGTGGCGATGAACGAGTTCAAGGCCAACAGCAAACTGGGCAATTTCCCCGATGACATCACTGCCGACCGCGTTGTTGCCCAGCATAATTATATGAGCGGCCTGGGCGCACTTCAGGGCGATACTTCAATGACTATTTCCGTCAGCTTCTGGGCAATGAGTCTGTTTCCGAAAGCAACTTCTACGCCAAGGTTCAGACTCCTTCCGGCGGGGGGAATATCCCCTGATGGTCACTTCCGTGCTTCCCGGTGAAGACGGCAGCACCGTTGTGGCCGGCAATGCCGTGCGTTTCGACCCGGAAAGCTTCCGCGGCAAGGTTCTGATTTTCACGACTGCCCAGAGCGCCAAGACCCTGGAACTGGTTGATGAAAGCGTCAATATTGAAGGAGTCCACGCGTTGTCCCAGTCGTGTTTGTTCGCGCAGCCGGATGACGTCGAAAGTGGCGGGTTTGGGCAGCGTAATAATGGCGGTGGGGGTCAGGTTGTCATCTTCCACGGCCCAGTAGGGTTCAATGTTGCCGTCCGTCATGTTGGAGAGAGAATTTTTTGTCGTTGCCGCGCGTCTGGCTGGCTGTGACGGTTGCTCCCAACGCGTAATCCCTAGCATATAGCTTATCGCGCAGTTCCTTGAATTCCAGCAGGGATTTGACATCCGCAGGATCCAGTCTGCCTGTTTTGTCCGCCGCCACGTTCAGAATGAGATTAGCTCCGCGGCCTACGGAATCAAACCATACCTGCATAAGTTCTTCAGGGGATTTGACGCGGGATGCCTGTCCCTGATGCCAGAACCAGCCGGCATGGTTGATGGTGGTGTCTCCTTCCGCCGGCACCCAGCGTTCTCCGCCGCGCATGCCGGTGCCTCCGCCTCCGCCGTTCAGCCCTACGGTGCTCCAATGGGGATAATTGACGTGGCCTTTTTCGGAGCCTCCCCAGCGGGCGTCTCCGTGGTGGCCCGCTCCCCAGATGATGCAGCCGGGCTGGATTTTGCGGATCATTTCCACGATTTTTTTCAAAGTTATAGTATTTTTTCCGCGAGCCGTCTCCTCC
>VOFF01001015.1_pt1 | contig 18001 bp, 34 predicted proteins | sample 5384061 | NCBI WGS metagenome assembly VOFF01 (sample SAMN12384725, study PRJNA508395) | human gut metagenome | isolation source: healthy gut E | host: Homo sapiens
CGACCCGTTTCGTATATGCCAAAGGACTGGATCTGATGATGGAATCCTTTGAAGAGTTCTGCAAAGAGGATTCTGGAGTGGGAGCTTGATATCATCGGAGACGGAGATCTTTTTGACCAGATCAGGGCAGACGCGAAGAGGCGTCATCTGGAGAAGCGAGTCCATTTTGTAGGATATACCAATGAGCCTGAGAAAGTATTATCTGGAATTCTTCTGTTTTTCGATTTCTCTATCGACAAGGCTGTGAAAAAGAATGGGACGGACTTTTTGAACGATGGTTGCAAAAGAAAAAAGGGGAAGTGACATGAAGATCACTGTGAACAACCTGAAGAAGCTGGTGAAAAAGATGGTCCGCACGGATGGAAATTCCGGTAAAAGAGAAGACACTTTTGAGGTGGCCAAAAAGAGAGCCAGGGATGAGGCAAAATACAATCTTACTGAGGAGCTTCGGGGAGAAGTACGTGGATTTTCTTGACAGTCCCATAAAGGAAAAATGTATACTATACGAGGCATTTGGGGGCAGAGGCATGACCTGCAGCCCTCATGCCATTTCAAATATTTGCTGACCCAGACAGAATTTCAGGAGTATCTCCGTATGTTCAGGTCATTATTTTCGGATAATGAACCCTGGATGGGACTTTACAGGGATGATCCAAATGTGAAATTTATTAAATTCAGTCTGTAGAATACAGGGAATATCTGGCTACAGCCAAATATCTGATCAATAATGTAAGCTTTCCCGGATATTTTACCAAACGTAAGGAGCAGATCTTTGTGGATACCTGGCACGGAAACCATTGGATTTGACATTCCGGCAGGCAAGGTGAGTGCAGGAAATACAGTAAAGGAATTTCCTTGCAGCAGACTATCTGATCGCGCCTAATCATTTTATGACAGAGATTTATGAGAATGCGTTCAAAATGAAAAATCTTTATCCCGGAAAAATCCTGGAAAGCGGGCAGCCCCGTAATGACAGCTATTTTCACACAGACCGGGAGGCCATATTTAAGAAGCTACAGATGGCAGGCGTGGGAGGCAGATCCAAAGAAGAAGCTGATCCTTTATGCGCCTACCTGGAAGGGCAGCAGGTATTCCAGCCCTGATACCAGCCTGGATGCCTATGAGAAGATGATCCGCACTATCGAGGAGAATGTGGATACCAGGGAGTACCAGGTGCTGGTGAAGCCTCATCAGATTGTATACTACCACATTAAAGACACAGTAGGGATAACCGGCCAGTATATTCCTGCAATCGTAGATACCAATGAGCTTCTTCGTGCTACAGATGTTCTGATTTCCGATTATTCCAGTATTTATTTTGACTATCTGGTATCGAAAAAGCCCATTTTGTTCTTCATCCCGGATCTTGCAGAATATAAAAATTACAGAGGCCTATACTTCGGAATTGATAAGCTGCCGGGGCCTGTTGCAGAAACTTATGAGCAGCTTGGAGATTATGTGAAGGATGCCGAAAGAGCCATGGAGCCATACCGGAAGGTTTACGAAAGGGAAGCTGCCTGGGCGTGCCCGCAAGATGACGGAGAGGTCTGCCGCCGCCTTGCAGACATTGTATTCCACGGAAAAGAAGATTCCCGGTGCATATCCTGTCGGGGATGAGGCGCAGTTACCAAAGGAAAAGCTTTTGATGTATGCCGGTGATTTTTCTGAGGGGGATGACACCGAAGCATTTCTTGGACTTGCAGAGAACCTGGATTTTCAGAAATACGATGTTACCCTGCTTGTGTGCGGTGGTGGAGACGATTTTGCAGAAGAACAGATCATAGGTCTTCCTGCCGGGCTTCGGATCCTTTACCGTGGTCAGCCTTTTAACGGAAAAGCGGAGGAAATCGCGAAGAATGAGCTGTTTTTGAAGGGAAAAATAAAAGATATTCCACATGCTTTTTACAAGAGAGAGGCAAGGCGCCTGTTTGGAGAGGCGAAATTAGACTGTGCAATTGACCTTACCGGGAAAAAGAGCCTGTTTTCAGTGGTGGCAAAGGAGATGGATGGCGTTCGGTTTTTCCAATACAATGCACGTTTTGTCCGTGAAAAACAGATTGCAAAGGAGCCTGGCAGGCCAGCAGGTAATCGTATCTGCCACAGAAAGCTACTTTATTGCCAGATACCAGGGAAGCAATCCGGCTGTTATTACCGTGGAAGCCATTCCGGCACCGGATACAGAGAAAGTCAATTATATCTGTATGTACCAGCAGAAAGCCCAGAACGTTCTGAAGGCTTTTGACCGTCTGGAGAAAAATACTTGTCTTTACATTACCGGAAAAGGGAAAAGGGTATCAGAAGCTGAAAGCTATGGTTTCAGAGCTTCACCTGGAGGGAAGGGTGATCCTTACCGGATGGCTTGAGAAACCCTTTGCATTTATGAATCTGTGCGATTATTTTATCTGTCCGGAAGAGGAAGAAGAAAGCCTGGGTACCCTTGCTGCAAAAACCATGAATATGAAGCTGCTGGCAGAAGACTGCACAACAGAGATGCCTTACAGCTTTCAGGCCATGTCCTGGAATCAGGAACAGAGTGAGAAGCTGGATGAGCTGATAGAAGGTAAGAGGACTTCAGATGAATGAGATAGAGAAGATTTTGAAAGATAATATGGAGGATTATGAGGCGTGAAGCGTCGCTCTGAAATTCATTCATGAGAATAAGAAAGAACTTTCCAAAAACTATGCCTACGCAGAGGTATGCGGGAATCCGGTGGATGCTTCCCATTTTTTTCTTTCTTATAGATGAAAAAAAAGCCTGGCAGTGATCTCGCTGCTGGAAATGCTGGACTATGCGGTGAAGAAGTATCTTTCCTCTGAGAAGGCGAGTGTTACGGCCTGCATAAAAAGGCGGTTTTCATCTGGTGAAAAAAACAGGTGTGGACTATGTAAAAGAGGAAAGTCGTGAATATCTGGAGGCGCTTTCCCAGGCTGGTTACATTATCGGTAATATGGTTCTGCCAGGCTCTTTTGTGAAAAAAGAAACACAGGTTTATTTTAATCCCATGCTTGGAAATTTATGATAGGAAGTCTGTGGAGACAGCAGAGTTTTCTCTCAGTTACGGCAAGGGAGCTTCTGAAAACAGATTATATCTACGCTCCGTCTAAGAGCAAAGCGAAGGAAGCATGGCTGGAAAAATGCACCCTGGGAAAAGTCTATGATGGAAATGTGATCATAGAGAAAAAAGGAAGGATTAAAAGAAGGCAGAGGCAGTCTTCTGGAGCGTATCCGAAGTCAGAATGCAGTGCCTGAATGGAGTTTTTTCTCCCTTCGAAATCAGGAGGAAAGGAAGAAAGTCGATCCTTAGCAGCTGGAAAGCCGAGCGGGAGGCTGCTTGTTGTCCGAAAAGCTTGCAGACAGTATGGACAGGGAAAAATATGATACGGTTATTTATAGTGGCTGGCTTGGAAGCAGGGGAGATGTGAAAGAATTTCTCGCCTTTGAAAAAGAGCTTCCAAAAGTGATGGGCGCAGGAAGGATGACTTTGAGTGAGGAAGATTTCTGAATTACCGTATGATTGAGAAAAATCCGGCTCTTTATCTGGAAAATCCGGAAATACGAAGATATATGCGAATGCTTGCCAGAAGAGAGTGGGGCAGGCTGTTCGGCAGCAGTTCCTGGGATGTGGTGATTATGGCTGGAAGTACCGGGTATCTGCCATATTATCTGGCAGCAGAGGCACCGGCAAAAATGAAAGTTCTGGTGGATCTTGATTTTCTGCCTTACATCCATGAAAAATATCCGGCAAGATGGCGAAAAGCCCTTACTGTATTTGACCGGATATATGCTCCGGCAGATTGCCAGCAGGCTGGGAGACTACGGAAAGGAAAACCGCCTTCGGATAATGCGCCTTCCGGTACTTGCTGCAGCCAGACCAGAAGAAAACCAGGTGGAAACGGTTTCCTACAATGGTGAGACTTACCTTTGTGTGTGGGAAATGGAACCTGCAGGGAGAGCGTATTTCCATGAAGCTGGGTACAAAAAGCCGGTTCGGGAAGTATTCTGGTAAATGGTGAGCTTGCACCAACTGCAGAGCAGAAAAAAAGCATTGGAGCAGCTGTCGAAGGTGCACAGGATTTATGTGTGCTGGGGGGCACAGAGCGCCGCCTATAAAAGCTTTTTGCCAGAAGCAGTGATCCTGGATGGATATGTGAAAAAGAACTGTATCTGCAGCCTGCGGCCTGGGAATTTTTTGGAGCCTTTTGAGAGTTATGTAGGAAACAAGGCCTTGGAATATGATGCATTGGAAAGAATATGTAAAACTTTTGGAGTGAAGGAGGACATTCCTTGATTCGTTCAGGGAGTGTTCTTTTTTCTATAAAATGGGGGAAAGTATGAATACGAAGAACAAAACCGGGAAATTCCGGATCATTTTCCGTTTCCTGAAAGGAAATATCCGGTTTTTTTGGGGAACGCTATTATTTTCGGTGTTGTTTACAGCATGTAATGCGTTGATCCCACAGATCGTGAAATACACAGCAGACCATATTCTGGTGCTGGATGGAATTCCGGATGGTCTGAATGTGCGGCAGACACTGCTTCTGGCAGCACTTCTGGTAGCTGCTTCGGCAGTTCTTTCGGGAGTTTTTAATTACTTAAGTAAAAATGTGCCTGGCAAAAGGCTCAGAGAATTTCCTGAAATCCATCCGTGACACCTTGTATCACCACACCCAGTATCTGCCTTTTTTCCTGGCATGTAAAGCACCAGACCGGGGAGATCATTCAGAGATGTACCTCTGACGTGGAAGTGATCCGTAACTTTGTGTGCAGGCAGCTGCCGGAGGTGTTTCGAATCTGTTTCCTGATCGTACTGTATCTGGGAATCATGTTTTCCATGAATGTGCAGATCACACTGGCTGCGGCAGCTTTTTTCCCGGTGATCATCGGTTATTCCTGCTATTTCTATTCCAGGATCGGGAAACGTTTTCAGGATGCTGATGAGGCGGAGGGGGCACTTTCCAGTACCGTGCAGGAGAATCTGACTGGAGTTCGTGTAGTGCGTGCTTTGGGTAGAGAAAAGTATGAGATCGATCGGTTTGATGAGAAAAATAATGCCTACCCAATTTATGGGTATATCTTGGAAAACTGATGAGCGTTTACTGGGCATCGGGAGATTTGATCACCAACCTGCAGGTGCTGGTGGTTATGGTGACTGGTGTTGTTTTTGCCGTGAATGGACAGATCACATTGGGCGAGTTTATGGCATTTATTTCCTATAATGCGTCCCTGACCTGGCCGGTGCAAAGCCTGGGAAGGATTATCTCGGATATGAGTAAGGCTGGGGTTTCCATGGAGCGTGTGGCTTATATTCTGGAGGCTGAGGAAGAGGATGCTGCGGCAAAGTTTGAAGCTAAGTCTACAGACAGAAGTGAAAATGCAGAGAATATTGCGAAAAAGAAGAAGGCAGGACAGAGTGAGGCAACTCTGGATTATAAGATTCCTGCGCGGACAGCAGAGCAAACGAGTGAGGATTCCGAAAATAAAGGCTGTGGAGAAAAGCAGACTTTGGGACCTATCATTGGAATGAAACCTGCCATGGATGGCGATATCTGCTTCCGCGATGTATCTTTCGGTTATTCTCCAGACCACCCGGTTCTGAAAAATATCAATTTCACAATCCCATCCGGAAGCACCTTTGCAATCCTTGGCACAACTGGAAGTGGAAAATCAACTCTGGTCCATTTACTGAACCGTTTATATGATCTGCCGGAAGACTGCGGCAGTATTACCATTGGCGGTACAGACATTCGTGACATTGACCGTCAGTACCTGCGCCAGAATATCGGCATGGTACTCCAGGAACCGTTCCTTTTCTCCAGAACCATCCGTGAGAATATTGGCATCACAAAGGAGAAGCTTCTGGATGAAGAAATCCGCCATGCAGCGGAGATTGCCTGTGTAGATGAGTCAATTCTCCATTTTGCAGACGGATATGACACCATCGTAGGTGAGCGTGGCGTCACTTTGTCCGGTGGACAGAAGCAGCGTGTTGCAATTGCCAGAATGCTGATGAAAGAAGCTTCGATCCTGGTATTTGACGATTCCCTATCCGCAGTAGATACGGAGACAGACAACAAGATCCGCAAAGAACTGAAAAAAAGAGATGGAGAAAGCAACGGTTATTATGATTTCCCATCGGATCACATCTCTTATGCAGGCTGACTGTATTATTGTGATGGACAAGGGAGTAATCCAGCAGATGGGTACCCATGAGGAACTGATCCACCAGGAGGGACCATACAAAGACATTTATGAGATCCAGATGAACAGTGACATCCGTCTCATGGAAGGAGGTGCAGCATGCGAATAGAAGAAAAAAGAATATACAAAGTCCATTGACATTTCCATCTGGAAAAAAGGTTTTTCCATTCCTTGCACCCCGGAAAAATGTGCTGATTATGGTAATTGTGATGAATATTCTCTGCTCAGTAGTGGATATTATCATGCCGTTATTTCAGCGACAGGCCATTGATTCCTTTATCGAGAAAAATACTCTGGCAGGACTTGGAGGATTTATTGCGCTGTATATTGCAGTGATCGTCTTTCAGATGTGGTCCGTCATCTGTTTCACCAGAGGCTGCATGACACTTGATGTGGAAACAGGCCGTGATTTGAAAAGGGCACTGTTTGTTCATCTTCAGAAGTTGTCTCTTTTTCCTACTACAATGCAACTCCGGTTGGATATATCCTGTCCAGGGTAATGAACAACGTAGCCAGGATCACAGAGTTAATCGCCTGGGATGTGATCGATATGCTGTGGGCTATCTTTTATGTAGTGGGTGTGTTTGTGGCAATGCTGTTTCTGAACTGGAAACTGGCTCTGGTGATCATGCTGATCGTTCCAGCTATTGCAGTCCTTACCTGGTATTTCCAGAATAAGATCCTCACATGGAACCGTCAGGTGAGAAAAATCAATTCCAAGATCACAAGTGGCTATAACGAAGGAATTATGGGTGCGAAAACTGTGAAATCCCTGGTTGTGGAGGAGAAAAACTTCCGGGAGTTTGCCTCTGTCACTGAGGAGATGAGAAGTGCGTCTATCAAGGCTGCCAGATTAAATGCAATTTATATTCCGCTGGTAGTTTTCTTTGGAGCTCTGGCAACTGCCCTTGTACTGGAGCGTGGTGGCATTATGGTTCTGAATGGAAGTATGGACATAGGAACACTTGCTGCATTTACTGCATATGCAGTTGGAATTTTTGAACCAATTCAGAGGCTTGCAGGAAGTTTGTCCCAGTGCATTTCTGCTCAGGCAAATATTGAGCGGGTGACCTCCCTTCTGGAAGAGAAGCCCCAGGTGGTAGACTCCCCAGAGGTTCTGGAAAAGTATGGAGATTTCTTTGATCCCCACAAGGAGAACTGGGAACCCATTAAAGGCGACATTGAGTTTGAAAACGTTTCATTCCAGTATCCCGATGGAAAAGAAAAGGTGCTCAGCAACTTCAACCTGAAAATTCCGGCTGGTACCAATGTGGCAATCGTCGGAGAGACCGGTGCAGGAGAAAAGTACGCTGGTGAACCTGGCTTGCCGTTTCTTTGAGCCCACTAAGGGAAGAATCCTCATCGACGACAGAGATTACCGTGAGCGAAGTCAGTTGTGGCTGCACAGCAACATCGGGTATGTGCTTCAGAATCCCCATCTGTTCTCCGGGACTGTGATGGAGAATATCCGTTATGGAAGACTGGATGCCACTGATGAAGAAGTAAAGGCTGCTGCGAAGGCAGGTCATGCCGATGAGGTAGCCGAAAAAGCTTGACAAAGGTTATGACAGTGACGTAGGTGAAGGCGGCGACCGTCTCTCCACCGGAGAAAAGCACCTTCTTTCCTTTGCCCGCGCAGTGCTGGCAGATCCCGCCATTTTTGTGCTGGATGAAGCCACTTCCTATCGATACCCAAACCGAGCAGCTGATCCAGCAGGCCACAGACAAACTGCTGAAAGGGCGAACTTCCTTCCTGATCGCTCACAGATTATCTACAATCCGTAATGCCGACCTGATTCTGGTAGTCCGGGATGGTAAGATTGTAGAGCAGGGAAAACACAAGGAACTGTTGGCGAAGAAAGGCTACTATTATCAGTTGGTACGGCAGCAATTTGCGGATGAGGAGTCCAGGAAGGTACTTAGCTAAGTTGCTATTTAGTTGATTAAAAGTTCTTCAATGCGGACGCATTTGGACAATGTGTATTACTCACTCGCCGGCGCAACGCTACAGCGAACTAATCGCTAACTGCGACTAATGCGTTCGGGAGAGCCCTCACGCATAAGTCTCCGTAAGCGCTGGATTTCGCTTACGCTAAGAGCGCGCCCGAAATGGCTCGCCGAGTAATACACATTGCCCAAATGCTGTGTACTTGCTGGGACTTGCTGATTGATAAGAACTTTTAATGAAAGGGGAGGGGGAGTGATTGGTTTCCCCGATACTTTTTTTTGGCAATGATAGATCAGGGTAAAAACAATAAAGCTACGAAGTATCAAGCATCTAAATGGGATATCGAAGGCGCATAAAAATAATATGTCAAGTTTTTTTACTTGCAAAACAGTCCTTAAAAAATGTGTAAATACTTCATAGAAATTGTAAAAGTCGCTAATTTCCGGCAAATTTCCCATAAATTTTCGTTTCTGATACAGTATAGGGAAGCCAATCACTCACCCTCCCCCCACCTGTTGAAAGTTCCTATGTACAAATAAGTCCCAGCCAGTACACAGTATTTCGGGCAATGGTGATTGCTCTAGCGAGCCATTTCAGGCGCGGTTTTAGCGTAGGCGAAATCCATGCTTACGGAGACTTAATCGTGAAGGCTCTCCTGAACGATTTAGTCGCAGTTAGCAGTTAGTTCGCTGGAGCGTTGCGCCGGCGAGTGAGCAATCACCATTGCCCGAATGCGTCCGCCTTGAACAACTTTCAACACACTAAATAGCAACTTGCATAATTACACTTGACTTCCTAATATTTTGGTAGTAAAATTACTTCAGTTCGTTAAACAACTAAATTAAAAAGGATTAAATTCTTGAAGGGAAGAAGTAGAAACAGAAGCACCTTGTCTACAGAGAGCTGTGTCGGTGGAAAGCAGCGTCAGGTCTGTTTTGAAGATCATCCCCGAGAAGGGAAGCCGAACGCTTCATAAGTATCCGTTTTTTTCAAACAGGAACCAGATACGAAGTGAAGAACTGCATCAAGTAGGTTTCCACGGTTGTTCCCCGTTATCGGAATCGCGTATGTCGGTACGTTGTCTTTTCGTACTTGTTTCAAAGGGGAAACAGGGTGGTTGCGGTCTAATATGGTCCGTCCCTAGTTCAGGGGCGGATTTTTTTGTGTAACAGGAAATTCCGTTGGAACTTCCTGTTACACAAAAAGCGCTCTGCCGGGCAGGATCGTACTGCGGCTGCATAACAGATAGTTCCATTTTACGAAAGACGAAAACCTGACAAGTAAATTAAGAGGAGGAGAGATCATGAAAGTCTTCAAAAAAAGCATGAATGCAGTAGCAGCAGTAGAAAATTGTATTCTGGTAGTGTGTACCCCTGCTGATACTGGTTCTGACCGTGGGAAATGTTTTTTCCCGAAAAGTGATCCATCGTTCCTGGTCCTTTACCGAGGAACCTGTGGTCGCAGTCTTTGTACTGATTACCTTAATGGCTGCAGCACTTGCATGCCGCGAAGGAGAACTGGTTAACCTGTCACTGGTTACAGACCGTCTCCCTGAGAAACTGAAAAAACCATCTGTTATCCTTACCACTGTTCTGTGCATTATTTTTACCGCAATCTTATTCTGGTTCGGTATGGAAAAAAGTAATCACACAGCTGGAAAACGGAAAACGTACCTTCGTTCTGAACTGGCCGGAGTGGATATTCTGGTCCTTCGTGCCAATCGGATCCGGATGTATGATCTTACATTTTATTGAATACTGTCTTGACTATTGTACAGGCAATCTGAAAAAGGAGGATAAATAAATGATAAGTGCAGTTCTTTTTATTTCATTTTTTGTTTTTCCTGATCATGGGAGTTCCCATTGCAATCTGTCTGGGACTGTCCTCCGTCTGTGCAATCCTGTACTCCGGAACCTCCCTTACCATCGTTGCAACCAATATGTATGCCGGAATCAGTAAATTTCTCCTTCTGGCTATCCCAGTTTTTCGTACTTTCCGGAAATATCATGGCAAAAGCCGGAATTTCCAAAAGACTTGTCAGATTCGTAGATACCTGCGTGGGACATAAAAGAGGCGGCATCGCCATTGTATGCGTTATTGTAGCCTGCTTCTTCGGCGCAATTTCCGGATCCGGACCTGCAACTGTAGCAGCACTTGGAGCAGTTCTGATTCCGGCAATGGTAGAGCGGGGGGGCTTCAGCGCACCGTTTTCCACAGCACTGATGGCCACCTCAAGTTCCATCGCCATTGTCATCCCGCCAAGTATCGCCTTCGTTGTATATGCCTCCATCACAGGCACATCCATCGCAGATATGTTCATGGCAGGAATCGTACCTGGAATTCTGATGGGCGTTGCCCTTGTGATCGTGGTTATGGTGGAAGCCAGAAAAAAAGGCATTCAGCCAGCCCAGAAGAAAGCGACTGCAAAGAGCGCTGGGATGCATTTAAGGATGCTTTCTGGGGATTCCTGATGCCGGTTATTATTCTGGGTGGTATTTATGGCGGTTTATTTTTACTCCTACTGAGGCAGCGGCTGTATCTGTTGTATACGGTCTGTTTGTAGGTATGGTGATTTATCGTGAGGTTAAATTAAAAGACCTGTTTGACATTTGCGTGGATTCTGCGAAAACAACCGGTGGTATCATGCTGATCGTAGCGAGTGCTTCCCTGTTTTCTTTTGTATGCACCAAGTTTGGTATTGCAGATGCAGCTTCCCAGCTTCTTGGCAGTATTGCACATAATCAGTTTACCTTCCTTCTGATCGTAAACATTATTTTCCTGATTGCAGGCTGCTTTATCGATGCAAACTCCGCAATGTATATCTTTATCCCGATCATGCTGCCGGTGTGTAAGGCTCTGGGTTATGACCTGGTAGCTTTTGGTATTGTGGCAACTGTCAACCTGGCCATCGGTCAGGTAACACCGCCGGTTGGCGTCAACCTGTTTGTGGCAATCGGAATCAAGATCAAAAAAGGCATGGAGGTTACCCTTCAGGAAATTTCAAAAGCAGTTATGCCCATGCTGGCAGCCTGTGTGGCCGTGCTTCTTGTGGTTACCTATATTCCGGTAACTTCAACGGCTCTTCCGAGAGCACTTGCAAAAAAATGGTGCATATTCCGGAGATTTTTCCTCTGGTGACACCGGCTCATCCGCAGCTTCTGCAGCCGGAGACGGGGATTATTCCTTCAATGAGATCGCAGATTACAGTGATCTTGGCTGGGAGGAAACCACCTGGAATTTTGCATGCTCTACAACTGAGACTTCTACCTGGGCGGACGGCGGCCGCAAGTTTGGCGAGCTGATGGAAAAGGCCACAGGAGGAAAAGTAAAAGTAAACATATATGCAGCAGACCAGCTGACAAACGGAAATCAGTCCGAGGGAATCAGGCACTGATGAACGGAGACCCGGTACAGATTTCTATGCATTCCAACCTGATCTATTCCGCATTTGATCCAAGATTTAATGTAGTATCTCTGCCGTTCATTTATGATTCTGTAGAAGATGCAGATGCCAAATTTGACGGTGAGGCTGGTGAGAAATTAAAAGAAATTCTTGGTGAGTACGGACTCCATTGCATGGGTATTGCAGAGAACGGTTTCCGTGAACTGACCAACAGTGTCCGCGAAGTAAAATCTGTGGATGATATGAAAAACCTGAAAATCCGTGTTGCCGGCTCCAACCTTCTTATGGAATGCTATAAGAGATGGGGCGCAGATGCAACCAACCTGAACTGGTCTGAGACTTACACAGCACTTCAGCAGAACACAGTTGAAGGTCAGGAGAATCCGCTTCCTGCAATCGATGCAGCCAGTGTACAGGAGGTTCAGCCATACTGCTCCATGTGGGATGCCATCTATGACTGCCTGTTCTTCTGTATCAACCAGGAAATTTATGACGGTCTTACACCGGAACAGCAGGCTGTTGTAGACGAGGCAGGCCAGAAAGCCGTAGAGTACGAGCGTTATATCAACCGCTCCGGTGATGAAGAGATCATGAACCGCTGGAAAGACAAAAACGGCGTTACCTTCACTGCAAAAGAGGATATGGACATTGAGTCCTTTAAGGAAGCTGTTGACGGTGTAGATGAGTGGTTCATTGAGGAATTGAAATCCCAGGGATACGAGGATGCAGAAGAGCTGGTAGAGGCATTTACCGGAATTGGCGATTACAGTGACCTTGGCTGGGAGGAGACTACCTGGAATTTTGCATGCTCCACAACTGAGACTTCTACCTGGGCTGATGGCGGCCGCAAGTTCGGCGAGCTGATGGAAAAAGCTACAGGAGGAAAAGTAAAAGTAAACATATATGCAGCAGACCAGCTGACAAACGGAAACCAGTCCGAGGGAATCCAGGCGCTGATGAACGGCGACCCGGTACAGATTTCCATGCATTCCAACCTGATTTACTCTGCATTTGATCCGAGATTTAACGTAGTCTCCCTGCCGTTTATTTATGATTCTGTGGAAGACGCAGATGCCAAGTTTGACGGTGAGGCAGGAGAGAAGATGAAGGAAATCCTCAGTGAGTATGGACTGCATTGCATGGGTATTGCGGAGAACGGCTTCCGTGAACTGACCAACAGTGTGCGTGAAGTAAAATCGGTGGACGATATGAAGAACCTGAAAGTCCGTGTTGCAGGCTCCAATCTTCTTATGGAATGCTATAAGAGATGGGGGGCAGATGCAACCAACCTGAACTGGTCCGAGACTTACACAGCCCTTCAGCAGAACACTGTTGAAGGTGAGGAAAATCCACTTCCTGCTATTGACGCAGCAAGCGTTCAGGAGGTTCAGCCTTACTGCTCTATGTGGGATGCAATTTATGACTGTCTGTTCTTCTGTATTAACCAGGATATCTATGATGGCCTTACACCAGAGCAGCAGGCTGTTGTAGACAAGGCTGGAAGAATGGCTGTTGAGTATGAGCGTTACATCAACCGCCCGGTGCCAATGAGATCATGAACCGCTGGGCAGAAAAAAATGGCGTAACATTTACAACAAAAGAAGACATGGATATTGATTCCTTTAAAGAAGCTGTAGATGGCGTAGACGATTGGTTTGTAGAAGAACTGAAAAACCAGGGATATGACGATGGTCAGTGAACTGGTGGATGCATTTAAGTAAGACAGCATAAGCGTGTATCAATTTGATACATGTGCCTCATAAATTGAACAGTGCCCTATAGAAAACACCTCCCGGAATGTGAGTGACCAACATATTCCGGGAGGTGTTTTTGGGTCTGTCTTACAGTAATCCAGTGATCCTGAGAGAGCACCACACCAGCAGCAGGGCCATGATTCCATTCATCAGCTTATAATGACTGCTGTAAAATCTTTTTTCAGTACATTCCCAAAGCAAATGCCCAGATCAGATTTCCCAGGGCTCCAAGAAACATCAGATATACAGCGAAGCAAAACAGTATAGGGAACCCTTGCCTCATAGGGCAGAATATAAGCGGAAAACATGGTCAGCCCATAGATGATGATCTTTACATTTATCAGTTGCAGGAAAAATCCCATCAGCCAGGTTGGCTTTTTTGTCCTGGACATTGTCAGAGGGCGGAATCCTGCGCCAGGTCTGCCAGGCAAGATAGAGTACATAAGCTGCGCCTAGATATTTCATAACCGGCTGGATCCCTGGAATGATTTTCCCAAGAGTACTGCAGAACAGTCCGGAAAGACACATCAAAGTGAGAGATCCGCTCCAGATTCCGGTCATAAAGCGGATATTACCGGAAATGCCGTATTTGCTGGCTGTGGACAACAAAAGAATATTATTGGGGCCAGGCGACCAGACGGTAAGGATGGCAGACAGGGTCATTTCTATGAAGACAGATAAAGGCATGGGACTTCCTCCTTGGGTAAGTTTAAACATCTGAGCTACGAAAAGAAAGGCGCAACATACAAAACGCTATGTGTTCGTAAAACCTACACAAAATATGATTTTTAATAATAACACAAAATATCGGATTGTATATAAGAGGATAACGATCGCAATCGAAATTCGGTTAAATGTTTGTTAAATTCGTGCAAAATGGGAATGATTATGTTATAATGCAGAAAATAATATGAATATAAAAAAATAGAATTTGCTTTTAACAGAAAAAAATGCTTTAAGTTTGAAAAAATAATAGTACATGAGGAGGGACGTGTTTATGCTGAAAACCTGGATCCCGGAGGAGATTCCGGAAAAAAGAGGAGCTGAAGAAACGGATTAAAGAAGCTGGCGAGAAGCTGTATCAGCAGCAGATGAAGCTGAAAGAACACAAGCTGCCTGTGCTGGTACTTTTTTGAAGGCTGGGGGTGCATCTGGCAAAGGTACCATTAATCGGCAGAGTGATCAAATACATTGATCCCCGTTTCTTTAAAGTAGCAACCATGTCAAAGCCTACAGAGGATGAACTGCGCAGACCATTTCTATACCGGTATTTTAATCAGATTCCGGAAGCCGGCAAATTTACTTTTCTGGATTCTGGCTGGATGGAGCAGACCTGCAAAGACTGTCTGAACGGTCTGGAAGAAGAGGATTATGCAAAGCGGATCGACAGCATCAAACATTTCGAGCGACAGCTCACAGATAACGGTTATCTGGTTCTGAAATTTTTCATGCAGATTGACAAAAAGAGCAGACCAGACGTATTGAGAAGCTTAACAAAGAGCAGGATACAAAATGGCGTGTGGATGCCTTTGACAAGTGGCAGAACGAACATTACAAACATTGCCAGAAGGTTTTCGACCGCTACCTGACAGATACGAATACTTCTATTGCACCATGGTATATTATTGATGCAAAGACCGCAACTTCGTAGAACTTCAGGTTCTTGAAATAATGGTAAATAACATTGAGGTAGCCTTGCAGAAACAGCACACACAGCGCACCGCTTCTCCCAAACATTTTTCCGCTTGAGAAAATGCCGAAGCTTTCGGAAATCGAACTGACAGACAAGGTGATCGAGGATGAAGAATACAAGAAAGAGCTGAAGCATCTCCAGAAGAAGCTGGGCGAACTGCATAACCGTCTGTACCGCAAGCGTGTGCCGGTGATCATCACCTATGAAGGCTGGGATGCTGCCGGAAAAGGCGGAAATATCAAGCGGATCACAGAAGCCCTTGATCCCCGTGGCTTTGAGGTACATCCCATCGCCAGCCCGGAACCTCACGAAAAAGGCGCGTCATTACCTCTGGCGCTTCTGGACCAGATTGCCCAAAGACGGTCACATTGCCATCTTCGACCGCACCTGGTACGGCCGCGTAATGGTAGAGCGTCTGGAAGGATTCTGCAGTGAAAATGACTGGAAACGTGCTTACAATGAGATGAATGAATTTGAAAAGGAACTCCACGACTGGGGTGCAGTGATCATCAAATTCTGGGTGCAGATTGATAAAGACACCCAGCTGGCCCGCTTCACCGACCGCCAGAACAACCCCTCGATGAAAAACAGTGGAAGATCACCGACGAAGACTGGCGAAACCGTGAAAAATGGGATGCTTATGAAGGGGCCGTAGATGAAAATGCTTGCCAAGACAAGCACCACCTATGCACCGTGGCATATCCTGGAATCTGTAGATAAGAAGTATGCGAGAATTAAAGCTCTTAAAATTGTAATAAAAAGAATTGAAAAGGCGTTAGAGCGTACTTGAAAATCATTCCCGCAATCTGCACGCCCCACTTTGCGGTATATTTTGCCCGAATTCGGTTGCCGTAGCCCGCTACGGCGCCCTCATCCGACAAAATCTCCCACAAATTGTGACGCACATCTTGCAGAAGGCCTTTTTCAAACGTATTCTGAATAGAAGCATAATAAAAAAATCGCTTGGCCAACAACCAGCGATTTTGCAATATATTCATGCAGCAGACCATGTAAGGAGCGGATTTCGTGATGCCGGATTTATGATTTCCGTCACGCTCTCAGATAATTCCGCATGGTTTTAAGCGCATTCTTTTCCAACCGGCTGACCTGTGCCTGAGAAATCCCGATTTCCTGAGCTACCTCCATCTGGGTTTTGCCCCTCGTAAAAACGCAGATCAATAATATGCTGTTCCTGCTTATTCAGCCGGTTTATAGCCCCGGAGGGACAGATTTTCCACCCAGGTCTCCTCCTTGTTTTTCTTATCGCTGATTTGGTCCATCACATAAAGCGTATCCCCGCCTTCCGTATAAACCGGTTCAAAAAGTGACACCGGATTCTGTATCGCATCCATAGCATATACGATCATCTCTTTATTTATCCCTATTTCGCTGGCAATTTCCGCAATGGTAGGCTCCCTCAGATTTGTTTTCATATAGGTTTCTTTTTTTGCATAAATTGCTCGATAAGCAATATCCCGCAGAGACCGGCTCACCCGGATACTGTTATTGTCACGAAGATACCTTCGTATCTCCAATGATCATAGGCACTGCATAAGTGGAAAATTTTACATTCAATGTAGTGTCAAAATTATCAATTGCTTTTATAAGCCCAATGCAGCCAATCTGAAAAAGATCGTCCATATTTTCGCTGCTGTTGGAAAAACGCTTGATCACGCTGAGAACCAGCCGCAGATTTCCCTTTAATGTAAAGTTCCCTGGCTTCTTCATCACCCTCCTTGATCCTGCGAAAAAGCTCTTCTTTTTCTTCTGCCTTCAGTACCGGAAGCTTCGATGTATTGACTCCGCAAATTTCAACTTTGTTAAGTGCCATTATTTGAATCCTCCTTTTGTGCATCGCGAAGCGTGCTGCTGAGAACGAAGTGAACAGTAACAATGATTCTCACGTGGGAGGATAAATATTCTTTTTTCGGGAAAATATAAAAAATTATTGCCCCTTGACAATTGGGAAAATAGAATTAAGCCTTTTTACAGCAATACTTTTCATCAATTTCTACCAGGATAATGTCATCTCCGATCTGCCGGATACAATTCCATGGGATTATATATTCACTTCCGGCTCCCCAGAAACAAAAGCAGAAACTGCCAGGTCGAAAGTCTGCTGCCCGGATTGTATGGCAGAAGGGGAGACATGAGGAAGGGGAAATAAAATACATGAGATGTCCATACTGTAATCGATAATACAAGAGTAGTAGATTCAAGACCAGTGGAAGAGACCAATTCCATAAGACGCAGAAGACTGTGCGGATTCCTGTGGAAGAAGATTTACCACTTATGAGAACGTGGGAGACAATCCTTGTTAACCGTAATCAAGAAGAATCTGAACCGTGAGCAGTACGACCGCAATAAACTGATCAATGGTGTCCGCCGCGCCTGCTACAACGTCCCAAAAGTCCCATGATCGATGCCATAGAAGGCGACATCTTTAATGCCGAAGATAAAGAAATTCTCAAAAAGACGAAAATCGGAGAAATCGTGATGAGCCATTTAAAAAGATCTGGATTCGGTGGGGCGTATGTGCGATTTTCATCTTAAAGATGCCGAAGATTTTTAAATTAGAAAATCCTCCGTGAAAGCGGAACGAAAAAATGAAACCAGGACAGCCGGCCCCATACACTTCTGACTACTTTGGTGATGATTTCCTTCTTATTATTGATGAGTCTCACAAAAACAGTTCCACAGGTAGGTGCCATGTCAGAAATCTCCAAGCAAAAAAATGTAGAATTGTCAAGTTTACAGCTTTTCACTTTTTCTGCTGTAAACATTATCATTATGATTGCAACTCTTACCCAAAACTTATTTAATAAGAATCATGAAAAAAGCAACACAGCAAGGAGAAACTTATGAAAAAGACTTCAAAAAACTGACATCCCTATTATTTTGCTGTCTGTTTATATCTGTCGGCATTTCAGGTAACAGGCAGCCTCTCTCACCCCCTACTGCGCAAGATAAACCTTAGTGTTAAATTAAGGCGTTCTTCTGACCT
>VOFF01000395.1_pt1 | contig 18000 bp, 18 predicted proteins | sample 5384061 | NCBI WGS metagenome assembly VOFF01 (sample SAMN12384725, study PRJNA508395) | human gut metagenome | isolation source: healthy gut E | host: Homo sapiens
CGTTGCGCCCCATGCGCGTCAGGAACATCTTGATCTGCGCGAGCGTGGTGTTCTGCGCCTCGTCCAGAATGACGAAGGCGTTATCGAGCGTCCGCCCGCGCATGTAGGCCAGCGGTGCGATCTGCACGGTCCCCTCTTCGAGGAACTTCTGGCTTCGCGGGCGGGATCATGTCGTTGAGCGCGTCGTAGAGCGGCTGCAGGTAGGGGGTCCAGCTTCTTCCTTCATGTCGCCGGGCAGGAAGCCCAGCTTCTCGCCCGCCTCGACGGCCGGGCGCGTCAGGATGATGCGCCGCACCTGTTTCTCCTTCAGGGCCCGGACGGCCAGCGCGATGGCCGTATAGGTCTTGCCCGACCCCGGCCGGGCCGACGGCGAAGAGCAGGTCGCACTTGTCGTAGAGCCCCACCAGCCGCTGCTGGTTCACCGTGCGGGCGCGGACGATGTTGCCGTTGTTGCCGTACACGATCACGTCCTTGTCCGCGGGGGCGTCCGCCGCCCCGAAGCCCCCCGCGAAACACTGGTCGATGACCTGCGGGGAGATGTGCCCGTACTTGAGGTAATAGGCCGCCAGCCCCTCCATGCGGGCGGCGAACCGGCGCGTCTCCGCCTCGGGGCCGAGCACCTTGAGCGACTGTCCGCGTGCCACGATCTTCAATGCGGGGTGCAGCGCCTTGATCTGTTCCAGATAGACGTTCTGCGCCCCGTACAGTTCGCGGGGATCGACCCCTTCGACGGCGATTTCCCGTCCGAGCGTCTCCGTCATAGGCTAAAACAGATAACCGAAACTCAGTGCGACGTTGTACGAGCGGAGCTTGTCGAGCTGCTGGCCGTCGGGCAGCACGACGTCGTGCTTGGCCCGGAACTGGCCGTTGTAGCGCAGATCGACGAGCAGGTGGCGCATCAGCACCACGCCGGCCCCGACCGTGAACGAGACCGTGGGACGCACGCGCCCGAAATCGAGCAGGTCGCGCCCCGACTTCTGCAGCAGCACCGGCACGTCGATCGAATTGGACTTGAGGTTCACCTCCTCGCCCCCCTCGGGCCGGATGCGCATGCCCTGGCGGACATAGAGAATCTGCGGCTCGACGGCGAAGGCGCCCAGATTCACGGCCGTCACGATGCCGGCCTGCCAGCCGCATTTGTTCCTGATGTCCGTCCGGTCCATGTCGGTCGTATAATCGGGAATGCTGATACCTCCCGATCACGCCCCATTCCACCCGCGTGCGGGGCCGCTGCGCCGCCACGCTCCATGCGGCGGCTGCAAGCAGCAGGGTCAGTACGATTTTTTTCATATCCGTTGTTCGTTGTTTGTCAGTTTCACGCTCGCCCAGAGCATGTAGCACACCAGCACGGCGACGAAGAGCATCCCCAATGCGGACTGCCCGCCGCACGCGCGACGGCGCCGCACGCCGGACCCGACACGGCTCCCGCCGAAATGGCCAGAATCATCAGCCCGGCCACCTCGTTGGCCCGCTCCGGCACGGCACGGGTCGCCACGGAGTAGAAGGTGGCGAAGACGCACGCCATGCCGAAGCCCATGAGGCCCACGGCGGCATAGATCACCGCCCCGCTGTCCGTGAAGAGCAGCACGAGGCAGAGCGCCAGCACCCCGGCCATGTTCCAGCCCAGATACTTCGTGTCCCGGACCCGCACGAGGGCCCACGCCCCGACGATCGTCCCGACGATGCGGCAGGCGTAGAAACCCGTGGTCGTGAGGATCGACGAGGGGTTGTCGATCAGCCGCACCGAGAGGTAGCCGATCCCCACGTCGGCGGCGATGAAGCATGCCACGCCCAGCGCCGAGAGCAGCACCGCACGGTTCTTCAGCAGACCGAAGCAGGCTGCCAGTCCGACGGAGGTTCCGCTGCGCGGCGGCTCGGGCACGGAGGCCAGTTGCAGCCACACCCCGCCCGCGACCGTGAGGGCCGCGTAGATCGGCAGCAGCAGACGCCACGACCCGGTCGCGGCGACCAGTCCCGTCACGATCGGCGCCAGCAGGAGCAGCGACGTGTTGCGGAAAATCTGCCCCACGGTCAGGTAGCTCGTCATGCGCTCCGCGGGAACGATGGTGGCCAGCAGCGGATTGACGGCCACCTGGATCGCCGTGTTGCCTATACCCAGCAGGCCGAACCCGGCGAAGTACCACCCCAGCGCGCATCCCTCGCCGGCGGCATAGGGCACGAGCAGGCCGACGACCGTGAGGAGATAGCCCGCGAGCGCCGTCGTCTTGCGGCCCCGGCGGTTCATCCATGCGGCAAACGGCGCCGAAAGCACCAGAAACCAGAGGAACACCATCGTCGGAAGGAAGCTCACGGCCGCCTGCCGCTCCGCGGGGAACTCCGCGGCGATACGCCCTGTGATCGGAGCCACCATGTCGCAGAAACCCATGATGAAAAATCCCGCGAGCACGGGACCGAGCAACCGTCTGTCCACTCTCTCGACACCCATAATCAAAGCCGTTCCGGTTTTCAATGATTTTTCAAAGTTACGCTTTTTTGCCGAAAAGCGAAGCATCCTCCCCCGTTTTTTTGCGCCGCGCCGCCATGCGAGCGTCCGGACCGGACACCCCTTCCGCCTCTGCATCACGGACATGCCGGCCGGATTCCCCGGCGATGTGGACAGCTTCCGGGAGTTGCATGCCTCGCATTTTTTGCCTATCTTTGTCCGACGGCCGGAGGTCCGCCCGTCACCCGAAAACACCTGCCACACATGAAAAAACTGCTTCTGCCGCCCGTTTTCGCACTGCTCTGCCTGTCATCGCACGCCCAGGAAAACAGAATAACGATCGACGCAGGCGCCAGCCTCGGCGAGATCTCCCCGTACGTGTACGGACAATTCGTGGAATACATGGGACGCTGCATCGACGGAGGCATTTTCGACGAGGACTCGCCGCTGTCCGACAGCCGGGGATTCCGCCGCGACGTGCTGGAAAAGGTGAAGGAGCTCTCCCCGACGATGCTGCGGTTCCCGGGCGGAACGGCGGTCAAGACCTTCCACTGGGAAGACGGGGTGGGTCCCAAAGAGGAGCGCAAGGCGAGGAAGAACCTGATCTGGGGCGGCATCAACGATTTCCATTTCGGCACGTGCGAGTTCATCGAGTATTGCAGGGAAATAGGCGCAGAGCCCTGCCTCGTGGTGAACCTCTCCACCGGATCGCCCGAAGAGGCGGCCAACTGGGTCGAATACTGCAACGGAACGGAAAAACATACTATGCCAACCTCAGGCGTTCGCACGGATACCCGGAGCCTTTCGGCGTGAAGTACTGGGCGCTGGGGAACGAGGAGGGGGCCGAACCCGACGCGGGACGCCATCAGGACCCCCGGAAATATGTGGAGGACGTGTGGCATTTCATCAAACTGATGAAACTGACGGACCCGTCCATCAAACTCATCGCCAACGGCGAAGGGGGCGACATGCGCTGGAACGAAACGGTTCTGGACGGCTTGGGCGGAGCCGTGGACTACATCTCCTACCACAACTACGTGAACACGGAGGAGGGAAAGCCCTACTCCCTGTTCCGGAAGATCAAGGCGGCGGACAGGGGGCTCGCCGCCCTGGGCGCCTTCATCCGGGAGAACTGCCCGGACTCCGTTGACAACTGGCAGGTATGGTACCGCTTTCCCCTCGCCAGGACCGTATCAGAATCGCTTTCGACGAATGGGGAATCTGGGAGGCCGGAGGACCTCCCTACGGGACGACCAACACCTACGAATGGCGTCACGGGCTGGCGACGGCGTATTTTCTCAACGCCATCCACCGCAACGCCCGCCACGTAGGAATAGCCAACTGGGCGCAGATGGTGAACATCCTCGCCCCGATCATGACCGACGAAACCGCCTCGGTAAGGCAGACGACGTTCTTCCCGCTCCGGGAATACCGCGCGAAAGGACTGAAAAGAGCGTAAAGGGGGCTCATCATCGCCAAAATCCCTACCTGCTGGGGCCGTGATCGGCCCCCATGGCTTCAACCTCGTCCTGCGCGACAGCAGCATCATCCTTTCGGGCACGGCGGGGCTGCTCTACATCATGTTCCTGGCGGGATTGGAAATCGATATGGGCGATTTCAAACGCAACAGCCTGCGCAGCCTGACTTTCGGTCTCTATACCTTCTGCGTGCCGATGGCGCTCGGTATCGTCGCGGGATACTACCTGCTCGGCTTTTCGTGGCTCACTTCGGTACTGCTGGCCAGCATGTTCGCTTCGCACACGCTGATCGCCTACCCCATTATCAGCAAGCTGGGAATCAGCAAGAACAATGCGGTCTGCATCACCGTGGGCGGAACGATGATTACCGATACGCTCGCGCTGTTGGTGCTGACGATCGTCGTCGCGCTCTCGACGGGTAACGCCGACGACATGTTCTGGGTGCGGTTGGGGCTGTCGATCACGGCCTTCACGCTCTTCGTTCTGTTGGGATTCCCCCTGATCGGGCGCTGGTTCTTCAAAAGGGTGCACGACAACATCTCGCAATATATCTTCGTGCTGGCGATGGTCTTTCTGGGTGCTTTTCTCGCCCAGCTGGCCGGACTGGAAGCGATCATCGGATCATTCCTCGCGGGGCTGGCGCTCAACAGGCTGATTCCCGCCACTTCGCCGCTGATGAACCGCGTGGAGTTCGTCGGCAATGCGATCTTCATCCCGTTCTTCCTGCTCAGCGTCGGGATGCTGATCGACTACCGTGCTTTCTTTACCAGTTTCGAGACGATCAAGGTCGGCGCCGTGATGATCGTCGTGGCCACGGCGGCCAAGTTCATCGCCGCATGGCTCACGCACAGCGGGGCGCCCACAACATCGCCATGAACCATGCGCAGGACGATGCGGAGAAAGCGCCGCGCCGCGAGGACCACATCCTGATTCCGGTGGCCAACGAACGGTCGGTGGACGAGCTGGTGGGGCTGAGCGCCATGCTCAAACGCCCCAAGGAGCCCAACGGCCTCTACGCCCTGCACGCCATCGACAACAAGGCAGAGGACCCCAACATCGAGAAACAGGCCCGGAAGGTGCTCGACATCGCGGCGACGACCGCCGCCGCGGGCGACCTCTACCTCCAGCAACTGCTGCGTTACGACGTGAACATCTCGAACGCCATCGTGAGCGTCGTCCGCGAGCGCAACATCACCGACATCGTGCTGGGCATGCACCAGCGCACGCCCGGCATGCCGGCCATTCCGGCGATCCCGGGCATCCCGGGGGCTTCGGGTCCGGGCATCGGCCGCATGGTGACCGACGTACTGATGCAGAGCAACGTCACCACCTTCATATACAGCCCCGCGCAGCCGCTGGCCACCGTCAAGCGCCACCTGATCGTCGTGCCCGAAAAGGCCGAAAAGGAGGCCGGATTCCAGGCCTGGGTGCACCGCATCCGGCAACTGGCCGAGAACTCCGGCGCGAAGATCGTCTTCTTCGCCTCGGAAGGCACGCTCGAACACCTCCGCCCCCGCCGGGGCCGCAAACTCCCGGCCAACATCGGGTTCGTCGCGTTCGACCGCTGGGACGACCTCCCCTCGCTCGAACACGACCTGCGGAACGACGACTGCCTCTGGTTCGTGATGAGCCGCCGCGAGCGGGTCTCCTACCACCCCGCGATGAACCGCATCCCGGGCTATCTCGAACAGTACTTCGCGGGATACAGCTACGTGCTGCTCTACCCCCCGTGCAGGCGGGCGCCACGGAGAGCCGCTATCTGTAGGGAAGCATCGGACGCTGCCGCCGGGACCACGGTCCGGGGACGGCCGCGGGCGGCGCCTTTCATAATTCGCCCGATTGTTGTATCTTTGCACGCACAAACTCCGGTCCGGACGGCCGGCGGCCCGCAGGGCAGACGAAGCCTGCGGTCCGGCAGGAGAGGTCCGGTCCCGCAAAACGCAGAAAGAACATGAGCCTCGTAGCAATCGTCGGACGGCCCAACGTCGGCAAATCGACCCTCTTCAACCGCCTCGTCGGCGAACGCAAAGCGATCGTCGATGCGACGGCCGGAACCACGCGCGACCGCCACTACGGCAAAACGGACTGGAACGGCCGCGAATTCTCCGTGATCGACACGGGCGGCTACACCGTCAATTCCGACGACATCTTCGAAGACGAAATCCGCCGTCAGGTGATGCTGGCCATCGACGAAGCGGACGTCATACTCCTCCTGGTGGAGGTCTCCACCGGAATCACGGACCTCGACGAGTTGATGGCCGACATCCTGCGCCGCTCGCCGAAAAAGGTGATCCTCGTCTGCAACAAGGTTGACAACAACGACCAGATCTACTCCTCGCACGAATTTTACGCCCTCGGTCTGGGCGACCCCTACTGCATCTCGTCCATGTCGGGAAGCGGCACGGGCGACCTGATGGACGCCATCCTCGCGGCGCTTCCCGCCGACGACGCGGACGAAGCGGAGGAGGACGACCTGCCGCGCATCACGATCGTCGGACGGCCCAACGTCGGCAAATCGTCGCTCACGAACGCCCTGCTGGGCACCGAGCGCAACATCGTCACGTCGATCGCCGGAACCACGCGCGACTCGATCCACACACGCTACAACAAGTTCGGCATGGACTTCTACCTCGTCGATACGGCCGGCATGCGCAAGAAGGGCAAGACGATGGAGGACCTCGAATTCTACTCGGTGATGCGGTCGATCCGGGCCATCGAGCAGTCCGACGTCTGCGTCCTGATGCTCGACGCGCAGCAGGGACTCGAATCGCAGGACCTGAACATCCACAACCTCATCGTCCGCAACCGCAAGGGGTGCGTGATCGTGGTGAACAAGTGGGACCTCGTGGAGAAGGACAGCAACACGATGAAGGAGTGGACCGAGTTCCTGAAAAAACGGCTCGCCCCGTTCAACGACATTCCGATCGTCTTCACCTCGGTGCTGAACAGACAGCGCATCCTCGACGTGCTCCAGACCGCGATCCGGGTGCACCAGTCGCGCAAACGCCGCATCTCCACGTCGGAGCTGAACGAGGAGCTGCTGCCGCTGATCGAGAACTACCCTCCCCCCGCGACCAAGGGCAAGTACATCAAGATCAAGTACGTCACGCAGCTGCCGACGCCGACGCCGCAGTTCGCCTTTTTCGTGAACCTGCCGCAGTACATCAAGGAGCCCTACCGCCGCTTCCTGGAAAACAACATCCGCGAACGGTGGGATTTCGCCGGAGTGCCCATCCAGATCTATTTCCGGCAGAAATAGGCCACGGAACCATCGCCCGAGGCGGCGCATTCCGGCAGTCGGGCTCCGACGCAAGCGAAGTCCCAGCGCCCCGCAGGCCCCGGCGCGAAAAAGACCCGCCCCGAAGCGACGACGCTTTGGGGCGGTTTCCGTTCCGGGAGGCAGAGGCTCACCGGGCGATGATCTCGAAAACCTCGGCCGGACCTTCGAGGGCCACCGAGGCCGCGCCGTCCGCCAGGGCGAGGCGGAAGAAAGGTTCGCCGACCGCCGTCTCGGAGAGCACGCTGCCGTCGGCGGCCAACTGCCGCACGCGGAGTCCGTCCTCCCCGGGCAGGTCCAGCAACAGCACATACTCCCGCACGCCGTCGGGAACCTCGAACGCAAGGCGTCCGTCGCTGCGGAACGACGTGCCGGGATCGCGGTCGAAGGCATAGAGCGCCCGCTCCGCATCCGCGGCCTCGACGCGGAACCCGGAGCCGTTCGGCGCGCACGGGATCGACCTCGAACGAGCGCACGGCCGCCCAGTTGGTCCTGGGCGAGTCGAGGCGCAGCAGCCGCACGTAGCGCGCTCCGACGGGTTCGCCGCGCCATTCGACGACGTACTGCCTCCGCAGGTCGTCGAGCAGCGGATGCCACGTCCGTCCGTAGGCCGAGTATTCGAGCCGCGCATGGTCGAAGTAATCCACGTCGTCGGTCGAGTTCCGGCCCTGAAGGATCGTCACCTCGGAAACCTCGCGCAGGGTTCCCAGATCGACGCCGATCCAGTCGCCGGCCTGCTGCGCACGGCCCGAAGTGTAGAAAGTCCCGGGGTCGTGGTCGAGCATCAGGCGGCTCTGCGTCGTGGCGAGGGTCGGGAAGGACCCGATGCCGCGGGCCGAAGCGGGCCGGTCGCCCGTCAGGCGCGTGAAGAAGCCCGCGGCCATGTCGTCCATCGCCTGCTCGTAGAAGGGCTGGAGGCTTCATCGTGCCGGACTTGTGGGCCTCGTAGGCACTGCGGTCGGCGGCGCTCATCCGGTTGCGGACGTAGCCGCTCCAGAACGCCGCGTCGTCGCCCGTCTCGTAACATGCGATGAGATCGAGCGTCCGGAGCCCTCGTTCGCCCAGCTTGCGGAACTCCGCGAGCCACGGCCGCAGCTCGGCCAGCAGCTCCCGGTTGGCGCAGCGCTCCTCCAGCACGCCGGGCGCCGCAACCACCCGTCCGAACTCCTCCCGCAGGGCCGCGGCCTGCCCGGGGGTGTAGTCGGCGATGCGGAACGTCTCGGTCTCCCACGACTCGTCGCGGCGGTAGCCCGTCTCCGTGTCGCACGAATGGATGGCGAAGGTGCGGTACGCCTCGCGCGCCTCGGGAACCAGTTCCGCGAGCCCCCGCTCCCAGTTGTCGATCGGATTGTAGGCCGCCGTGTTCCACGTGTAGTCGGCCACGCCGTAGAGCGCCAGCTTCGACGCCTCGCCGTGTTCCATCGGGTTGCTGACGAAGCCGCACAGGTCGTCGGTCGTAAGCGTCGTGTCCAACCCATAGACCGGACCCTGCATCAGGATATGGCGCGCATAGTCCGTCACCGGATAGTTCCACCAGTAGAACGCCGGACGGCCGATGCGCGAATCGACCCACGCGAGCGTCTCGGGCGTGAGGTCGCTGCACACGACGTCGCCCGTCCAGAAGACCCGCACCGAGGGGTCGAGCGTCCGCCCGTAGATGGCCAGACTGCCCTGCGGCGTGGGATTCGCCCAGAGCCGCGAATAGTCCGTCGGGCAGACCACGAGCGGTGCGACATCGCCCTTGGCGCGGACGAAATCGGCGTCGAGGCGGTTCAGCAGCTCGGTCTGCCGCCCGGGGTCCGTGCCGTCGCCCGAAATGTCGTCGAAGAAGATGGCGAAGGCGCGCACGCCGAGGTCGTACATCCATTCGAACTTCCGCACCAGGTTGCGGTAGTCCTCCTCGTTCCAGCGAATGTCCTGCCCGGGGTGGATCGCCCAGACGAAATCGACGTAGTTGCGCCGGCACGCCTCGACCAGCTCGCGGATCTGCCGCGCCTCCGGCTCGGGATACGGCAGCCGCCAGTCGGGGCAGCTATGGTAGGGGTCGTCTTTCGGGCCGTAGAGGTAGCTGTTCATCTTGAAACGTCCGTAGAAGTCGATGAGCGACAGCCGCACGGCATGCGGCCACGGCGTGCCGTAGAAGCCCTCGACGACACCCCGCGTGGGCAGGTCGGGATAGTCCGCAATCTCCACGAAGGGCAGCCCGCCGGCCGCGGCCGGACTTTCGGCGATCTGCCGGAGGGTCTGTACGGCATAGAAGGCGCCCCGCTCGTCGTAACCCGTCAGGGCGATGCCCGAGCCGTCGATCCGGAGCGCATAGGCTCCCGACAGGGGTTTCACGCCGCACCGGGCAGCCGCTTTCGCGCCGAACTCGACGGAAAGCGCCGTCCCTTTCCGCGCGAGGGGCAGGAAGCCGAGGTCGGCGGCGAAACGCACCCCCTCGCCCCGCAGGCGGACGCCGCCCGACACGTCGAGACACCCCTCGCCGCGGACGAGGCTATGGGGCACAGGATTGAGGGGCAGGCCGCCGTGATCGACGGCGTGTCCCGGCACGGGTCGCACGTCCTGCGACTCGGAACGCTGCGCGGCGAGGTCGAAATCGGTCTCCTGCCCCGACAGCGGGCCGCAGAGGAACAACCCGGCAGCCAACAAGGCAAATCTGGTTCTGGTCATCGTTGAAAAGCAATTTGAGTTCTCGTTCCGTTACCCGGTCGTTTACCGGACCCGGTTCATCCGGACGTATTCGAATTCGGCGAACGACGTCTCGGGACCTTCGTAATAGAGTCCCGGACGGGCGACGCGGTCCCATTGCAGCAGTTCGCCCGGCTCCACGGGCCGCGTTCCGGCCTGCTGCCACGAGCTGCCGTCGAGGCTGTACGCGAAGGCCGCGGGGCCGCCGCCCCGCACCTCCATACGCAGGTAAACGGGGACATCGGCCGGAACGGCGAGAGGCCCGCCGAGCAGCTCCTCCCGTCCGTCGCGGACGAGGCGTACGGCCAGCCGTCCGTCTTGCAGTCCCCAGACCAGCAGGTTCCTGTCGTCGCCGTAGAGCGTCAGGCCGCTCCATCCCGCAGGACGCGCGAGGCACGCCGTCTCCAGCGTGTAGTCCGTCGTCAGGGCCCGCAGGCAGAAGGCCACGCCCGTATGCACGCCCTCCTTCGCACGGCCGCTCAGGCAGAGCCGCCCGTCGGCCTGCTCGACGTCCGGCACGGCATAGGGATAGTTCCACGACCACTCGGGACGGATGCGCGGCGAGGAGAAGTCGTCCGCGAAGTCCTTCACCGGCTCCTGTGCCGTGCCGGGCAGCGGCAGCGGACGCCGCAGGAGGGCCGTTTCGCCGCCCTCGAAATGCAGCCATCCGTCCTCGCCCAGCTCGATGCGGGAGAGGATCGGCTGACGCCCGAGGAAGAAGTTCTCGCCCGAAAGATAGGCATGGCAGAGGAAGAACATGCGGCCGTCGGGCGTGGTGACCACCGTGCCGTGGCCGCAGGACTGCACCCCTTCGCCGCCGTGCAGGATCGGATTCCCGGCGTATTTCTCGTACGGTCCGCGGAGGTTTTTTCGACCGCGCCACCGAAACGGCATAGTCGCTTCCGGGGGCCGCAGCAGCCGTTCACGGCATAGATCAGGTAGTAGTAATCGCCGAGTTTCATCCAGTGCTGGCCCTCCAGCCCCCGCCGCGCATCGTCGCGCAGCAGGCTGAACGGCTCGCCCTCGAGCCGCAGGCCGTCGTCCGAAAGGCGGCAGGCCAGCAGTTCGATCGGCCGCCGGTCGAGACCGTAGGCCTTCCACGAGATGTAGAGCTTCCCGTCGTCCTCCAGCACGAAGGCGTCGATGGCCTAGGTGCCCAGCGCGACGACCGGACCGTGGTCCGTGTAGGGGCCTTCGGGACGGTCGGCCGTGGCCACGCCGATATACGACGTGCCGTCGCTCTTGCGGCGGGCCGTATAATAGGCGTAGGTCCGCCCGTCGCGGTGGAACAGCTCCGGGGCCCAGAACGACGAGCGGGTCCACTCGGGCTGCTCTTCGAACAGGTGGCCCGCCTGCGTCCAGTTCACCAGGTCGCGCGAAGTGAAGAGCGGATAGAAAGGCGCCCACTCCGAAGAGGTTCCGCAGGCATAGTAGGTCTCGCCGACGCGGATGACGCTGGGATCGGGCAGGTCGCCCGGAATCACCGGATTGGAAAAGGTTCCCGGCTGGGCGGCGGCGCCCAGACAGCCGCACGCGGCAGCGAATGCGAACAGTAGTTTTTGCATAAAAGTCGGTCTTAGCGTTTTTTCTCCGGACAAATATACGAAAAAGACGATCGGGACACACCCCGGACGCCGGACACGCCGAAAGAAGCACGGGAAGTTTCGGTGCGGAAAGGGAGGAGTTTGCGGAAAAATTCGTAACTTCGACATTCGAAAACCGAAAATCCGCCGAAATGAAGAGAAGAGGGAACCTGTACGCCGCAATCCTCGCAGGGGCGTTGTCGCTGTTCCCCGTCGCTGCCGTTCCGGCGGAAGGGACGGGCCGCACGGCCGGAACGACGGCCGGCGCAAGCAGCGCGGCGGACAATGCGGCCGGGACGACAGCCGCCGGTCCCGCGGCGGAGCAGGACGGAAAGCCCCGGAACGGAAGCGCGACGGACCGCACCGGAATGACGGAAGACCGCACCGGAATCGCAGCGGATTCTGAAGCCGGGGCAGCGGAACAGTCCGGAACGATCCGGAGCGGAACGGAATCCGCCGCCCAAAAGCGTCCGAAGACGAAACCTGCCGTCCGGGATTCCCTGCGGCGGAACGACCGGAGCGGAGGCATCGCCCCGCCGTCCTTCGCACCGGAGCGCGACGGAAAGCGGCCCCGGCGGCTGACGCACCGTATCGGCGCGGAGTTCCGGCCCGAGCATATCTTCACGATCAACCCCTTTCTTCGGGGCGAGAACCTCGCGCAGTTGCCCGTCGATCTCTCGCTCGCGGCACACTTGAAATACTCCTTCCGCTTCCGGCCGGGATCGCCCGCGGACCGGACTTACGGCGGTGTCTATCAGGGGTTCGGCATCGCCTACTACGACTTCGCCAATCCGCAGGAGCTGGGCAATCCCGTCGCGGCCTACCTGTTCCAGGGAGCGCGCATCGCCCGCCTGTCGCGCCGCCTGTCTCTCGACTACGAATGGAATTTCGGCCTTTCGTTCGGATGGAAACCCTATGACCGGGACGACAACCGCCTCAACGCCATGATGGGGTCGAAGATCAACGCCTTCCTCAACGTGAACTTCTTCCTCCGGTGGATGCTCACGCGCGAACTGGACCTCACCTTCGGCCCCACGCTCACCCACTTCTCCAACGGCAACACCAAGATTCCGAACGCGGGCCTGAACTCGGCGGGCATCGGGGCCGGACTGACCACAACTTCGGCCGGGAGCGGGCCGAAATCCCGCAACACACCCCGGCGCCGGAATTCCGCAGGCACTTCAGCTACGATCTGGTGCTGTTCGGATCGTGGTGCAGCAAGGGCGTGGAGGTCGGCGACGTGCTCTACGCCTCGCCCGACACCTATCCGGTCGTGGGATTCAACTTCTCGGCCCTGTACAATTTCGGCTACAAGTTCCGCGCGGGACTGTCGCTCGACGGCGTATACGACGGCAGCGCGAATGTCTATGTCCCGGACCGCATCGCGGAGCTCGGCGGCGGAGCTCCGCTGGAATTCGCACGTCCGACGATCGACAGGCAGCTCGCGCTGGGTCTCTCGGGCCGTGCCGAGTTCGTCATGCCCTACTTCACGATCGGGCTGGGACTGGGCATGAACGTCCTGCACAAGGGCGGCGACCTGAAGGCCTTCTACCAGACGCTCACGCTCAAGGTGGGCATCACGCGCAACGCATTCGCGCATATCGGCTATTCGCTCCGGGATTTCCACATGCCCAACTTCCTCATGCTGGGCGTCGGCTACCGCTTCAACAACAAATATCCGCGGCACTACTGATCCGGGAGCCGCGGCACTCCCCGTTCGAAAACGACGACGGCCCTCCGTCAGAAGGGCCGTCGTCTCGAAAACCGACTTGCAAGCGATTACAGCGTGTAGCTCACCAACATCTCCTCGGCGGTCTCGGGATCGACCGACCAAGCGATCAGCCGGCCGTCGTGCACGACCATCGGGCCGACGGGCCGGTCCAGAACGAGCCGCCGGACGAAGTTCCCGTCCCAGTCGTAAACGTTCATCCGGACAGGTCGGACGGGCTGTGCGGAGCCGGTTCTCACCGCATGGCGCAGTTCGCCGTGGGTGGATTGCGTGTAAACGACGTAAATGCCCGCTTCGTCCACGGCTACCGCCTCGAAACCCTCTTCGCATGCCTCGTCGAACGTATAATGCCACTCTCGAGGATCATCTACCCATTTCAAATCCGGAAGGCGATCGTACACACCCCGGACCAACTGAATCCTCCCCTCCGACGTCAGGTCGAAAACGAAAAGATATTTGAAATCCTGCGCGCAGTAGACAAAACGATGCCGCTGCGGATGCCGATACAATTTCCCCGTCCACAAGACGTGCTGCTCCAGCGGAGAGAGGTCCAGCGACGTCCGGGGAAATTCGAATCCGAGCGGCGTAACCTGTCCGCTATCGACATCGAAACGGGAAAACATGGCGAGCGAATCGGCCTGACAGCCCAACATGAGATACGAGGAACGATCGAGCAGACAGGAAGCGATCCACGTACGGTTGCCGATCCCCGCCAGCGACTTATACTCCCAGTGCGACAGATCGTAGAGATATTCCGGAGCATCCGAACGCACGCGGCAAAACCGATTCTCCTGATTATGAATCGCCAGCAGATTGAGGCTCCCCGACGCCGGGTCGAACCCGATCTCCGAATAAAGCATCTCATACGGGCCGCGCCCCCCGGGAGAGGAACTCCCCCTCCTTCACCAGCGAATCACCCGAAAAACAGTAGATCGAATAGCATTTGTCCGAGCGGAACGGATTCCGCATCACGATACGCTCCCCGAAGGTCAGCACCGGGTATTCGCCCAGGAAGTCCCCGCCGATGGGAATGCGCACGGCGTGCAGCGAATCGCCGGGAGCATTTTCAAGGAAATCGGCATGAGTGACTCGAGACGCAGAACCATTGCAACTTATTATAAATAAACATATTACAAATATGGAAGCCGACTTCATTCTCGAACTTTTTTGGCATCATATATTTGTCCCATTCCCGTCGTACCATCACCCGTTTCATCAGCGGACAATGCCTCGATATTCGCTCTCATCAGATCCGTCATTTCCGAATCCCGATTCGCCATATACGTAGAAACACCTGCGAACAAAGCGACTGCTACCAAACCAAAATAGCACTTCTTTTTTATAATGCAAACAATAGACTTACACTTTTAAACACACACAACAATTATTAAAAATCAAAATTACATTTTATATCACACACAAACCAATCAATTAGCGACATAAAAAACGATTCAATCTACTACACTCCAAATAACCGAGGCATACACCTAAAGATCATACCGTACCAACATCTCCTCGGCGGTCTCGGGATCGACCGACCAAGCGATCAGCCGGCCGTCGTGCACGACCATCGGGCCGACGGGCCGGTCCAGAACGAGCCGCCGGACGAAGTTTCCATCCCAGTCGTAAACGTTGATGCGCGAGGGAAACAACTGGCGAAGATCCCCGGCACGCACCCGTTCCCGCTGCTCGCCGTAGGTATCCTGCATATAACCCACATAGATGAAGCGATCGTCCACGGCCAGCGGGAAAAAACCGTGCGGACAGGAATCGTCCATGTCGAACTGATGCCCCGGATCGCCGGAGGGATGCGCCTCCGGCATCTTGTCGTAAAGCCTCCGCACGACCTCCACCCGGCCGTCCTCCGTCACGTCGAAGACGAGCAGGTAACGGAAATTCTGGCTGCCGTACAGAAAGCGGCTGCGCTGCGGATGCCTGTGCAACCAGCCGGTCCAAAATATCGCCTGCTGCGAAGCCGGCAGATCGAGCGGCGGCTCCGGGAACCGGAAATCGAGCGGCGTGACCCGCTCGCCTCCGGGGTCGAGGATCGAAAACGGGCTGAACGATTCGACGGTGTGTCCGATCGTCAGAAAGGTCGTATCGGTCAGCCGGCAAGGCGACTCCAACTGGTAGCCTTCCAGAAAGTCCAGCCTCCCGTATTCCCACCGCGACGGATCGTACAAATCGCCGGAACCGATCCGGAGCATCCGGTTTTCCCCGTTATAGAGTCCGAACACGGTCAAACGCTCCGCTTCCGGATCGAAGACACCCTGCGGAATCATCATTTCCAGCGGTCCCCGGCCGCGCATGAGGAACTCCCTCCTTCACCAGCGAATCGCCCGAAAAACGGCAGACCGAATAGCACTTGTTCAACCGGAACGGATTCTGCATCACGATACGCTCCCCGAGGGTCAGCACCGGGTATTCGCCCAGGAAGTCCCCGCCGACGGGAATGCGCACGGCGTGCAGCGAATCGCCGGGGGCCGTCGCGGAGAATTCGGGGTCGGTTACGGCGGTGTGCCGACGGCCGCAGGCGACCGACAGCAGCAGGCAGAGCAGGAGAAGCGGAAAGCGGATCATGGCGGAATCGGTTTCGGGTCGGACCGGCGCAATATGCCGCCGGCCGCAGGCGTCAGCGGAGCCTGCGGTCCGAATTTACCGAAAATCCGCCGGAACGGCAAATAAAATCCCGGTTATTTTCTCCGCAGCCGCGCCCGCTTGCCCCGCAGCCGCTTCGCGCCCGTCACGAGGAAACGCACCGGAAGCAGAAACAGCGTCTGAAACCACTGCCTCCGGGCCGTGACGCGCAGCTCCGGAAGGCCGAAATCGGAAAACGTCCGGCCCCGCAGCACGGGAATATTGCGGACCTTGGCATTGATGCGCAGGTCGTTGCTCACGTTGTCTTCGTGAACGATTTCGAGCCACTTGCCGTGCGGAGAGGAGATATAGACGGTGGGTTGCTGACGGATGGCGCGCGTGTGCCGGTAGGCGATGATCGTTTCGGCACGGTCGTCGAAGGGTTCGACGAGCGTCAGGAAATGGTTGTTCGTGTAGCGCATCTTGAGCAGGAAGCGCTCGGAGGTGAAGTACTGGTAGCCGTAGAGCAGGCTGTATATCCGCTTGCCGGGACAGGGGCGGATTTCGCGCCGGAGCAGTTCGAGGGCGTCGCTCGCCAGAGCGTCGTCATTGTCCAGATTGGTCGTAATCAGCAGACCGTGAGGGGGGGGGTGGAGCCGTGTTCCGCCGCGAGAACCGAGCGGATCGTACCGCGCAGGCTTTCGGTCAGACACGCCGTCTGGGCGGCCGTATAGTACACCGCCTCGAAGCGGGGACACACGGCGCGGTAGGACGCGATGCGGCGGCGGTAGGGTTCGGGCGTGGCGGCGTCGAACAGGCACAGCCACCTGAAATCCGTCGCCGTCTGGGCCGCCACCGAAGGCAGGCAGTAGCGTTCGAAGACCTCGAAACGGTGTTCGAGCCACCGCGCCGTGCGGGTCGGGGCCGCGTGTTTGTCCCGCTCGTAGAGGTTCAGGTTGAAGCGGGTGATGAGGAAATGGCTGAAATTCTCCATGATGAAATCCGGTTTTGTCCGGAGACAAAGGTAGGGAATTTCAGCCATTCGGCAAGCGCGGCGCGCCCGAATCCGGCGGACAGGGCCGCCTTACACGCCGAAAAGGAATCCGAAGGGCTTCTCCGAGGAGCGGAACTCCGCCGTGACGTCGCCCGAATAGCTCTGCCCCTCGGTCAGGCGCAGGACCCGTTCGCCGCTCCCGGGAGCGAAATCCACCTTCCGCAGATCGACCCGGAAAACCTCCATGCCGAGCGTCGGCTCGAAATAGCAGACGCGGTTTTTCTGATCGCAGACCGTGCGCCAGCGCGTCGAGGCGATGTGCGGCATGTCGGGTGTCGAGATGCCGTAAGGAACCGACACGTTGCGCATGACCGACATGACGGCAGGCACGGCGATCGCCGGGTCGGCGCTCTGCACGACGGCTTCGATATAGAACGAGGCGCGCACGAAACGGTCCGAGGAGCGATTGGTCCCAGGCAGCATCGTCAGGCCGCCGATCTGGCGCCAATAGCCGAGAATCGCCAACTGGCGGTCGTAAGAGGGCGAATTGGTCAGCACACGGCATTGCGGGCCGTGATGGATGACGAGCCGGCCGCCGAGGTACTCGAAGACCGCGCTGTCGCCCGTGGCGTCCGAAACGGCGAGGTGCAGGCGTGCAGGCACGCCGTTCGGCAGGTCCGGCGCGTCGATGCGGAACGCCTCCTTCCCCAGTTCGGCGACGGCCTCGGCGACCGTGGCGAAATTGTCCAGCACGTACTGCGTCCAGATGCTCAGCCCCATGACGGGCCGGGTATCGCCGGACCGTTCATAGACCGATTCGGGCAGGAAGAGCAGGCTGGCAGTCAGCCCCGCCTCGTTCATGCCGTCGGCGATGCCGATGTCGTAGCCGGCCGCGGAGAGCGAGCCGTACTTCGAGGTCCAGCGAACGGTGTCGTCGGTCAGCGCACCGCGGCGGACCGCGCCGCGCGGGAAAAGATAGAGGTTGGTGAGCGGGTCTTCGCGCCAGTCCATCGTGCGCCCCGTGGCGACCATGCCGCCGGGACCGACATAGACGGCGCGCGTGCAGGCATCGGCGCCGGACCGGAGCGAAAGGGCGAATGCGACGGCGCAGAGCGCCGCAAGGAGATGTGTTTTCATGGCCAAAAGTGTTTTTCGGTCCGAACGCTGCAAATCCGATGCAAAAGTGAACGGAACGGCCCTGCGGCAACGAACGGAAGTCCCCGGCGGA
>VOFF01000468.1_pt1 | contig 18000 bp, 21 predicted proteins | sample 5384061 | NCBI WGS metagenome assembly VOFF01 (sample SAMN12384725, study PRJNA508395) | human gut metagenome | isolation source: healthy gut E | host: Homo sapiens
ATACCGATATACCGACGCCCTTTCTGTACAGTCTCCCGATAAAATCCCGTCAGCAGCATATCACGCTTATCACTATAATTTAAAGGGATCTTATTGATTGCTTTCTCTACAATTATACGTGGATTTTCGGCAAATACCACCACTTCATTCAACAGATTGGAATGAGGCGTCAGCCAAACTGTCAACATAGCGGCTGTTTCTTTCTCCAAAAGATATGAGTATTTACATAACCGATATGTGAAATGTCCAGTTCACGCGGGGTTTCCGTTTTTTTTTAATCTTCAAAGCAAATTCTCCTTCCGCATTGGTCACAGTACCGATATTGCTACCATGCACCGATACATTTACGTTCTCCAGAGCTTTTTTATTTTGCTTGTCTTTCACCATACCAACAATCGTAAGATAATCTCCGGCATCTCCTTGCGCCCACACTGGAAAGCTACAAAGCAGTAACCAAACTGATAGCCATCCAACCAAGTGTTTTTCTACATTCTTCATACTGATGCTTTTTAAAGGTAAATAAATTGCGTTTCTACTAATAAGAGCGCTCAAACCGGAAATACCCTACAGCTTTTACAAAAAAAAGAAAAAGAAATCAGATTTCAATACCATATCCGGAAATTAATAGTAATTTTCCCGGCAAATTAATGATAAAAGCAATCACTATGATACGCAAATTAGACAAGACCGAATACGCCCTGGCTGCATCGTTAGCATTGGAGGTATATATACAATGCGGAGCGGAAGACTTCGATGAAGAAGGTTTGAATTCATTCAAAAGCTTTATCTCCAGCGAGCAACTGATGAATGAATTAGTGATTTACGGTGCTTTTTGAGGATAAGAATCTGGTTGGCATCATGGGGACAAAGCATGAAGGGAAACATCTTTCTTTATTCTTTTTATCCGAAAAAAGTACCAATGCAAAGGTATCGGCAAACAGTTATTCTGTTTCGCTATCAATGATTGTCCGGTAGATGAAATGACTGTTAATTCATCCACGTACGCTATCCGTTTTATCAAAGTTTAGGATTTGAAAAAGACTAAAGAGAAGCTATGTACTAACAGGATAACTTATACGCCAATGATATTCAAGAGGACAGTCAGAATCAGTTCCATCGCACCTTGTGGAATGGACTGCGCATTATGTTATGCTTTTTCAAGATGTAAAAAGCCTTGCCCCGGTTGTAGAACCCAAACAGGAAAAAATTCGGGAAAGTTGCCAAAACTGTATCATTTTCTCATGTGATAAGAAAAAGTATTATTGTTTTGAATGCACAAATTTCCCTTGTAAACGATTAAAAGCACTAGATGCAAGATACCAAAACAAATACAAAATGAGTATGATTATGAATCTTACATTCATAAAAGAACAGGGAGAAGAAAACTTCTTAATATGGCAAAATCATAAATACACCTGCCCCAAGTGCGGAAAACTGCGAACTGTGCATTACGACTACTGTATTCACTGTAAACAACAGAAGTTAACATAACTATAATGAATCCCTCCCGATAGAGCTACAATTATATTTGTTAATTATGCTTGTGAATATGTATTTCATATAAAAATAGTTTCTACCTTTGCGACCGTTATGATGAAGTACATATTCTGTATACTATTAGGCGTATTTCTGAATTGGGGATTCCATCTGATTTCCGATGAAGCACAGGAGGCATACCGGTTAGAAACCGGTAGTACCAGTATACAAACCTATACCAATTCATACACCTCCAAAAACCAGCATCATACAACTGGATAAAGAACAGAAACTAGTCAAAACAAAAGAATACACCGGAAAGCAAGATTACAATAACGATAATGGTGTTTTTAAATCCATTTTTCTTTCCGACACCTCTCTCCTTTTAAAGATACTACGATTCAATATTCCTTCTGTCACTATCCGTATACTAAGCTCTCTGAAGATTCAGCTTCCTCAAAACCAATGGACAGGTTTTTCATATTATACCAATCTTTTTTTAAATATTCTGATAGATATCATATCTATTCATTAGGTCACATACTCATTTAGCCATTTTATATTTTTTCCGGCATAAGACTATTCCAGTCTTTGATGCCTCACTTTCTGTTTGCGTCCTCCATTTAAGTGAAAAGAGTATTCACTATGGTCCGGAAGCCAATAACATTCTTTTTTTACCATAACAACCAAAGTATATAAAAATGGACTTTTTTTATTGATTTCATCCTTCATATCGATCAATATATGGTTATGATTGTGCGTGATTATCATGCCGGACGTATGCCATTTTGTTTTTATAATCTTCTGTGAAACCGGATTAGTGGTCACTCCTTTTTTCTTCCCGGTGATTCTCTACTCTTCGTTGCAGGAGCTATCTCTGCCTTTACCTGACATGCCTATCAGTGTGCATATACTCGTTATCATTTTATTTGCCGCTGCCGTATTAGGCGATTCCTGCAATTACATGATAGGACATTTCTTCGGCCGAAAGCTGTTTAATAACCCCAACTCCAGGATATTCAAACAAAGTTATCTGGAGAAAACACACGAGTTTCTATAAGAAGTATGGTGGGAAAACAATTATTCTGGCCAGATTTGTCCCGATAGTACGCACGTTTGCCCCCTTCGTAGCAGGAATGGGAAAGATGAACTATTACTATTTTATGATGTATAATTTAGCGGGTGGTGCGGCTTGGGTTGGCATATTCTGCTACGCCGGTTATTTCTTCGGAGACCTTCCGTTTGTACAAGAGAACTTGAAACTGCTGATCGTTGCCATCATATTCATCTCTATATTGCCTGCAATCATAGAGGTAGTACGAAGCCAAACTAAAGTTTTAAAACACCAAACTATAATCTGTATTCATTTGTTACTAATATAAATAGAGAAGAAAAAAACAATTTAAAGTTTTTACACTTATGAAAAATTCTTTTTTTAGCCGGTTTACTCCAAAGGAGCCCAAATTTTCCCATTGCTGAAACAACTTTCAGAAGTGCTTTGTGAAGCATCCGTTGTTTTAACAGAAAGCTTGCAACATGACTCACCTACAGAACGTGCAGACTACTACAAGAAAAAATCAAAGAGCTGGAACGTGAAGGGGACAAACTGACGCATCGGATTTTTTGATGAATTGGGCACCACATTCATCACTCCTTTCGACCGTGAAGATATTCATGACTTAGCTTCCTGCATGGATGATGTCATCGATGGAATAAATAGTTGTGCCAAACGAATCTCTATTTACAATCCCCGTCCTATCTCGGAGAACGGCAAAAGAATTGAGCCGTTTGATTCAGGAAGAAGCGACCTACATCTGTAAAGCCATGGACGAACTTGAAACATTCCGTAAGAAACCGACTCTTCTCCGGGAATATTGCTCAAAATTACATGAAATCGAAAATCAGGCAGATGACGTATATGAATTCTTTATCACCAGGCTATTTGAAGAAGAAAAGGATTGCATTGAACTTATCAAAATTAAAGAAATCATGCATGAACTGGAGAAAACGACCGATGCCGCAGAGCACGTAGGCAAGATTCTGAAAAACCTGATTGTAAAGTACGCATAAAGTAAGCCTGAACACATGGAATTATTAGTGACTATCATTATCCTAGCTCTGATATTCGACTATATCAACGGCTTTCACGATGCTGCAAACTCCATTGCCACTATCGTATCTACGAGAGTTCTTACACCCTTTCAAGCTGTATTATGGGCTGCCTTCTTTAATTTCGTTGCTTTCTTTATCGCTAAATATATAATAGGCGGATTCGGAATTGCCAACACTGTATCCAAAACCGTAGTAGAACAATATATTACTTTACCTATTATATTGGCAGGAGTCATAGCAGCCATCACCTGGAACCTGGTAACATGGTGGAAAGGTATCCCGTCTTCATCCTCACATACGCTTATCGGAGGATTTGCAGGAGCTGCCATTATGGCAAACGGGTTTGAAGCAATTCAACTTAATATCATTCTTAAAATTGCAGCTTTCATCTTTCTGGCTCCTTTTATCGGAATGGTGATTGCTTTCGTGTTTCACTCTGTTTGTGCTTTACATCTGCCGCCGTGCACATCCTCATACAGCTGAAGTCTGGTTTAAGAGGTTGCAGCTCGTTTCTTCCGCTCTCTTCAGCGTCGGACATGGATTGAATGATTCACAAAAAGTAATGGGTATCATTGCCGCTGCCATGATAGCCGCCCATTCTATGGGATTGGGCATGGGTATCAACAGCATCAATGACCTTCCCGACTGGGTTGCTTTTTCGTGTTTCACCGCCATCTCACTCGGCACCATGTCCGGAGGTTGGAAAAATAGTAAAGACAATGGGAACCAAAATCACCAAAGTAACCCCATTGGAAGGAGTAATTGCCGAAACAGCCGGTGCTTTCACTCTCTACATTACGGAAATGCTGAAAATCCCCGTTAGTACAACACATACTATCACAGGTGCAATCATCGGAGTAGGTGCAACCAAACGCCTCTCTGCCGTTCGCTGGGGAATAACAAAAAAGTCTCATGACTGCCTGGATTCTTACAATTCCGGTCAGTGGACTCCTGGCAGCAGCTATCTATTATATTGTTTCCCTCTTTTTTGTAGAGGAAAACAATATAATGAATAATTGACTGCCGCTACTCTCGAAAAAGAAAAGAGCTGAACATCCATGTTCCCTTGTCTCTTTTTCTGTCTAACTATCAGGAAGAAAAAAATGAATAAATCCATCACTAAATGTCACATTTGCCAACTTTGATTGCCGACCTTGCGCTGATATTAATATCGGCCAGTGTAATAACCTTGCTGTTCAAATGGATGAAACAACCTTTAGTCTTAGGTTACATCATTGCCGGATTACTAGCAGGGCCTTATATAAATATTTTCCCCACAGTGGGAGATATCGAAAATATCAATATATGGGCGGAAATAGGTGTTATATTCCTGCTCTTTGCACTTGGACTGGAGTTTAGTTTTAAAAAGCTCATGAATGTAGGTTCCACAGCTTTTATTACGGCCCACCACCGAAGTCGTCAGTATGTTGCTCATAGGTTTTCTGGTAGGACAATTGTTAGGATGGGGCACAATGAATTCCATCTTTCTTGGAGGAATGTTATCTATGTCGTCTACCACAATTATCATCAAGGCCTTTGATGATTTGGGGTTACGCAACCAGCGTTTCACGGGCATCGTATTCGGTACTCTGGTAGTGGAAGACCTGATTGCCATTTTAATGATGGTACTTCTTTCTACAATGGCGGTAAGTCAGGACTTTGTGGGTGAAGACTTATTGATTAGTGTTCTCAAAGTCGTTTTCTTTTTAATCCTGTGGTTTCTCATCGGTATTTTCGTTATTCCGGCTTTTCTTAAAAAGCAAAGCTGATGAATAATGAGACGCTTTTGATTGTTTCAATCGGTCTTTGTCTGGGAATGGTGGTATTGGCCACCTATACAGGCTTTTCAACGGCATTAGGTGCATTTATCATGGGATCTATCCTTGCCGAAACCATCGAAGCCGAGCACATCGAACATATCATACAACCGGTAAAAAGACCTCTTCGGAGCTATTTTTTTCGTATCAGTCGGTATGCTGGTGAATCCGGCGGTATTGGTAGAATATGCCTGGCCTGTTATCATCATTACTCTGGTTACCATTATCGGTAAAGCCATTTTTCTCTTCATTTGGCGTACTCTTATCCGGAGAACCGCTGAACACTTCTATCAAATCCGGATTCAGCCTGGCACAAATCGGAGAGTTTGCTTTCATCATTGCCGGACTGGGTGTTTCGCTCAAAGTGCTCGATCCGTTTATTTCACCAATCATTGTGGCTGTATCTGTTATCACCACTTTCACGACTCCTTATTTTATCCGTTTGACCAATCCTTTTGCCGAATGGCTTTACAAAATATTGCCTACTAAAATACAGGAAACATTAGATCGTTATGCTTCCGGCAAGAAGACCATGAACCACGATAGTGACTGGAAGAAATTACTAAAAAACATGATTGGCAGGGTTATTATTTATAGCGTATTGCTCACTGCTATCTGGCTGCTGTCTATACAAATCATTTATCCCGCCATCAGTGAAATGTTTGCTCCTGTTACCCTATGGATTAATCTGGTGATGTGTCTGGGTACCCTTTTGCTTATGACTCCTTTTTTTTGTGGGCACTCATCTCCAACAAATACAACTCTTACGAATTATTCCTGAAGCTATGGAGAGATGAGAATTACAATCACGGACGACTGGTTTCTCTCGTTCTAGGCCGTGTATCTGTTGCTCTTTTCTTTATCACTAGCGTAGTTATCAGCTATTTCAAGCTGAACTGGGGAATAAGTGTGATCATTGCCATAGCTGTTGTGGCATTGATTCTTATTCTTAGGGAAGACCTCACGCAATATTCACGATTGGAAACGAGATTCCTAGCCAATCTTAACCGACGGGAAGAGGCTGCTAAAAAACGACACCCGCTAAAAACAAGTTTCAATAGCGAGTTCAATGACAAGGACCTTGATTTGACGTCTGTCGTAGTATCGCCTTATTCCGATTACATCGGCAAGTCTTTAGGAGAACTTTCATTCAGCCAAAATTTTTTGGAGTGAATGTGGTTGCAATCACGCGTGGTGATTTGAATATATACATTCCGAAAAGTTCTGAACCTATTTATCCGCAGGATAAACTGACTGTAGTCGGTACGGATATGCAATTGGAGGAGTTCAGAAATAGAATAGAAGATGTAAAAAATACAAAAGATACGGACGCAGTAGATAAAAAGATGACTCTCCACTCTTTCACTGTAGATGATGAATTCCGTTTTCTTAAATAAAACCATTGCGCAGTCTCATTTGGGGAGAAAAAGTACGATGGTATCGTTGTGGCTATTGAACGGAATGATGAATTGATCCCTCTGGATAAAGATACGGCTTTCCAATTAAGGAGATCTCGTTTGGATTGTGGGTAACCGCGAGAAGATTAGAGAAATACTGTAATAAAGTCGGGTTCAAATAAATCACATTACATATAAAACAAAAAGCTGTAAACATTTAATCTACAGTATATCAAAATATAAAGTATATTGTGCAAATGTAAGTATAAAACCATATAGAAAAAGTACAAATGGACATTACTTTGTATGATAACATCCTTTTCTACAGATTAAGGGTTAACACAATGTTATACTACTGATATTCAGCATATTGAAGCTGTTCTTCCTTGCATTCAACAAAGAGTGTTAAATTATATTAAATCCTACAGGGCAATTATGATTCGTGCAAAAGATAATATTTTGCAGTCAAAGGAAGAAAGACTTCTTGAACCACTTCTATGGTTCTATACTTCTGTTTCTGACGTAAGCTGACCCGTACGGTTTTCGGGTTTTAGACGGACATATATACAGTTTACTTTAGGTTAGCATATATATAAGAGCTAACGAAGGTAAACTAAAGTGTTTTTGTCCTGTAGATACTGCACTTTGTTGACTCTTTTCTCCTTTGACTGCAAAAACCTCTTATAGCCTTATCTCCACCTATAACGTCACTTCACACTGCTGTACCATGCAGTCTGCCATGTACCACCCCATCGGGCTTTGATAAGAATTGTGTCGCAAAGGTACCTGTCATGGCGTTTATCCTGCAAGGTCGGTGCCTGTGGTTTGTCCGTGAAATCTCCACGCTCTGATTGCGGCAGAGGTAGTATTTGACGGCAAAACCTTGCATTGATGAGCCATAACACCTTTTGGGGCAACATAATTTTTAATCAATCCCGATGGTAGTTGGTTCTACATAAGGGAAGAAAATAAAAATTTTATCTTATGGCTAACATTTGCGACACTCAGTACAAGGTGACAGGCTCACGCAAAGCCGTGGCAGACCTTTGGAACACACTCCAAGAGTTGGAGGTGAACAGTAAGAATGTGTATCTGTATCTCTTGGCAGAACACTATGGCATTGACTACGAGAAGAAAGGCATCTCGGTGAGAGGACACATCTATTGGGCAGAGTTTGAGGAGAACGTGGAAGACGATTATGCCCTCTTGTCCTTTGACACCGAAAGTGCTTGGTCTTCATGCGACTTGTTCTTTGAGGAGGTGAACAAGGCACTTGGCGATGAACTTTCAATCAGTTGGCGAGAGGTTGAGCCAGGTTGCGACATCTTCTATACGCACGATGAGAACGACTTCTTCCCCGAAGAGTGCTACGTCACTGCATACGGAGAACTCTTTGAGGATTGTGAGGGTGCTTACTCCACCTTTGGTGATGCTATCAAGTTGTGGTGTGAGAAGACTGGTGTCTCACAGGACGGAAGAAGCGAACAGAAGATGATTGACTTCATCAATGAATACGAGTATGAGGCAGAGGACACGAATTTCTGCATCAATCCAATCACATTCGGCTAACAAGGAGGAACGGATATGGCAACGATAGACATGGAGCAGTTGGACGGCGTTGTAGGGTGTTTCTGCACCTTGCTTTATCCCCCGAAGAGGTCAGACAGAGGGAACGATTGTCGAGGACTTGGGTTGTGAGGTCATTGTCCAGCTCATCAACGGCAAGGAAGTGACGGAGTACAAGGATGATGTTGTCATCTGTGAATAATCAGGAGAGAGTCTGTTGGCTATGTGGCTTGCAGACTCTTTCTTCCTTTGACTGCAAAAACTCTTTTAGGACAATCCTCCAATGAGGTTATGGCTGTTGTAACTGAAATACCTTGGGAGCAAGTTGTTCGGTTTGCTCACTTGCTCCAGTCCTGTTATAGAAGCGATGCTTCGACACCTGTATAGCGATACGTCGCCAAAGTCCCTTCGCCGTTTTAAGCGTCTCTGTACCTTGTTATAGGAATGGTCATTTCGCCTTTTGGTTTTACTCGTCTGTCTTTTGCGACTCTTCCTTGTCGGACACAGAACTTGGTCTTAGCATGATGACAGTGCTATCGCCAATCCTCTGATGTCTGTCCTCTTTTGGCTTGATGCCTCTATTGCTAAGCTGACCCTTAGGCTTGTCGTTCATCGTGCATCAGTGTTCATGCTCCTCACTCTTCTGATGATACAGCTGTAAGGTCGGATTTCCCGCTTCGTTTCTCCAGGCATACAGCCATAGCAGTGCCCCTGTCTGTTGCATACGGATTGCCTCCTTGCTTACAACCTTTGTTCCATTGTTTGGCCCCGTCTTTTTCTGAATTGAGCTATTTGAAAGCCACTTATTTTCTAAGTAGGTCTGCGGGGTTTCCCCCGCTTTCCCCTTCAAGAACCGTGCATGCGACTTTCACCGCACACGGCTCGTGTAATTCTTTTAATTATCTCTCGTTCTAAATAATCGGCTCTGTGTGCTGTCATGCACTGCATTTGAGCGGGCGTGTACGGCTTTTTGTTTCTTGCCGTTGCTTGAAGTATTCGTCGTATCGTGGGTCAAACGGATTGGCTTTCGACCTTATCTTCGTGTAGCGGAGTATCGGTGTGTGGGTCAGTTGGATAAGGCGATAGATTTTCTCCTTGCCTTTCTTATCCTTGCCCTTTGTTCCAAATATCCATCCACGTTTCCCGTCGTGTTGCCAATACTTCTTCTCTATCCACTTCAACGACTTGTCATGGTGTCTTCTTATCGACCATCTCCTCAGTTGGAGGAAGATTATGTGGTCGAGCTTGGAGAACACCTCCTTCGAGGACACATATCTGTAATAGTTCGCCCAACCGCTTATCTTGGGGTTGAGTTTGCCAATTACATCCGTCTGCTTGGCTGAGCGCATTTTGTATATTACTTCATGTGTCGACTCCGCAAACTTCTTCTGATTCTTCTTGCTCGGTTTAATCAGCAACATGCCGTTGCCATATTTCCGTATGTTGAAACCGAGGAAGTCAAAACCATCCTTGATATGTGTTATCAGCGTCTTTTCCTCTGAGAGTTCCAAACCTCTGTCCTTTAGGAATACGATTAGCTCTGACTTTATCTCTTCAAGTACCTCCTTCGTATCGCCAGTGACGATGAAGTCGTCTGCGTAGCGTACGAGGTTTACCTTGTTGGAGTAGGTCTTGCCGTTGTCCCTTCGGGTTGAGTGTTTGGCTACCAATGCTTCCATCCCATCAAGTGTGATGTTCGCCAATGTCGGGGAGATTATTCCGCCTTGGGGTGTCCCCTCGTCGGTCATGTGGAACACATTCTTTTCTATCACTCCCGCCTTAAGCCACTTGCGGAGCATTTCCTTGTCGATTATGACATTGTCAAGCAACCATTCGTGGCTGATATGGTCGAAGCATCCCTTTATGTCACCCTCAAGCACCCATTGAGCCGAGGTCTTCTTGTGAAGGCACTTGTATATCTGGTCTGTCGCATCCGCACATGAGCGGTATTTGCGAAAACCATAGGAGTTGCCGTCGGCAAGTGTCTCTGCTATGGGTTCAAGTGCCATTAGGAAGAGGGCTTGCATAGCCCTGTCCTTGATGGTAGGGATTCCGAGCGGGCGCATCTTGCCGTTTTTCTTCGGGATGAAGACACGGCGAAGAGGCTTTGGCTTGTAACCCCTCGTTGTCAAAGAGCTGATGGCTTTGTAGCGTCTTATGGGAGTGAGCCAGGTTTCCTTGTCAACCCCAGCAGTGCTACCGCCCGAGTTTGATGTCACGCGTCTCACTGCCAATGCCTTGGCGGAGAACGAGCTAATCAAGATGCGTTGGAGAGATTTCACCTTTCCAATGCGGTTTGCCTTTAGAGCCTCTACTATTCTGACTTGCAGCTTGCGTACCTCCTTCTCACACGACACCCAGTTGATGGTCTGCCATGCGGTCAGTGCGGCTGAGGATGCACACTTGGCTTGCGCCTCGTCCAATTGTCGTTTCTTCATTTACACAAGTTCTACATTTCATTTCGTAGCGAATTACCTGATGGAAGTCTGCCCGCTTTCGCGTGGGGTGATGTCCCAACCCCTATCCCCGCCATTACAGAGGGGCATTCGCTTTCTCCATCGTCATTTACCTACAAGCCGTTCGGTTGCTCTTGCGATTGACTTACCTGTTCCCATAATGAGATGAGGAGACCTATAGGCTTACCATGTTCCGTACGGATAACTTCGACTGATTTAGGACCCGCCTATCCACCGGTGGAGCGACATCCGTGTGGCTATTAGATAAACATAGCCAACCTATCCACTTGCCGTTTTGGCATGGCTCATAAACATCCGTGAGCCAATTCTTTGTCACGATGGTTGGTAACGGCGGTTACTTTACGTTGTCCTTGTCAGTCAGCCTAACAGCTGCGTCTTGTGATGTTCAAGACCTCGCCATATTGTCCCGAAGGCTTCGCACCCAGTCGTTGCCAACTACGCACGCTTCGGTAGGCTACTCTTAACGGAATAAGAGGTTCATTAGTTTCAAAGAACAATTATCTGTACGACTTCATGTCGCAATTACCATGCAAAGGTAGCGTGATGCTGCGAAGGACTTCCTCCTTCTTGTGTGGCCGCTATCGCTGTGACCAATAAAATAGTGCGTAATCTTCCTTTTTCTCCCTTACCGCCAACGACAAAAAGAGTATTGCGAACGATTTTCATGGTGCTTCCCACATGGTGCCACATCCCTGCTTTTGAATGCATGTAAAAATTAAGTTTCACTTTTAAATTCAATTCAAAATGAAAAAGATCGAGAACAACTTCACAGTTTCAGGTTTCGTAGGTAAGGATGCAGAAATCCGTCAGTTCGCAAACGCCAGCGTAGCACGCTTCTCATTGGCAGTAGGCCGTCAGGAGAAGAACGGCGAGGAAACCAACCGCGTATCGGCTTTCATGAATATGGAGGCATGGCGCAAGAACGAGCACACCGAATCATTCGACAAGCTCACCAAGGGCACGTTGCTCACCGTCGAGGGTTTCTTCAAGCCAGAGGAGTGGACAGACAAGGATGGCGTGAAGCACTCCAGAATCATCATGGTTGCAACCAAGTTCTACGAGTGTCCCGACAAGGAGGAGACTCCTGCGGAAGAGCCGGCCAAGCCAGCAACCAAGAAAGGCAAGAAATAGCCTTTCCTCTCCATAACAAGGCGACCTTCGGGTCGCTTTTGTTTTGCTCAGGGACATCAATCTGCTGTTATAGCGTGTGATAATCTTCTCTAATAACAACCATGTGCATTTATTAACCATAACGGCAACGCCGTCTTCCTTTATTCTAACCACTTCGTCCCTCACCATTTGCGAAACGTCACCAAGATGGTTGGCATACAGATATTCCCGGCTGATGGCGACAAAGTCGCTATTAGCCAAGAAAGACAGTATGCCAAGGTCTGAACGCGAGAGGACTGCCATCTATGCCACAAGATGCCGAAGCCGAGGCTTCTGATAATTGTGTCCTTTACTGGCTATCCACTCGCCTTGATATTCAGACCGTCAATCTTGCGACAGCTTCACTACCCACCCACACCTGCTTTACTATTCTTCTTCTCTTTGACTGCAAAATATTTTCTGTTATAAGCGGTGGTCTCGTCCAAGTGCGTTGTATCGCTTCGCCCCACACCTTCAGAACGTCATTACTGTACGGACACCGCACGAATCCCATGTGACAGGCAGCCAACAATGTCACTATCAGAAACTGACACTTCTGATAACTGCCTTTATTGCTGTCTGGCTGTCCCATTATCGGGCTTCGGCAATGTCCGTGTAATGCCATTCTGCCCACCCATACCACCTTTACCACTAATCAACTGTTTTACAATTTCTCTTCTGCTATACAAGAGGCAGTTCTTGTCCACTCAGGCATATTGAATGTGGCAGACATGTCTGCTACGTCCAATCTGCCTCAGTGTCCTGCGGCAAGGACAAGGCACATTTGTCATGCTGACAGGAGTGCCCGATTTGTCCGTTGCGCAACTGTCTCTTCTTGCCTGATATACGTTACTATCTACTTCTAAATTATACTGCTTTGCCCCACGCCTTTGCGAAGCGTTACATGGTCTGTCGTCATACAGACATCCTTGGCTGATGGCAACACGTTGCTATTAGCCAAAGCTGACAGTATGCCGAAGTACCGACGCGAGAGAATTGTCTGTCCGTGCTACAAGCTATCAAGGCTGAAGCTTTGATGACTTGCATCCCGGTCAGCCAACACACTCGCTTTATGTCGGTACAGCAGACCTGCAAACACTTCACTGCCCACCCTTACTGTTTCAATCTTTCTTCTTACCTCTTTATATATAACACATCATTCCTCTTGCAGCCAATATCAATAATCTTCTTCCAATCAGCGCAGTGGTAGGCATATTTCCTGCAAAGTTAGCCGCGTCTGAGACAATCGTCAAATTCTGCTTGAGGTCTTGTGACTGTGAACAATCTTCCTTTTCCTCGGAAAAGAGTATTCTTCACACATAATTTGTCTTTATGTCTTTTCTTGCGGCTTGTGGGAGCAGAAAATATCCCTCCACAGGCTGAAAGGTCTCGAAAGGAGGGAAGAGAAAGAAACGGTTAAGCGAACGCAGAGGGAATTTATTCACTATGCTGAGCGTAAGTTTCTTCAACGTAGTTAAACAAGTCCAGCGACATGGGCGACAAACTTATTTGTATCACTAAAAATAGAAAGGCAATGAAGATTATCATCCTGCATGATGCTGACGCACGCATCGAGTATCTTGACGTAGCCGACCACCTTCTCGGCTCAGACATCGAGGAGTTCCTCACCAGACAGGGCTTCTCAGTGAACAACATCACATGGCTTGTCACATCGGCAGACCATATCCCAGTGGTTTACCACAAGTATGACATCGACTGCAAGACCGGCGAGGCAACCCACACCAAACGAGAGGCAGAACTGCAAGACCTCACTATCCACGGACAACTCCAGGCATTGCAGCACCGGGAGCAGGACGAGCTGAAAGCGGCTCTTCGCAAGTACGGCACGGAGGTGGACGGAGGCTTTGAGGTGCATTTCGAGGGAGAGCAGCCCATCGTGGCAGGTTATCTCTTTGACGAGCCTCGTGACATCGTCATAGACGCAGCACGTTTGGATGCCGACGGAAACTTGTCGCTTCTTGGAGAGGACAAGGAAGTGAGGGATGGACAATACGACATAGAGCCAAGCGACATATTTGGCGGTCAGTTGGACTATGTCACGTCGAGTATAGGTGCATGGATGAAGTAGGAGCATGTATGACCCAGTGCATCGTATATGACGAGACGACCAAGGAGAGCGAGACCTTTTGCTCATTGACCGCAGCCAAGAAGTGGATGCGAGAGCGCATCAAACAGAAGCATGAGGTAAGCGGACAGAAGTACAGAGTCTATTCCGACGGAGAGTTTGTTAATTGCGGCTCTATCAGTCTCACAGGCAGCAACAAGTCTTTTGTCGCCAATACAAGGCAGACGAAGAAAGGATATTAATAACAAGGTAACGGCAAGCCTAACCAACTTGCCACACATATATTGATATGGAAAAGCAAATATTGAGTTTTAATGACTTGCCATCAGCATTGTCATTAGTAATAAACAAGCTGGAGATTTTAGAAGAAAAGTTTTTCCACACTAATGACTCAAATTCAGCCCGATAAAGGGATTGGAATGGCTTAGGTTTCCGAATTGAGTGAGTATCTCCCTACCCATCCAGTTTAACACACAATCTATTGTTGGACAAGCAATAAACAAATACCATTCCATAAGAAGGGGAAACGTATCATGTTCCTCAAATCTGAAATTGATGAGTGGATGCAAGATAACAAGAGTAGGTCACGAGCAGAAATTATGAATGAAGCAATAGCTTATGTTCAATCAACAAGAAAAGTCATTTAAATAACAAAGGTAACGGCAAGTCTAACCAACTTGCCACTATAACATTTTCACATTATGATTTACACTCACACTATCGGACGCATCGGAGCAAAGGATTGCCGCGTCATCACAGGTACACACGGAACATTCATGGCTGTTGACATCGCAGTGGACGACTACAGTAAGGGCAAGCAAATCACCACTTGGGTAAGGGTGAAGAGCAGCAAGGAGAACCATATCCGTTTGGCTGAATACCTCACCAAGGGTCGTATGGTGCTTGTGGAAGGCACACTGACTTCTTCCATTTGGACAGACCGCAACGGAGAGAACCACATACAGCATAGCATCATAGCTGACTCCATCGCCTTTGTCAATGCAGGGAAGAAGGATGCAACCGACACACCTGCAACAAAGGCACGCAAGGCAGCCAAGGCAGAGGGCGAGGCTCCCGTACCGCCAGCCGATGCACCGCAGGACAAGAGCGAAGACCTTCCCTTCTGAGGGTAGTATCAACTGAGAGTAGTACGTACTAATCGTAGTAAATCCGCTTTTACTATGGTTAGTATGTACTATCAGTAGTAGAATAGTAAAGTAGTATTCACTAATAGTAGTATCATGTTATGACACAGATAATTGCAGTATTAAATCACAAGGGTGGTGTAGGGAAAAGTACGACCGCAGTAAGCCTTGCGGCAGCTCTGCAACTGAGTAAGAAGAACGTCTTGGCTATTGACATGGATGGACAAGCCAACCTCACGGAAGCCTTGGGATTGTCCATCGAGGAAGAACAGACAGTCTATGGCGCAATGTGTGGACAGTACACCTTGCCGTTGGTCAAGTTGCACAACGGCATCACCGTCTCACCCTCATGCCTTGACCTGTCTGCGGCTGAGTTAGAGCTTATCAGCGAGCCGGGACGGGAGCTTATCTTGAAGGGACTTATCACCAAAGCCATCGCCAAAGAGCATTTCGACTACATCATCATCGACTGTCCACCGTCATTGGGCTTGCTGACCTTGAATGCCCTCACCGCAGCCGACTACATCATCATCCCTGTTCAAGCGCAATACCTTGCCATGAGAGGTATGGCAAAGTTGATGGACATCATCCGCATCGTTCAGGAGCGGCTCAACTCCAACCTTAAAGTGGGCGGCATCGTCATCACCCAGTTCGATCGCCGCAAGACGTTGAACCGAAGCGTGAGGGAAATCGTCAATGACAGTTTTCACGAGAAGGTTTTCAAGACCGTCATCCGTGATAATGTGGCTTTGGCAGAAGCACCCATCAACGGCAAGACTATCTTTGAGTATAATCCCAAATCCAATGGTGCCAGTGATTATATGTCTTTGGCAAAAGAAGTGTTAAACTTAAAATAGCATAGCCATGAGCAAGAGCAGTATGTTGAAAGAGGGAATGAAAGGCGGTCTCAACGGACTCCTTTCTTCCACAAAGAAGCCGAGTAAGGAGCAGATAGTCACAGAAACTACACCAGCACCACCTGTGTCTGTTTCTGAGACTACCGAAGTGCCGGTGCATTGCAATTTCCTTATCAACAAGAGCATCCACACGAGGATGAAGTACCTCGCCATCAAGAAAGGGATGTCCTTGCGTGATATTGTCAATGAGGCAATGACAGAATACCTAAAGCGGCATGACACATGAGTGCCGCGCGGTATCATCGCCGAACAGACGATGATACCGCTATCTCTTCTATAAACAGACTTTACTATCCGTAGTATGGTAGTAAAAACTATTCGACTATTATACTATTCGTAGTCGATACTACTTTTAGAAAATACTATCCAACTCATTTTTAGGGCAATAGTTTTCTCTGCTTGTAGGACTGTCTCCATGCTGATAAAAAGGCAATGTCGTTCCCTATTACAAGATTTTCTCTTTTTCCCTCATATCAACTATCGTCCTTCCCCATATACAGCTTCGCCCCACGCCATCCCGCCCGTTTCCTCTCTTTTACATAACAGATTTCTTTTTTCGCCTGCCTTGCCGCTGCGGATATTGTTTTGCAAAGGTAATGCTGGCGATTGTTCAAACACCAAATCGTCCATTGCATTTGACCGAAAAAATCTTCCTCTGCGTGCAGAGCGTATTTTTTCGCTCCCGATTTGGCTTTTTGATCGCCATCACTCTTGGAAAGCAAAAAATATCCCTTGGGCAGGCAGGAAAAGCCTCCGAAATAAGGGAAGAAAAAACATAAGAGCAATGGCACACAAGAATGACTATCAAATCCAAAAGCAGTTAGACAAGCCTCAGACTTGGTTCTGCAAATACTATCCCGCACGCATCCGCAATGTGGGTGAGAAGGAGATTGCCGACAGACAATTAGTGTTTGACTTCAAGGACGGAAGAGCCTACGAGGAAGTGGCGCAGCGCACCGCAGAGAATATGCTGACACTCTACGGCAAGGGTTGCGTGAACATCGTCTTCGCCCCCGTTCCAGCATCCACAAGCGAGAGCAACGAACTCCGCTACAAGGCTTTCTGCCACAGGGTGTGTGAATTGACAGGAGCGGAAAACGGCTACGAGCACGTGAGGGTATGCGGAGAGCGTAAGACCATCCACGATAACCGCAAGAACGAGGATGAAGTCCGCAAGGCGAATGTCGTTGAGTTTGATGAGCCGTTCTTCGACAACAAAATGGTGTTGGTCTTTGACGATGTGATAACCAAGGGTCTCAGCTATGCCAAGTATGCCAACCAACTCGAAAGGCTCGGGGCATGTGTTATTGGCGGTATGTTCCTCGCACGCACACATTATAAAGTAAGGTAAAGTATGACAAAGTACGACAAGGCAGTGTCCGTATGCTTCAGCGGACACCGCAGCGTACCTTTCGCCAAGCGGAGGGAGTTGAAGCAATGTCTCAAATCGGAGATAGCCAAGGCGTATGCCGACGGCTACCGGTATTTCTATTGTGGCATGGCAATGGATTTGACCTGCTGGCGGCAGAAGCCGCCCTTTCGTTGCAATGCGAGTTGAAGGACTTGCAGGTGATAGCCGTTGTGCCGTTCCGTGGTCAGTCTGACCGGTGGAGCAAGGAAGAGCAAGCCAAGTATGATGCCATCCTGCGCATCGTGGATGACGTGGTCGTATTGAGCGAGCAATACTACAATGGCTGCCTTCTGAGGCGCAACGACTATATGGGAAGCAGCCGCGGTTGATAGCATGGGCACTCATCACAATGCGGCTCGACTGTACCTGTCGGAAGATGCGTGTAAGCCTTACCACAGGGATGACTCCCGAATCGATGATGTCGCGAAGCACATTGCCAGCTCCACA
>VOFF01000558.1_pt1 | contig 18000 bp, 29 predicted proteins | sample 5384061 | NCBI WGS metagenome assembly VOFF01 (sample SAMN12384725, study PRJNA508395) | human gut metagenome | isolation source: healthy gut E | host: Homo sapiens
TGCGCCCAACATACTCTTACGAGGTGGGGCGCGCAAGCTACGGTGCGTTCGAGACGGATGCAAAAAATTCCTTGTCAGCGACGGCCGTACCTACGGTATGATCGATGGGAGCCGTGTGGATCACCGCGGTAAGACGCTGTTTTCCGCCTATCCCAACCGCTGCAACCAGCTGGACTTTGTGACAGTGCTGCAGCGCGCGGGGAACATGGGGCAGCTATGAGGATGTATTGGCCGGGCAGCCGGAACATTAAAAAAGAAACAAAGGCGTCAACGGAAGAAAGAGGGAGATACGCATGGAAAAGAAATATATGCTGCATTTTTTTCCACGAACGGAATTACGAGCCCCAGAGCCTGCAGGCGTTTGAGCGGGAAGCCGTACAGGCCGCGCAGGCAGGGGCGACACACATGTACGTAATGGATGTGCCCAAGCGCTTTGAGGAGTGGTCGGCCCATCCGGGCGACCCCTACCCCAACTGGGGGAATGCTTCAGACCTGCCTGTTCAAGCTGGTGGTGCCAAGGGCACTGGAGCCCCTATTTGGATGCAGACTACGCGCGCAGAAACCTGGAGCTTGTGCGCAGGCGCAGCGAAATTTAAAAAAATACGGCATGCAGGCGGCTGTGGTCGTCATCGACCCGTTCTATCTGCCCGAACAGGCGTATCTGGACCACCCCGCCTGGCGCGGCCCGCGATGTGACCATCCACGCCGCTCCGCGACATGTACTTCTCCCCCTGCATTGACAATGAAGAGGTGCGCGGGCTGTATTATGAAGCCATGCAGCGCCTGTGCGCCGAGGTGGACATCGGCTTTTCCAGATCATCACCAACGACAGCGGCGCGGGCGTGTGCTGGTCCACGGGCTTGTACAACGGTCCCAACGGGCCCGAGGCCTGCCGCAAAGGTGAGCATGGCGGACCGGATTGTTGGTTTCCTGCAGGTCCTGTACGACGCCGCTCGCTCCAGGGGCGTGAAACACTCATTGATATCACAAGCGATATCTTCGGCTACAAAGGCGCCGGAGGCTTTCCATGGACGCCGCTTGGACCAGCCTGAAGCCGGGCCAGCTTGTGACGGGCCGTGATATGCATGGAAAAAAGCCGGTATACCATATGCTCAGCGACCTCATCGAGCATGTGCGTCCGATGCAGACGTTGCCCATGACAGTGGATTTCGTTCGCAAGCTGCATGCGGCGGCCGGCTCTGAAAGCGAATACATCAAGGCTGTGATCCACCGCTCGGAGTTCAATGAGTATATACGCATTTTGGACGCATACCGCGAGATGCGGCCTCAGGATACCGCACAGCTGATGAATGTGCTGCGGCATGTGGCGGCACAGATCGTGGGCGAAGCGCAGGCCTCAAGCTGCTGGATGCATGGTGCGCACTGGATGACGCGGCGCGGATCATGTCCGACCTGCATTTTGACAATTTTATCTGGATGCCGCTGATCGCGGAGCGCGTCATCAACCGTCCTCTGGTCCCGGTACCGGCCGCACTCACCGAAGAGGAAACAGCATATTACGCTCCGTTCCTGTTCAAGGCGACGACCGAAGAGCAGGCCCGTGACCTTTGAATATCCAGGGCATGGATTTTTTGTGAAGGGTTTCACGGCCACGCGCATTCTGAGGCTTTCTGTACTTAAAAATGACGCCGGCTTTTGGAACGCGCCGCCGTACTGTTTGAAAGCATTGAAACCGATGACGACGCAGTGCGGGGCAAGCTGGCGGTCACAGCCCGGCGTGTGCGTGTGCTGCTGTGTCTGTCCCGTACGCTGAGCAATGCCGCCTGCTACCAGGACGTGCTGGATCACACCAGGCCGGACGAGCAGCCCGCATACAGCACAGAATGGCCCATTGAGGGCGACGCGCGCATCAGCAGGCTCAACGAGCTTGCGCGTGCAGAAATAGACAGTACTTACGAGCTGCTTCGTTTGATGGATGGGGAGCCGGGGGCATTCTTCCCCATAGTGGCGGACGATGCGCATGAGGACGCGTTCCTTCTTTCTGCGCAGCTGCCCCGGCAGCTGGTGCAGAAAGCACAGATCATGCTGGCGCACATGCGCGATGTGGATAAGATCTACGAGAGCAAGAATAAATAAGAAAATAAATTCCCCCGTGGCAATGCGGGGGAGCAAGAGCGATTACAATGAAAAAACCATGCCGCCCGGCAGATATCTGCGCGCATTTGGGCGATGATTATGACCGTTACCTGGGGGCCATCGTGCCGCCGTTGTTCCAAAACACACTGTTCACCCGCAAGCATGAGGAGCATGGGTACAGCTACTCGCGCATCAACAATCCCACCATCGAGATCTGGAAAAAAGCTGGCTGCGCTGGAGCATGCGCCCGCAGCACGTGTGTTCGCCTCCGGCATGGCGGCCATCACAGCCACATTGTCCTCACTGCTGCACTCGGGCGGCCATGTGCTGGCTCTGCGCAGCGCCTACCATCCCGTCATCGGCTTTTTTTTTTTTTTTGGATACAGAGATGAAAAAGTATGGCGTGGAGGTAACATATCTGGAGCGCTTTTACGCCGGAAGAGATCGAGCGCAGCCTGCGGCCGAACACCGCCAGGGTGTTTTATCTGGAATCCCCATCGTCCAATATTTTTCGGGTGCTGCCGCTGCGCGAGATCGCAGCCCAGGCGCACGCCTGCGGCGCGGTAACGGTGATCGACAATACCGGGCAACGCCGTTGTACCAGAAGCCGCTGGAACTGGGAATCGATTACAGCATCCATTCCGCGACCAAATATCTCGGCGGCCACAGCGACGTGCTGGGCGGCGTGGTGCTGGGCAGCGAAGAGTGTATGGACGCTCTTCGCGGCGGACAGCGCGCTTCCTGGGGGCGCGTGCATGGACCCGTTGCCGCATGGCTGCTCATCCGCAGCCTGCGTACTTTGGAGGTGCGCATGGCGCGGCACAGCGCCTCGGCAGATAAGGTGGCGCGTTTTCTGCAGGAACATCCCCCGCGTGCGCAGCGTGTGCTACCCGGGCCTGAAACAGACGAAGGACATACGCTGGCTCAAACACAGATGACAGGGTACAGCGGCCTGATGAGCTTCGTGCCGGATGCAGACAACGAAGCCATCCACGCGATGGTAAAATCCCTCGATGTTTTTGAGGAGGGGCCGAGCTGGGGCGGCTTTGAAAGCGTCGTAAACACGCCGGGCCTGAACCCGAACCGGGAGATGTTGCAGTTTGAAGGAATCCCGCAGGGACTGGTGCGCATTTCGGTGGGGCTGGAAGACGCGGATACGCTCATTGAGGACCTGGACCGCGCGCTCAACACGCTGCCGCGCTGAATGAGAGAAAGGAAGTGACAGGGAGATGGACCGCACGGAATTATACCGGGTGAGCACGCAGATACTGGAGAATATCATCAACGACGAAAAGAATGACAACAACATCCTGTTCGATATGGATATCTGGGATTGGTCCCAGGGAGTGGCGCTGTACGGCATCTGGAAATACTACAGGCTCACCGGAGAACGGCGGTATTTGGAGTATCTGACACAGTGGTTCGATACCAAGCTGAACAGACCCATCGTACACAACATCAACACGATGGCGCCGCTGCTCACACTGTGCTTTTTTTGTACGAGGAAACAGGCAGGGAAGAGTATCGTGACTACTGTGAGTCCTGTGCAGAGTGGCTGCTGGACGGCCTGCCAAAAACCGAGATGGGCGGGTTTCAGCATGTCACCATCGACTCTGACAACAACCAGCAGCTTTGGGCGGACACGGTATTCATGGCGGTGCTGTTCATGGGGAAGATCGCTTCCATCACGGGCGACGAGCGGTACGCGGGAGAATGCAAAAAGCAGTTTATGCTGCACATACACTATCTCTCGGATAAAAAGACAGGGCTGTGGTGCCACGGTTGGTCGTTTGAGCGCATGGACAATTATGCAGGCGCATTTTGGGCGCGTGGAAATTGCTGGTTCACCATCGCGGCGGCCGAGCTGCCGGGCCTGCTGGAGCTAGAGGAGTGGGAGAGCGACCTGATCCTGGATGCTTACCGCGCACAGGCGGCGGCTCTGTGCCGCTATCAATCCCGGATGGGCTTTGGCACACGCTGGTGGACCGGGAAGATTCTTATCTTGAGGTTTCCGGCTCCTCGGGCTTCGCCTACGGGCTGCTGAAAGGTGTTCGCGCGGGGCTGCTGCCTGCGTCGTGCAGAGATGCGGCGCTGCGCGCCGCACAGGCGGTGCGGGTTCATATCGGGCCCGACGGCCTGGTGGGGCAGGTGTCCTACGGTACCATCGTGGCGGATACGCTGGAATATTATAAAAATGTTCCTCTGCGGCCCACAGGTTATGGCCAGAATCTGGCGCTTATGATGCTGGTGGAGCTTTTGGTGTGGGACGCGAGGGCCTGCTGTGAGTTGCCCACGCGGAACACAACATATAAATAAAGAAGGTAATGAGAATGGATTTATTGCAGCGCAGCGTTGCAGAATATGAAAAAGAATTTGAAATGCTGGAGAAGTACCAGATCACCGACCCGCAGGACCCGGATTTCGGCGGATACTACAACAAGGATTTCGGCGTAGTGGCGCAGAACTGCGGCTCGGCCGCGGCAAAACCGATGACGCTGTATTTCTGCCCTCAGAGCCGGTATTACAAAGACCCCCGCGCACTGGCCTGCGCCGACGGCCTGGTGCAGCATCTTCTAAACCACCTGCACCCCGACGGCACGATGGACTATTATTCCTGCAATTTTCACTCTGCGCCGGACACCGCGTTTGTCACACTGGCGCTGGCAAAGCCCGCCAAGCTGGTAAAGGCCGAGACACCAGAGGAAAAAGCATTTCAGAAAAAGCTTTGTTTCTTGTGCTGCGCCGCATGGGCGACGGCATGGTGGAGGAAGGGTTCCATACTCCGAACCACCGCTGGGTCATCTCGGCCGCGCTGGCACTGCTCAATACGCTTATGCCCGACGAGCGCTATGTGGCGCGCATCGATCAGTATCTGGCCGAGCATATCGATTGCAATGAGGACGGGGGAATATGCCGAGCGTTCAGCGGGCGGATACAACGAGATCAACAACCGCGCGTTGCTGATTTTGGCGCAGGATCTGGAAAAACAGAGCTGCTGGAATATGTGCGCCGCAATCTGGAAATGATGCCCGTCTTTTTATCACACGGATTTTCTATCTTCACCGAGAACTCCCGTCGGCAGGACAAGGGCACCGCACCCTACGCGGAAAAAATATGCTTACCAATACCTGTTGTGCGGCCATGCACTGCATGATGAGGCGCTGCGCGCCATAGGTACGGCGCAGCTTGAGGCCTGTATCCGCTGCGGCCGGCCTTTTCCGCTTGCGGCAGAGGACCTGATGCTGTTTCCGGAGGCCTTTCAAAAACCTGCCCGCCCCCCGCCGGTCCGGAGTTGTTTGAGGTGGACCGGCTGCTGAAGGGCTCGGGCCTTTGCGCCTTTCCCGAGGAGGCCTCAACCTGTGGGCGGTGGAGCGTCAACCCGCGTTTCTGTTCCTGAAAAAAGGGCGGCATCGATTTTACATCAAGGGCGGCATCAGCTTTTTCAACTGCCGCCACCTCTTGATGGAGAATATCCGTCCCTGCGGGGACGGTTACGAGATGGAATATGAGGGCACGGGCCAATATTATCAGCCCTTCGGTGAATATCAGGGCACGAACGACTGGTGGGAGATGGATCACTCAGGCGCAGGACGTCCGGTCATCTTTCAGTGAAGGTGAAAGCCACCGTCACGCCGGTGGACGACGGCTTTGATATCCGCGTGCAGACCTGGGGCTGCCCCGCCTCCACCATCCGGTTTGAGTTCGGCATTCTGCCCAATGTACTTATCCGCGGCGAAGGATATCGCATTCCGGCGAATGCCGGAGGCTCTTTGGTCGCCGCAAAGGGCGAACTGGAATTGTTTGACGGAAAGGATACGGTTTCCGTCGGGCCGGGGGTTTGCTGTGAATGACGTGATCAAGGGGCTCTTTGGCGCCGTGCCGGCGTCGGAGGACCGGTTCAACCTCTATTTCAACGACGTGACAAATTTTGACCGCCGTTTTCCATCCGTGTGAAATAATACCGGCGCTGCGGGGCGCGAGAGTCGTTTTTGCGCTCTGGCTGAAAGGACTTTTGACAAGGACCGTAAACCCATATACTATTAAAGAGTGAAACTTTGCAGGCAGGAGTGCCGTGCGCCGCAGCAGCGGCATGCGGCGCCGGCATTGGCCTACCGGAAAAAGCGGGAATGTGGAAAGGGATACGGTGGAGGATGAAGAATTCTTTTTTCAGAAAATATAAAAAATGAGTTTGCACTTTACAGGATCAGGAAAAAACTGCTGACGATCATTGCGGTGCTGCTGGTGGTTTTTGCCATGCTCACGATGCTGCTTTTTTATTTATCTGAACGCAGCTCTTATCAGAAAAACATGGCCGAATCCAACGAGATCATGGCGAGCCAGATGGCGTCCGTATATGAGCTGTACATGCAGAACGTTAAAGAGATCGCACACGATACAGCCTTCAACAATCAGGAGCTGTTCCATCTTTCGGCCGGGGAGCGGCAGGATCCGCAAGCCAAAACAAAGATATTGGACATGGTGGGTTCCATCAGTGTGATGAACCCGTATGTCCATTCGGCATATCTGTATTATGAAGAAGAGGGAATGGTGTACAGCTCTATCTCCATGCCATATTCCATCACTCCACTGGAAAATTTTGGCGATAAAGTGGTTTTTTGAGCAGGATTCCGCAGCGAAGCCATATCAAGTGGCTCCGCATCTGCTTCATTCCACAGCAGCAATGTCGGATCTGCGCAAGCAGCCGCTCATCATCAGCTATGTTGTGCCGACGGCCAGCCGGAACGGCACAGTCTACCTGTGCGTAAATGTGAACACCCGTTCGCTGTATTCAATGATCCTGCGGGATTTTGAGCTGGAACAGAATAAGAATTTTATATCGTCGACAAGGGAGGCTACGTGGTTTTCCATCGGGATTCGGAATATCTGTTTGTGAAACAGAACGAACTGCCTCAGAAGGATGACGTGATCCGTTCCGAGGCATATTCCAGCATTTTTAGGCTTCACATTTGTGTTTGAGAGCACGGTGCCGCCGCTGGAATCCGGCCTTCTACGGTTTTCCTCCTGGATTCTGGGCGCGTTGTGCGTAACGATGGTCGTAGCCATCGTATCGGTTATATATTCCACTCTGCCCATTCGCAAGATGGTGCAGGTGGCTAAAAAAATCGAATCTGAGGGACTTTCTTGCGAAGTCGGGCGGTTCGGCCGATACTACGTTTTGGGACAGGTCGATGCAGGAGTGCAAAAACCATGTGGTGGGAGTGTTCCGCATCGCATCTCATGCGGACGCCGAGGAATTTTTGAACCAAAGCATCAAAATGTCCGCGGAAAACGAGAAGGATTACCAATTCCTCGTCATCAAGATGTCCGACGAAACCATAGCCATCATCTTCGGCAACATCCGCCATTACGGGGACATTCAGTTTCGCCAGCATGTGCGTACCCAGTGCGAAAAAATGTGCGCCACATTCCGGGCGGGGGAAAAAGCTTACTGCGTGGTGTCCCAGGTGAAAACAGGAGTGGAACAGCTGCGCGACGGTTACCGGGAATGCTGCGAGACCTTCCGCTACCAATATCTGTTCCCCAGCAGGTGATCGTTTGGGAAAAAAATCGATACGACTCTGCCCGGCTATCCTTTCCCCGTACGTCACGAACGGCACATCATCAACAATCTGATGGCGGGCAAGGGAGAGGCGTGCCTGCGGCATATTGACGAGATATTTGCGGATTTCCGCAGTGGTGATTACCTCATCAAGGACAGCGAGATCAACCGCTATTTGGCCGTGATGCAGGAAAACATCTCCCTGCGGCTGGAGACTCTGCCCATCCCTCATAGAACGTCCCGCACGGCATGGCTTTGACGCGTGCGTGACATTGGACGAGGCGTACACGGTATTTGTGGGCTATGTCCACGAGATTCTCGTACAGATCACCAACCGCCCGCGCGAGCCGGAAAATAACGTCAACACAGTGGTCCTGGAATATATCGAAAAGAATTTCTGCCAAAATGATATCTGCCTGAGCAAAATTGCAGAAGAGCTTTCCCTTTCGGCAAACCTCATCAGCCGCATCGTGAAAGAGGCTTCCCACCGCAGCTTTTCCGAGTATATCACCTATAAGCGTATTCAGAGAAGCAAGGAGCTTTTGGCGGACGGCTCCATGAGCATCAATGCAGTGTCCGAGGCGGTCGGTTTTACCTATCCTTATTACTTTATCCGTAAATTCAAAGAGCTGGAGGGCGTTACGCCGGGCCAGTACATTGGCGCGCAGACGCCTTTCGGACGGCTGAATTATCGCTCATAGCCGGGCGCGGCGCGGGAAGGAGCAATAAAATGGAGAAATTGCTGCTTGACGGCAAATGGGAACTGCATTACGCGCCCGAGCATGCGGGAAAGACGACGGCGCAGGCGGTGAAGGAAGACCCGGCCTATACGCACATTGAGGCGAACGTACCGGGGAACGCGGAACTTGACCTATACGCAGCGGGCAAAGCACCGGAGCCATTTTGGGGAACGAACCTATATGCGTTCCGTCCCTGTGAGTTTTACGAGTGGTGGTACACGCGCACGTTCGTTGCGCCCGCAGGCGCTGGCGGATCGCGGCGCGGTGCTGTGCCTGGACGGCGTGGACACCTTTTTCGACGGTGTATCTGAACGGGACGGCAGTGGGCGAGACGGACGATATGATGCTGGAATACCGGTTCGACGTCACAGGAGCGCTGCGGGAGGGTGAAAATGAGATCGCCGTGCACATCCGCTCCACGGTGAACGCCGCCCGGAATATGGATTATCCCATGGGCGTGCGCGGCCCGGGGTGGGAGCACACGGACGAGATGATCTGTGTGCGCAAGCCGGGCCATATGTTCGGCTGGGATATCGCGCCGCGCTTTGTGTCCGCCGGGCTGTGGCGGAGCGTTTCCATCTGCCCAAAGCGGGACACATATTTTAAAGAAGTGTATATGACAACGCTGCGCGCGGACAGGGAACGTGCGCAGGTACTGCTGAAGTTCCGTTTTGCAGCGGAAGACCCGATGCTGGAGGGGTTTGCGGTGCAGGTGCGCGGCACGTGTGCGGAAAGCTCTTTCTGTGAAACGGTACGCGTGAAGTTCTGCTCTGACGAACTGAGCTTCTGGGTGCCGGAGCCGAAGTTGTGGTGGCCCAGAGGCTACGGCCCGGCCAGCCTTTACCGCACGCAGGTGGAGCTGCTGCACCACGGAGAGGTGCAGGACGTGTGGGAACTGAACCTGGGGGATCCGTACATTCGAAGTACAGACGAATTTTTGTGCCGGGTGACGACGGAGAATTCAAGGTGCTGGCAAACGGCGTGCCGATCCTTTGCAAGGGTGCGAACTGGGTGCCGCTGGACGCGTTCCACAGCCGGGACGCGCAGCGGTATGAACAGGCGCTTTCGCTGTTCCGCGAGACGAACTGCAATATCGTGCGGTGTTGGGGCGGGAACGTCTACGAAGACCACGCGTTTTACGATATTTGTGATGAGAGCGGCATCCTGGTCTGGCAGGATTTTTTCGCTGGCATGTGCGATCTACCCGCAGACGGATGAATTTGCAAAGATCATCGAGCGTGAGGCTGCTGCGGCAGTCGTCAAGCTGCGCAATCATCCCAGCATCCTGCTCTGGTCCGGCGACAACGAAGTGGACGCGATGTACTACAACTTCGGGTACGATCTGCCGCATGTGCGCAACAACCGCCTTAGCCGCGAGGTGCTTCCGCGCGTGGCGGCATCACATGACCCATTCCGCTTCTTTCTGCCGTCCTCGCCATATATTCCGCTCACAGTGTCGGGTGATTTGAATGTGCCCGAGCAGCACAACTGGGGGGCCGCGCGACTATTTCAAAGGGGGACTTTTACCGCCATTCCAGCGCGCATTTCATCAGCGAGATCGGGTATCACGGCTGTCCGGCGGTGTCGTCTATGCGGCAGTTTATCCCGGAAAAGGACCTTTGGCCCATCCAAAATGACGCATGGGATGCCCACAACACCGAGTATACGCTGTGCATCCGGGACCGTGGGTACGACCGCAACCAGCTGATGGTGGACCAGGTGCGGGATATGTTTGGTACGGAATGCGAAAGCTGAGGAACAGCTGGCCATGCTGTCGCAGATCAGCCAGGCGGAGGCGAAGAAATTTTTCATTGAACAGACGCGCCTGAAAAAAATGGCGCAGGACGGGGATCATATGGTGGAATATGCTGGACTGCTGGCCGCAGATCTCGGATGCGGTGGTGGATTACTATTTCCAAAAAAGCTGGCGTTTTACTACATCGGCCGCGTGCAGCAGCCGGTGTGCATGGTCTGCGCCGAGCCGGAGAACTGGTGCCATAAAATCTTTTTGTGCAACGATTCCAACGAAGCGCACACCGTGCGGTATATCGTGCGGGACGGCGAGACGCGGGAAGCGCTGTGTATGGGCGAGGCTGTGTCGCCCGCCAATGAAAATGTCTGTGTGGGCAAGGTGAAGACCTATTCCGGCGTACAGCGCCTGATCGTGATGGAGTGGACGCTGGAGGACGGCCGGCGGGGGGCGAACCACTATGTGACGGGCTACCCGGCTTTTTGATGCACGGCGGTATGCCGGTTGGCTGGGGTTCACCGAAAAGCTGGACACACCGTTCGGAAGAGCGGGATGTTTTGCGTAAAAGGGCCGGAAAGACCCGGAGGAGAGACAGCATGACGAGCAGAGCGTGTTGAGGCGGCGCTGGCCTTTGAGCCGGTAGACAATGCGCCGCTGGAATACCATCCGTGCGGGCGGGGCCTGTACGAGCACGGGGAAGCGTTTCGGCGGCTGCTGAAAGCCCATCCCGGCGATTTTGAGGATTTTTTTCGGACATGCCCATTCCGCGGCCGCCGGCAGAGGCCTGCGGCCCGGACGGAAGCTATCATGAGTACAAAACAGACGCCCTGGGGCGTTACGTGGGAATCGCGCATTTTTGCCATGACGGGCCATCCGTACCGGCAGCCGCTGGCGGAATGGCGCGCGCTGGAAGTTCCCTGATGTCCGCCCACGCGCTGGCGAGGATGCGGCGTTCGCCTCTTACGCAAAGCGCATCGCCCGCGTGCGTGAAACGCGGTATGCAAAAAGACGGATGGTTCGGCTTTTTTTGAACGGATGCATGCATTGCGTCCGTTTGAAGACGTGCTGATGGACGTGTACGACAATGAACGCGAGATCAACCGTCTGGCCGATATGCTGGTGGAATATGAGCTGGAGGAGCTGCGCCTGATGTGCGCGGCAGGCGTGGACGCGGTGCAGTTCGGGGACGATTTCGGCACGGCGCGGGCGATGCTGTTTTCGCCGGAGGTCTGGCGTTCGTTTTCAAGCCGCGCTACCGCCGTTTGGTCAATTCGCCAGAGAACAGGGAAAAGCCGTGTTTTCCATACCTGCGGGTACGCGGCGCCCCATTCTGGAGGACCTGCGGGAGATCGGCGTGAACGCGGTCTGGCCGCAGCTGACAGCCTATGATATGGAGGAGCTGGCTGCGCGGCTGCGCAGGCTTGGGCTGGCCTGCGCGATACGTCGACCGCGCGAATGTGATGACGCACGGCACGCCCGCGGATGTGACGCGCGCCGTGCATGCGGCGGCAAAGGCGTTTGACGTTATGAACGGCGGCGCATATTTTTATGTGGAGACGGACAACGGCTTCCCGCTGGAAAATATCCGTGCCTTGCTGGAAGCCATTGGAGCATACAGGAAAGAGGCCTGAAGGAAATGGGACGCAGAGAAGATTTTGCGCGCACGATGCGCCATGAAAAACCGGAGAACCTGATCATAGATTTCAGGGGGCAACCCGCTGTCTTCGATGGAGGGGGGAGAGCGAGAACAAGCTGCTGGAATTTTTAGGGTTTGGGAAAAAACAGGGCGGGGACCTGCCGTTTGGAAAAACGCGGCGCCTGGACGAGCGTCTTTTGAAGTATTTTGATATTGACACGCGCTCGATCGGTGAAATATTTACCCCGCGGGACTCACATTTTCAGACGATATCGGAAACGGAGTACATCGACGAATGGGGGCATCCGCCGGCGGTTTACCGGGTTGTACTGGGAGAGCGTGAAACACGCCGCTGAAAGGCGCGACGCTGGAAAGAGCTGAACGCCTACCGGTTCCCGGACCCGGACTCCATTGATGAAAGGCAGATCGCGGCGCACGCGCGTGCAAAAGGAGTTGTACGAGACCACGGACTATGTCATCTGTGCGGAGCACCGGTTTACGGGATCTTTTGAGCTGGGGTGCTGGATGTGCGGCTTTGAGGATTTTCTGTACCGTATGGCGCTGGACGAGGAATGGATACACCGCTTTTTGAACGTGTGCTGGAATACCAGAAGAAGGTCATCCAGCGGTATTACACGGCAGTGGGGCCGTACATCCACTACACGTCCAGCGGGGACGATTTTTGCAACACAGAACGCGCCGTTCGTTTCGCCGGACATGTTCCGGGAGCTGGTAAAAGCCGTATTTCAAGGAGCGCATCGCCTATACCAAGCGTTTTACAAAGGCGAAATACCTGCACCATTCCTGCGGAAGCGTATACAGGCTGATCGACGACCTGGTGGACTGCGGCGTTGAGATCCTGAACCCGATCCAGCCCAAAGCGGCGGACACGCAGCCGCGCGGGCTGAAAGCCGCCTACGGGGAAAAGATCGTCTTTCACGGCGGCATCGACACACAGGAGCTGCTGCCGTTCGCCAGCGAGAGCCAGATCGAAGAAACAGTACATGAGACCATCGAGATCCTGAACCGGGACGGAGGCTATATCTTTGCCGCGGCGCACAACATCAGCCGGACGTGAACCCGCGCAGCCTGACCGTGATGCTGAACGCGGCGCGCAAGTACACTGCGCAGGGCGTAAAGGGCGTGTGTGACATTTGCAAAATGCACGGCTTGGGGGGGGGATGGAGGATGGCGGAGCAGGCCTTCCCGGCCGCAGGAGGAAAAAGCAGAATGGAACAGCTGTATATCGGCATCGACATGGGAGGAACGAAAATGCGCGGTGGTGGCAGGGCACGCGGACGGAAAGATCCTGCGGCGCATCGCGTTCCCTTCGGGCAAAGACGCACATCCGGACGAATTTCTGCCCCGTTTTTATGAGGCGATAGACGCGCTGCTGCGCAGTACAACGGCGGCGCGGCGCCGGCGGCCGATGGGTGTGAGCTGCGGGGGCCCGCTGGACACGCGGCGCGGGGGTGATTCAGGCTCCGCCGAACCTGCCGCTGTGGGACGAAGGTGCCCATCTGCGCGCTGTTGTCGGAGCGGTATGGGTGCCCGGCATATTTGCAGAACGACGCGAATGCCTGCGCCATTGCGGAGTGGCGGTTCGGCGCGGGGCGCGGAACAAGAATATGGTGTTCCTTACGTTTGGCACAGGGCTGGGCGCGGGGCTGATTTTGGACGGGCGGCTCTACGAGGCACGAACGGTATGGCGGGCAGGCAGGGGGACATCTGCGGCTCGGCGGCGGACGGCCCGGAGGGCTACGGCAAGCGCGGCAGCTTCGAGGGCTTCTGCAGCGGCAGCGGAGGCCTGCGCCGGCTGGGCGCGCAGCGGCTGCGGCAGCTGCGTGCGGAAGGCGGGGACGCGGGATTCTGGCCCGCGCCGCGCGCGGCGGAGGCCGTGACGGCAAAGGACATCTGCATGGCCGCGCAGGCGGGCGACGGGACGGCGCAGGCCATCGTGGAGGAAAGCGCGGCGTATCTTGGCATGGGCTTGTCCATCCTCATCGATCTGTTCAACCCGGAACGGATTGTCATCGGCAGCATTTTTTGCAAAGGGCGGAGGCGCTGTTCCGGCCGGGCATGGAGGCGGTGATTGCCCGGGAAGCGCTGGCGCAGAGCGCGGCGGTATGCCGTGTTGTTCCCGCGCAGTTGGGCGATTCCATCGGAGACGTGGCGGCCCTTACTATCGCGATTGAATTTTCACAGAAAAACGGGAAATCTGTCACTGATTACGGTGCATAAAATCATACGGGAAAAGGGCGAGAAAAATGATTCAGATCTACAACGGGACACTGACCTCCAAGGGAACGAGTGCTGCGTACATTCAACCATGAAAAAAGCAGACCGTGTGCCCATCGGATACTTTGCAAACCCGGGCATCAAAAGCGCGTTGCGGCGGCTTTTGGGCGTACCGGCGGACAAGGACAGCTTGAATGATGCGCTGGGCGTGGATTTTAAGGGCCTGATGCCCGCCTATACCAGGGAAAGCCTCTGTTCACGGCGCCGGGGCCGGAGCGCCATGTCACCCGCTCACCGGGCCGTCACGCGCTGGGTGGCGAACGAGGACGGCGGTTATTGGGACCACTGCGATTTCCCGCTGGCGGAAGCCGATGACGAGACCATTGCAAACTGGCCCGTGCCGGACCCGGATGATTTCGACTACGACGGCCTGCTGGAAAAGCTGCAAAAGCTGTATGGACACAAGGCCGTCTACTTTGGACATCCCGGCATTTCGGACGTGATGAACAACACCGGCATGATCCGCGGTATGGAGAACATTTACATGGACCTTGCGCTGGAGACCGAAAGCGTGATGACGCTGCTGGACCGGCGCATGAAGGCGCCGGCCGAGCTTGCCATGTTCGAACGCGCGCTGGACAAATGCAGGGACTATGTTGATTTTATCTGGACAGGCGAAGACCTGGGCACGCAGCGCGCGCCGCTCATCAGTCTGGATATGTTCCGTGCCCAGATCCGCCCGCGCCACCAGCCGCTCGTCGACCGGCCTCCAGCTACGGCAAGCCGGTGATGATCCACTGCTGCGGCAGCTCCAGCTGGGCGTTTGAGGATTTCATCGAAATGGGCATCCGGGCGGTCGATACGCTGCAGCCGGAAGCCGCGGACATGGACCCCGCCTGTCTTGCACGGAAATACGGCGGCAGGCTGGCGTTCCACGGGTGCATTTCTACGGCAAAGCTGGCCGTGATGACGCCCGAAGCGGTGGTACAGAACGTGGCGGAGACGCTGGAGACGATGATGCCGCACCACGGCTACTGCCTTGCGCCCACGCATTATCTGCAGGACAACACCCCGGTGGAAAACGTGATCGCCATGTATCAGACTGCCCACAAACTGGGCCGGTACGGAAAATAAAAAAAGGGCCGCGCGCCCACAGAAAAGGATGGCTTTTTATGGGATGCTTTAAAATCGTACAGTGCACCTGCAATCATCAGGAAAATCCGCTGGGGGGCTGGACCGTACGCCACGCTTCGGCTGGAAAATGCGCTCGGACACGCGGGGCGACGCCCAGACGGCGTACCGCATCACAGTGTCCACAGACGCGCGGCGCGCACAGGCGGGGCAGGGAGACGTGTGGGATTCCGGCCAGACCGCGGGTGATGAGAATGTGAGCGTGGCCTATGCCGGCCCGCCGCTGCAGCCACGCACCCGGTATTATTGGTGTGTGACGGCGTGGAACCGTGCCGGAGAAGCGGCCGTCAGCCGTCCGGCCTTTTTCGAGACGGGCAAGCTGAACGAGGCCTGGCGCGCACGCTGGATCACGGCGCCGTTTCTGAAAATGGACAAAACGGACACAGGCGCGCCCTATCTGCGCCGCACGTTTCCCGCTGCGGGGCGAGGTGCGCAGCGCGCGGCTGTATATCTGCGGGCTGGGGGTACCACGAGGCGTTCATAGAGGGGAAAAAGGTTTCTGAAAATCTGCTGGAGCCTGCGTTCACCAAATATGACGCGCTGTCGTATTACCGCGTGTATGATGTAACGGAGCACCTGCCGGCGGCAGGCTGGCTACGCTGGGCGTGGCGCTGGGGCGGCTGGTACAACTGTTTCACCGAGGATGCGTGGAACATCCGTCAGGCAAGCTGGCGTGCGGTGCCCAAGCTGCTGTGTGAGGCTGTATATCACATACGCCGACGGTACACAGGACTGCATCTGCAGCGATACAGGCTGGAAAAACCTCGCCCGGGCCCATCACGTTCAATTCCATCCGCAATGGCGAGTGGTACGACGCGCGGCTGGAGCTGCCGGGATGGAGCGAGAGCACGTACGGCGCAGACGGCTGGCAGGACGCCGAGTTGGTGCGCGGCGCCGGCGGCGTGCTGCGCGCGGCTGAGATGCAGCCTATACGCGTGATGCAGGAGCTTGCGCCCGTGAACGCATACCCGCACGCAGGAGGGGCGCTGGATCTTCGACCTGGGCCAGAATTTTGCAGGCAAGGTGCGCCTGACGGCCTATGGCCCCGCAGGCAGCGAGATCGTGCTGCGCTACTGCGAGGACCTGACCGGGGACGGACAGCATGTGGAACAGAAGCACATCAGCGGCTTTGTGCGCACCGGGGAATTCCAGACGGACAAATATATCAAAAAGAGCGACGGGCCGGAGGAATGGACGCCGCAGTTCGTATATCACGGCTTTCGCTATGTGGAGGCCGAGGGGCTGCCGGAAGAGCTGCCGGGACCGTGCATCATGGGCCTTGTGATGCACACGTCTTTCGAGCGCACCGGACATTTTGAATGTTCGGACGATACGCGATGACGATTCAGCGCCTATGCCATTTGTCCAGCATCTCCAACTGCGGGGGGCGTGCCCACAGACTGCCCCCACCGGGAAAAAGAATGCCTGGACGGGAGACGCGGGTACCGTGCACGATCAGCTCCTGCTGAATTATGACGCATTCCTGTTTCTGGAAAAATGGCTGGACGACCTTTGCCAAAGCCAGAGACCCAACGGTTCCATTCCCTGCGTATGTCCGTCAACGGGCTGGGGCTATAACTGGGGCAATGGGCCGGACTGGTCGATGGTATTGACGACGCTGCCCTGGGCGCTGTACGAACAGACGGGAGACGCAGCCATTCTGGCGCGGTATTTATCCTTTCATTTGCCGCCATTTTGATTTTATGTCCAGCATGGCTGTGGACGGCATCGTGAACTACGGCATCGGAGACTGGTGCGCACCCTTCGACGGCCCGGCAATCTCTGTCAACATGAGGCACGTTCAAAGCGCCTGTGGCCCTGACGGATACCGCCTGCTATTACCGCAGCGCCGAGGATGCTTTCCAAAATGAGCCGTGTGCTGGGCCTTGACGACCCGTATCTTGCCGGGAGCGAGGAGATCCGTGCGGCGCTGCTGCGCAATTTTGTGGATGCGGATACCGGCGAGGTGGCGGGAGCATGCCAGACCTCGGACGGCTGTGTGGCTTTCCATCATCTGCTGAAGCCGCAGGAGGAGGCGCGGCTGATGGAGCGCCGGCAGAGCGCATCGCGCAAAACGGCTGGCACATTGATTACGGCATTCTCGGCTCGAAATATGTGCTGAACATGCTGGGCGAATACGGGCGCACGGACGTGATCTACAAGATGCTCACGCGGGAGGACTACCCCGGCTATCTTTACTGGGTGGATCACGGCTGCACGACGCTGGCGGAGTGCTGGAACCCTGGGCGGCTCGCACAACCATTACATGTTTTCGGATGTATCGGCGGTGTTTTACCGCTATTTTGCGGGCATCCGCCCCGATGGGGGACATTCCCGCATACCGCAGCTTCCTGCTGGCGCCCGCGCTGGATTTGGCCATCGACACGCTTTCGTGCAGTGTGGAAAGCCCGCACGGCACTATTTTTTGCAGGTTGGAAAAAGGACGGGGGACACGGTGACGTTTACCGCCGGGGTGCCGTTTGGAACGACCGCACGTCTGCGGCTGCCCGCCGGTGTGCAGGCGCCGGAAAACGGCGCCATGCTGGACGGCGGCCGGCATGAATTCTGCTGGAAAATCGCTCAGTCCGCGGGTTGAGCGGCCGAAACGGAGGGAACGACAATGAAAATGGATAAGGCAAAGGTTGAAAACTGCATTGCGAAAACGCGTGCTTTTATGATACGAAGGCCGTGGGCTGCGCGCTGCTGAAAGTGAAAAACATCGCCACGCTGCCCTCGCCTGCGCTGTCGCTTACGGACTACACATTTCCGGACGATGTGTACAAATATC
>VOFF01000758.1_pt1 | contig 18000 bp, 27 predicted proteins | sample 5384061 | NCBI WGS metagenome assembly VOFF01 (sample SAMN12384725, study PRJNA508395) | human gut metagenome | isolation source: healthy gut E | host: Homo sapiens
AGCGACGATCATCTATGTGAAACTGGACAGAGATGACGGCAGATATGTCTATGAGGCAGAAGCGTACAAGAATGGGTACGAATATGATTTTGAATTTACCAAACGTGGTACATTGATTGAATCTGAAAGAGATAGAGTCTAAAAAGTAATCAGCGATTCAACAATTTGAAATAGAGAGAAATCTGGCGCAAAAGAGCCGGAGGAAAGAAATCCTCCGGCTTTTTGAGTGGATTAAGTTATACTAGCTTCGAATTGATTGTTTAGGCTTTCACAGCCAGTTTGAGCCATCTTTTTCAAAGTTTCCGGATATGCTGTGTTAAAACTGTCCTTTTTGGATGAATCGGCTGTAGTCATGGAGTGTCGGGGATCTTTTCAGTATTTCTTTGTCTTTATTGTAATCGACATCCAGTGTTTTGACGACAATTTCTGCAGAGTTTTCTGGCAGGGCAGTGATGTAGCTGTCAGACAGACGGATAACAGATTTATCGGGCAGAGCAGGAGTTCCGTTGAATAAAACGTAGAATTCAGGAACGATGAGCTTTTGCTGTTTCGTACTGAAAAAGTTTACAACGCGATACATTCTTTCAAAGGTTTTGGCGGTATAACCCAACATTCGATAAGGCATATTCAGACAAATTGTAGATTGACTTTTTCGCCCCAGCTTTAGCTGGTCAGGCGAAACGGACAGCGAAAGGAACAACGCGACTGGAGGAGTGAGCGAAGCGAACGTTTATGTTCGATTAGCACTACAAATTCATCGTTGATACGAAAGGTCTGGTCTTTGACGGCGTCTACAAAAATTCCATTTTCTAAGGTTTCGATAAATATCGGGATGTCTTCTCCGTATACTGTGTCCTCTGAAGCATTATAAAGTTCTCTTAATTTATCCTCATCATTGAACAGAACACGAAATACGCTGTCTTTATCATTACGTTTGAGTTTTTCTTTTATCAATGTTCCTGCCTCCTTTCTAAAAATTATAACGTGTAAAATAATTACTGAAAATAAATGTTGAAAAAATTTATTGCTTCCGTATCTTTGGACAAATAGTCAATTGTTCCTTAGCTTTTTGTGACTCGTCAACAAAAATCGTTGCAAGACATGCTTCTGTGTAATATAATGATTCTAAATGATTGTAATGGTTAAAACGGCGTTGCCGCAAAGGTAAGAATCAATGAAACACGACTTTTGATTGTAACTTCAAAGGAAACGTCGCGTTATAATGATTCTAAATGATTGTAACAGCTACGCTGCAAGGTAAGAATCATTGAAACACGACTTTTGATTGTAACTTCAAAGGAATCGTTGTGTTATAATGGTTCTAAATGATTGTAATGATTAAAACGGCGTTGCCGCAAGGTAAGAATCAATGAAACACGACTTTTGATTGTAACTTCAAAGGAAACGTCGCGTTATAATGATTCTAAATGATTGTAATGATTAAAACGGCGTTGCCGCAAGGTAAGAATCATTGAAACACGACTTTTGATTGTAACTTCAAAGGAAACGTCGTGTTATAATGGTTCTAAATGATTGTAATGATTAAAACGGCGTTGCCGCGAAAATAAATGATATTGCGAAATAAGGAGGAAATTTCTGCATGGGAATTAAAGTAGCAAAGTTTGGCGGCTCATCAGTCGCTGACGGAATTCAGTTGACAAAGACGAAACAGATCATCGAAGCCGATCCTGAAAGAAGGTACATAGTGGTATCTGCACCGGGGAAAAGGTTCGACGGAGATAATAAGATTACAGATCTTCTGTATCTGTGTAAGACCCATATGGAACACAATCTGCCTTATGACCAGGTTTTTCAGGTAGTGACAGACAGATTCATGGCTGTGGAACTGAACCTGGGTGTTGAAGTGGACTTGCAAGAGCATTTTGATAGAATAAAAAGAAAACTTGAAAAAAGGGTGTTCTGCCGACTATATTGCCAGTCGTGGAGAATACCTGAATGCTGTGCTGATTGCAGCGTTTCTCGGTTATGATTTTGTTGATACAGAAGGTTTGATCAAGTTTGACAACAAGGGCAGACTGTTGCTGGAAGAGACGGACGAAGCGCTCCGCGACGAGCTTTCAAAACACGAACGGGCAGTTCTTCCGGGATTTTATGGTACTAATGAAGAGGACGGAAAGGTGAGAACCTTCTCACGAGGCGGATCAGATATTACAGGTTCGCTGGTCGCCAGAGCAGTGGGAGCAGATGTCTATGAGAACTGGACAGACGTTTCCGGATTTCTGATGGCAGATCCGAGGATCGTCAAGAATGCGAGACCGATTCATAAGATTTCCTATAAGGAACTGAGAGAGCTTTCTTACATGGGTGCATCGGTACTTCACGAGGACGCTATCTATCCAGCAAGAATCGCGAACATTCCAATTAATATCAGAAATACGAACCTTCCGGAAGATCCGGGAACCATTATCACCGCAGAGCACGATGAGACCAGCACCAATGTCGTTACCGGCATTGCGGGAAGCAAGGACTTCCTGGTCATCGCAATCTACAAGAACATGATGAGTTCTGAGCGCGGTTTTGTGAGAAGGATTCTCGCGATTCTGGAAGATTTTGATATCAACTTTGAACATCTGCCAAGCGGAATTGACACGGTTTCCGTCGTCATCTCCAGGAAGAGCGTGGATGGCAGGATGGATGAACTGCTGGAAGCCTTTGAAAAGCAGCTCAGTCCTGACAACATGGAAGTCTTCGAGGACATTGCACTCATCGCCACTGTAGGATGCGGCATGAGCAGGAGAAGCGGCGTATCGGCGACGCTGTTCACGGCCCTTGCGGATGCGGATATCAACATCAGAATGATTGACCAGGGATCCAGCGAAATGAACATCATTGTCGGCGTGGAGAACAAGGATTTCGAGAAAGCAATCAAAGCGATCTATCAGGCATTTGAATAGAGAATTAAGGGGACTGATAACTCTAAGGAGGTATCAGTCCTTTTATTGGGAAATTCGGTATGAGAATTGCCCTTCTATATAACAGCAGGGACGATCAAGAGTCTGACGGGGAAAAAACTGCGAAATGGAATAAGAAGACAAAGACGATTTCTGTCAGTGATACAGTAAAAAATGGTCATAAAATCACATATCTTATAAAATTTAAAATAGAAATGCCGATGATTGCTTAAATACTAAGCTTATAAGTAATAACATAGGTTTTGAGAGTTTAGTTTACCACTTACCAAAGAGCTTTGATATGACGCAATGATTAAAAAAAAGACATATTAAATATAAAAAGCGTAGATTATATGTAATTCACTTATTAGTGATACTTAACCTACGCGCTTTTTTTTCATTGAATTTATAACCGACACCCCAGACAGTCAGTAAATATTGCCCATAGTCTGGCAAAAAGAGGAAATACAACAGGTCAAATTCTTTTGCTGTCAGATTTCGTTTTCACCTTTATCGCTGATAAAGGTTCTTGAAAAGGGGCGATCTGAAATCCATTTACTTACTGCTTAATGAAAGTTGGAGAACTAGAGAGCCTAGCAGATCACTATTCAACTGTTTGTTGAAAGATAGTATCCTCGTTTTCTGCAAATTTAACAATAGCATTTTCCCATAAACTCAACCACCTGCAGCCATATTCATAACACCTTCAAAGTATTAAAATCAGTTAAGAATACTTTTGTTTTGAAGTAGATATTAATTCCTTGATAAATCTATCGCTTTCATTTATCCAAGGGCTATGACCAGAATTTTCAAACCATACAATTTCTTTATGAGGCGCTTCTAAAACATTCAAATAATCTTCTACTAAGGGAGTAGGTGCATTGATATCATGCCTGCCTGCCAAAAAAAAATAAATCGGTACATTGATTTTTGAATAATCTGTGCGTAAATCAATATCATATAATTGCGGATATACATGATTAAATGTAGTGACAATACCTCGTAAATAATTAATTTTATCAATTATACTATATTCAGATGAAAATATATCACGAAAGGTATTATAGCCCCTATTTTGAATTTTGGGATTGCTACTCATATATGAAGATAAATAGTTTAAATATTCAGCACTTTTCCATGTAACATCAGAACCATAATATGGAGGACGACCGTTCTCTTTTTAGTTTTTTTATTTTATCTCTATCACCTTTTTCTGTGGCAATTTCAATCGCCTTGTCATAGTCTAAGTTTTCTGTTTCTATAAAATCAACCATCTGTCCTGTTCCAATTATGGCATGATAATAGTCTGGTGATTTTGACGCAAGAAATATTGCAAGCGTACTTCCCCAAGATTCGCCTACAAGATATATCTTTTCTTGCTTAAATTGGTTACGAAGGTACTCTGTTAAAAGCTAATCCATCTTCAATATAGGTATTCACAGTCAAGTTTTTCGTTTCCGACAGAATATGATTTACCAGAACCGGGCTGGTCCCATACTACGACTACAAAATGCTTCTCCAATTCTGAAAGTTCATGCCTAACTGCCGCCATTTGCGAACCACCTGGACCACCTGCCAAAAAAAAAGAAGAACTGGATTTTTTTGTTTTGTCCACGAATACTGATCCACTCGCTTCTGGTGTTTAAATCAACACTTTCTAATTTAGCGATACTATTTTCCATTACTTTTCCATTTTCTTCTTTGATTTTGGGTGTACTTACTGTGATTTGACTATATAGCATAAGACCTCCCATTAATATAATTGTAACGATCAACAGAATAGAGTTCCTTTTCAATCGTACTTGATTTTTTGAAGATGAAACTTTTTTCGCTTCTTTAATGACCAACTAATTCCCCAAATAATCTCTGTCACCATGAGGACAAACATACTGATTAACAACACTATAAAGATTATTACTTCTACCATTTTTACGCTCCTTTGATATTTTTGACCGGTGTTCAACATTATCATAACACAAACTTGACCGCTGTTCAAGTACATTAAGTTATGCTATAATGATCACAAAAGGTGGTGATTTTATGGAAAAGAAGGACTTAATATTAGATTCTATGCTGGAATTACTAGCGGAAAAAAAAGGAGAAAGCTGTTCTGTCAGTGAAATAGCAAAAAAGCGGGAATAGCAAAGGGAGGAATGTACTATTATTTCAAGTCTAAAGAAGAAGTTTTTGACGCTTTAGTAGAACGGACTTATCAAAATATCATTGATGATTGTCAAAATATTGCCTCGTCTAGTGGAGAAAATGCTATTGAAAAAATTAAAACACTTATATATTCATTACCGAAGTTCTATCATATCTTCTGATTTAGATGCATATCTCCATAAACCACAGAATGCTGGTATACACCAAAAATCTTTGGCTAAAATTCTAACCAGTCTTTCACCAATCGTTGCACAGATTATAGAGCAAGGGAATGAAGAAAAAGTATTTCATTGTACTTATCCACTGGAATTAAGTGAAACGATTATTTCTGTTTTTGCTTTCTTTTTTAGACCCAGGTATTTTTAACTGGACACCAAAACAAATAGAGAAAGCTAACTGTTATCGTTTCTATGTTTGAATGTGAGTTGGGTGTTACTAAAGGTTGTATTGATTTTTTATTTAATTAAAATTGGATTCTGCCAGAAATAGGGGCAGAGCCCTTTTTCGTTTGTAAAAGGAGGTGTATCGTGTTAGAATAAAGTGAATAAATGAAGTGTGGTGTTCGTAATGAATCAATTTTTAAGAATGAGAAGACTAATCGCTATTTCAGTAGTATTAGTTGTTTTTTGCGTGTCTTTCGTATACTGCGTTTACCCAGTCTTTGCGGAGGAGGGGCCTAAACAAAAGGTAATCAAAGTGGGCTGTGTAGATATCGAACAATTTCTTATGATGGACAAAAAATGGCAACGTTCACGGATATGGAGAAGAATATCTTTCTGCAATCAGCAAATATACAGGCTGGCAATACGAGTACGTTGAAGGAAGCTGGAAACAATGCTTGAAGTGGCTGGAGCAAGGCAAGATTGACCTGCTGTTTCCTGCAGAATATACCGAGGAGCGGTCGGAATCATTTTGTTCAGCGATACACAGTGCTGCATCGATTTTGTCGCATTGCTGACAAGGCAAGATAATCAGAACTTATATTATGGTGATTTTGACAATTACGACGGTATTAAAGTCGGAATGATTACCGAAAGCCATCTGAATAAGATATTTAAAGAAACGGCGAAGGCGAAGGGATTTTCCTATGAGCCTGTTTATTTTGAACGCATGGTCGATTTGCAGGCAGCGCTGAAAAAATAAAAAAATCGATGCCATCGTCAACGGCAATCTGTCTATCCAAGAGGGACAGAAACTGCTGCTTCGCACCAAATCTGTTCCGGCCTATTTCATAACTTCAAAGGAAAATCAGAATTTGATGGAGCAGCTGAATCACGCTTTAGAGAAAAATGGATATAGAAAATCCGTATTATGTTTCTAATCTGACGGAAAAATATTATGGAGATTTTTCCAAGCATGCCAAAGGCTTGACAAGGGAAGAGGCGGAGTTTGCCTCGGCCAGTGAGCCGATCAAAGTTGCTGTCGCGCCGGACACCTATCCTTACCAATGGTACGATAAGGAAGAAAAAGAAGTATAAGGGCGTCGACCTGGATGTACTGAACAGTGTTGCAGAAAATACAGGCCTAGAATTTGAATATGTAGAGACCAGCGATCGGCAGGAGTCCTGGACATTTTTAAAAAGAGGGAAAAGTCGATATGATTGCCGGTATCTACAGTGATAATACATTGGAGCGCAAGTATCGATTAACTTTATCTGACAGCTATGCTGACAAGATGAATACAGCAGTGACGCGGCAGGGAAACGTCGTCTATCCGACGGATAAACTAAAAGTGGTTATTCCTGAATCTTTTAAAGGATTGAGATCTTTTATAGAAAACAACTATCCTGAGTGGACCATTGTGACGGCAGTCAATGAGGAAGCTTGCCTGAGTATGGTGAGGGGCAGGAAGGCAGATATCACCTTTATCGATTCTTTGAAGATTCACTCAGATGTCAATTACCAATCAGCAAACGGCGTGGACCTAGTGTCTTCTATTACGATAAGTGTCCCGATCTATATAGGCATCTCCGATGGACAGTCACCTCTTTTTGAGGTCTTTAATTGACAAAGGCATTTCGATGATGAACGCGGGCGATGTGGAGGATTATAAAATTTTTAACTCCATCAAACGGAACCAGTATTCACTGTCAGCATTGATTAGGACCAATCCCTTTACGGCATTAGCAGTCTCCCTTGCTTTGATGACGCTGATTTTCTTAGCAATTTTCTTGACGTATAAGAATCGTCAGAGGGCGGCCTACGCCAAACTCTTAGAATCTAACAACCGTCAGCTTCATGAAGCAAATAATGCGAAATCAGAATTTCTCCAGCGAGTCAGCCACGATATGCGTACGCCGATGAATGGTATCATGGGCTTGACCACATTGACTCTGGAGAAAGACGATGTCAAGGGGGGAAATCAGGGAAAACCTTGAGCAAATCAATAACTCCAGCGTGTATCTGCTGAACTTGATTAACGATACATTAGACATGAGCAGAATCGAAGAGAAGAAAATGAGTCTGCAGACAGAACCGCTGCTGCTGCAATCTGTAATTGATGCAGTGGACAGTCAGATTAGGATTATGGCCAAGTCAAAGAAGCTGGATTTTATCTGCTGCACTGAAATGGCGAATGAAGTTCTATACGGAGATAAGATTCGCATTAAACAGATTTTGATCAATCTGTTGTCCAACGCTGTAAAATTTACACCGGCAGGCGGTAAAGTGGAATTGTCTGTAAAGGCTGCAGGCGCAGTGAAACGGAGCTAGAAGCAGAGTTTCTCGTAACAGATACGGGTATCGGTATCAGTGAAGCGTTTCTGTCAAAGATATTTGACCCTTTTGAACAGGAATACGGCAATATTGTTGACAAGATAGGCGGCACAGGCCTGGGCATGTCCATCGTCAAGAACTTAGTTGACATGATGGACGGCACGATTGACATCAAAAGCGAGAAGGGCAGGGGAACCAGAATTTCCGTAACGCTCCCATTTCGAATTGCAGAACAGACAGTTTCAGAGACTGTGCCACCTTCTCATAACAGAGAGGCTGATTTTAATCAGTTAAAAGATAAAAAGAATTTTGCTGTGTGAAGACCATAAAATTAACCGTGAGATCGCGTGTAAGATTTTGGAGAATGTGGGCTGCAGAGTTGACACTGCCGCCGATGGAAAACTTTGTCTCGAGAGGTTTGCAGGTTCAGAAGAATTTTTTCTATGACTGCATCTTGATGGATATCAGAATGCCTGTCATGGATGGCCTGACCGCTGCGAGGAAATCAGAAGACTCCATCGCAGTGATGCGAAGAAGGTGACGATCATCGCCATGACGGCCAACGCCTTTGACGAGGATGTAAAGAAGTCGCTGGATGCAGGGATGAACGCGCATATCAGCAAACCCATTGACAGAGAGATGTTATACAAGGCGATTTTAAAAAGATTATTACAGCGGAGAATAAAAAAGTCCTTTCTGTAATGAAAAGAGGCTGCCGCATGAACGAAATATGACCGTTCATGCGGCAGTTTTCTGCATGTAGAAACTTCTTTATTAAAAAGTAAAATAACTCTTCGAATTTTTTATCCAAGGCAATACAGAGCACCAACGCTAACTTAGCTGTAGGATTAAACTGACCCGTTTTCGATGGAACTGATCGTATTTCGCGATACACCTATCATTTCGGCAAGCTGGTTTTGTGATAACCGTTTTCTGCCCGCGCTTCTTTTAAGCGATTCTTCAGTATTAATCTATCGTCCATAAGCTCACCAGGTTGCAATGATATAACCGGCAAAATAAAGAATTGCAGCCATGATGCCGAAGATTGCCGAAACTAATTGCAGAGTATTATGGGTTACGCGGTATTTTCCAAGCCATGAAAAGCCAAAATATGTCCAGAAGAGGATGAAGGCGACTTCATTCTGCAATCCCTTGAACATGTTATATACGATAACGATAATATAGACGGCGAACATGCCCAGTTCGCCAATACGGCGGGCTCTGCTTTCTGCATATTCAACCCCTTCGTCTTTTTTCTCATTGCGGCTCCTCGAGAGAATTTCTTCCTTATTCATTGTTCTTCCTCCTTTGCCAAGTTTACTTGTCAATATCATGATAGCATGCCAAGTTTACTTGTCAAGACTTTGATGTTTTTTTCTGCAAAAAAAAAGTACAATCACCCTATTGACATTGACCTTTCGTGGTGCTAAAATAGTGCAATACTGATAATAATTAACGTTGTTAATAATTAAATGCGATAAAAATTAACGAATTGTATGAATTGACAGATAAAACTGTTTTCGAAAGGAGAACGAGGTGAAAGAAGAACAAAAGGAATTTTTTTTTTGATATCATGACTTCCTTTAGGAAATTGAATATATCCACAATGCTGCCGGACATCAATCATGGGGATTTTGGCATTCTCAAGATGATCGATTACTGCAGTGAACGCAGCAGGGGCAAGAGCGTAAAGGTATCCACCGTGGTCAGGTGCAAGAACGTACCAGCGCCGGCAGTTTTCAGAAGCCTTCGCTCTTTGGAACAGAAGGGATACATTATCAGATCTGTTGACAGGAACGACCGCCGCAACACCTATGTGGAAGTGACAGATGAAGGCTATGCGGTGCTTCGTGAGACAGACGCAATCATGAACGATTTTGCAGATGCGGTCTTCGGGCGGATGGGTGATGAGAATATGAAGAAACTCAACTCTTTTTGAGAGAATTTCTCGATACCGCTGAAAAGGAGGTCGCACTTCGCAGATATAAGGGCAAGAAGGGAGAGACAGAGAATGAAGAGAATATTTAAAAATCTGATTCCCTACTGGAAAACTATAATTTTGATCGTATTGCTGTTGATGGTGCAGGCATATTGTGACTTGGCGCTGCCGCAATACACTTCAGACATTATAGACGTAGGAATTCAGAACGGGGGCGTAGAGCACATCACGCCGGAGAAGATTACATCAAAAGGAGTTCAAGGAGGCGCAGATCTTCATGAATGACGACGAGAAAGAACTCTGGCAGAGCGCTTATGCAAAAAGATGGAGATGTTTATCATCTGAATATTACAGACGAAAAGAAACTGGATGAAATAGATGACAAGCTGCTGACATCGATTGTGCTGACCTATCAGCTGGGGCATATGAGTGAAGCTGATTTTAAGAATACGGTCAAAGAAACCATGGAGAAAGATCCTCAGACCGCGCCTATGGCTGAGCAGATTGACGATATGTCCATCAGCGATATAGAGAAACTGATGCATACGGATATTGACAGTTTTAAGGCGGAAGATGAAGAGGGCAATATGGCTACTTATGTTGACATGAGACCCTTGATGGAAGACATGATTGCAAGCGGGCAGATGGATGATTCTATGGTGAAGGAGTCCAGAAAGTCCATGGAGGATACAATTTCCTCCACAGGTGCAGAAACCCTGCACTCCATGGGTGTGGCATATGCCGTATCCTGCAATGAAGCCGCAGGACTAGATGTAGACGATATACAGATGAACTACCTTTGGTCTGAAGGTCTGAAGATGTTTATGATGGCGCTTTTGATGCTGGCGGCGGCAGTGATGGTGTCTTTCCTGGCAGCCAGAGTCGGCGCCGGTGTCGGACGGGATGTGAGAGGCAAGGTCTTCCGCAATGTAGTCGGTTTCTCCAATGCGGAAATGGATAAATTCTCCACCGCATCGCTGATTACAAAGGAGCACCAATGACGTACAGCAGATTCAGATGGTTACGGCGATGATGCTGAGAATCGTACTCTATGCGCCGATTATCGGACTGGGCGGCGTCTATAAGGTTGCAAAGACAGGCGCCAATATGGAGTGGATCATCGCCCTGGCTGTTCTCGTCATCATCGGCTTTGTAGGAACCCTGGTGTCCATCACCATGCCGAAATTCAAGATGATGCAAAAAGCTGGTGGACGCATTAAACCTGGTTTCAAGAGAAATTTTGACGGGCCTTTCCGTTATCCGCGCCTTTGGACGTGAGCAGACAGAAGAGGAACGCTTTGATGTGGCGAACCAGAACTTGAAGAAAACCCAATTGTTTACCAATCGAGTGATGACTTTTATGATGCCGGGTATGATGATGATTATGAACTGTCTGGTCATCCTCATCATGTGGGTATCTGCACACAGAATTGATACGGGCGATTTACAGGTCGGTGCAATGACGGCCTTCATCACATATTCCATGCAGATTGTCATGGCGTTCTTAATGCTGACGATGATGTCTATCATGCTGCCGCGAGCAGGCGTTGCTGCTGATCGTATCGATGAAGTCATCAGAACCCATTCCTCCATTGAGGACCCAGCAGAGCCAAAACAGATTACAGAGCCAAAAGGTGTTTTGGAATTTACCGATGTCTGCTTTAAGTATCCCAATGCAAAAGAAGATGTGCTCCACAACATCAGCTTCAAGGCAGAACCGGGTAAAGTGACTGCTATCATCGGCAGTACTGGTTCTGGAAAAAAGCACGTTGGTTAACCTGATCCCTCGATTTTTTACGATGTGACGACGGGAACCATCACCTTAGACGGAGAAGACATTCGAAATCTCTCCATGAAAGAACTTCGTCAGGAAGTTGGATTCGTACCACAGAAAGGTGTCTTGTTTTCGGGCACCATTGCCAGCAACTTGCGATTTGGCAACAAGGATGCGACGGATGAGCAAATCAGAACCGCTGCTGAAATCGCCCAGGCGGAGGACTTTATCGAAGAGAAAGATGAAAAAAATATGATAGCTATATTTCTCAGGGGAAGCAACGTATCTGGCGGCCAGAAGCAGAGACTTTTGCCATCGGCAGAGCCATTGCAAAAGAACCAAAGCTTTTTGTCTTTGACGACAGCTTTTCAGCTCTGGACATGAAGACGGACGCCAAATTGAGAAAAAGCGTTGGAAACAAAAGTATCAGACTGTACTGAAGTCATCGTCGCACAGAGAATCAGTACGATTCTTCATGCGGATCAAATATTGGTATTAGATGATGGAGAGATCGTCGGCAAGGGAACCCATGTAGAGCTTCTGGCAAATTGTGAGGTATATCAGCAGATTGCAAAATCACAGCTTTCTGCTAAGGAACTTGGGATAGAAGAGGGGGTGAGCTAGTATGAGTAATGAAAGAGAACACGAGTTTAAAATGCCGAAAAAAGGCGTCCGAGAGGCCCTATGGGAGGTCCGGGCGCAGGTATGATGCCTGGTGAAAAAGCGAAGGACTTCCGGGGTTCTTTTCAAAAAGCTCCTGGCTTACATTGGCAAATATAAGTTTGCGATTTTGGTCGTGGTCATCTTTGCAGCGGCTTCCACCGTGTTTAACGTTATGGGGCCGAAGGTCATGGGTCATGCGACCACAGAACTGGCCGAAGGTCTGATGAGAAAGATCGGAGGAACCGGCGGCATTGATTTTGACAAAATTGCACAGATACTCCTATTTACACTGGCGCTTTATTTGGCCAGCGCCGCATTTACCTTCGTTCAGGGCTGGATTATGACCGGCGTTACCCAGAAGGTATGCTATCGTCTTCGGAAGGAAATCTCGGAGAAAATCAACCGCATGCCGATGAAATATTTTGAGAGCAGAACTTATGGTGAAGTACTTTCCAGGATTACCAACGATGTGGATACCCTTGGGCAGGGACTGAACCAGAGTGTGACGCAGATTATCACTTCTACAGCGACCATTATCGGTGTCATCGTGATGATGCTGACCATATCGCCGCTGATGACGCTGATTGCATTCGTCATACTTCCGATATCGGCCGTCTTGATGTCCATCGTCGTGAAATTTTTCGCAGAAACATTTCCGCTCACAGCAAAAAAAAATACTTGGGCGTTATCAACGGCCAAGTGGAAAAATCTATGCCGGCCATCTGGTTATCAAAGCCTTTAACAAGGAAGACGAGACTATCGATACGTTTAATGATACTAACAAGACCCTTTACAACTCGGCTTGGAAATCCCAGTTTTTATCCGGTATGATGCAGCCGATTATGATGTTTGTCGGCAATCTGGGATATGCAGGAGTTGCAATCTCCGGCGGAATCCTCGCCATCAAGGGAACCATCGGTATCGGAGATATCCAGGCGTTCATCCAGTATGTAAAGAACTTTTACACAGCCGATTCAGCAGATTGCACAGGTCATCAATCAGGTGCAGTCTATGACTGCGGCCTCTGAGCGTGTGTTCGAGTTCCTCAACGAAGAGGAGGAGGATCAGACCGTAGCCAATGCGGTGAAGCTGGAAAATCCACAGGGCGCTGTCAAATTCGATCACGTTCGGTTCGGCTATGATCCGGAACAAGTCATCATCAAAGATTTCAGCGCTGATGTAAAGCCGGGACAGAAAAATCGCTATTGTAGGGCCGACTGGCGCGGGCAAAAACCACCATTGTAAAACTGCTGATGCGTTTTTTATGACGTACAGAGCGGCAGCATTACGCTTGACGGCCACGATATACGAATTTCAACCGGCAGGAGCTGCGGGATTATTTTGGCATGGTACTGCAGGATACCTGGCTGTTTAAAGGGCAGCATCATGGAGAACATCCGCTACGGCAGACTGGATGCTACCGATGAAGAAGTGATGAAAGCGGCAGATGCTGCTTATGCAGATCACTTTATCAGGACGCTGCCAGGAGGTTACGGCATGGAACTCAACGAAGATGCGTCCAACGTGTCACAGGGGACAAAGCAGCTGCTGACCATCGCCAGAGCAATCCTGGCGGATAACAGGGTGCTGATTCTCGATGAAGCGACTTCTTCGGTAGATACTCGTACAGAAGAGCGAATCCAGAAGGCCATGGATAATCTGATGGAAGGCAGAACCAGCTTTATCATCGCCCATAGATTGTCAACGATTCGCAATGCGGATTTGATTCTGGTCATGAAGGACGGCGACATTATCGAACAGGGTAATCACGAAGAATTACTGGCGCAGAACGGATTCTACGCAGATCTGTACAATTCACAGTTTGAAGAGGCAGAAGAAGCAGTGTAAGATTAGGTTGATATAGATGAAACAGGAGCAATGCCCCAGGGGGAGCTGCTCCTGTTTTTTAATGAATAATATTACAATAATTGCTTTAATTTACATAAAATGTATGATATGATAATGACACTGCTGAACCTTCAGTAAGTTTGCTGGAAGGAGGTGATAGCAATGCTGAATTTTGCTCTGCATTGAGTATTTCTGTCATGGGCAGTGTAATTGCATACTACATAGCCAAATGGCTGGACAGGAAGAAATAGCAGCAGTCAGCCAAATAAAAACACGGAGTCGCACCTCCGTGTTTTTGGTGATATTATGCATTGAACTTTTGCTCTGCGTTGTTCAAGCTAACTCTATTCTAGTACAGTCATAAAGGGAAGTCAATGGCTATTTTCGTGTTTTTGTTACTGTTTATTTCCACCTTTACTGGCGAATCGGGCTTCCAATCCCTGTTATAATAAGGCACGATCCAGGCTTCCTCTTCGGGATAATCTTCGAAGTAGATGCTGCCCAGGAATCCCGCATGTTGATATCGTATATCTTCCCGTTGCTGTCACAGATATGACTGATCCACAGCTCTGCGGGCATTGCGGTGTTGTCAAAACCTGATTTCCAGCGGTTTTCCTTCTGCTTGGTTGAGAGAGGAGTTTGATTCCGTAGGGCAGCGTCTCCAAATTTTGCCGGTTCGTAGGTCTACACGTGATATCTGTAGTGGTCTTTTTTGAGCCAGCGGGCATAGAGGTGACGACGATGGAAAGCTTTTCTGCCTTCTGAAAATAGGCGCTGCTGTCGCAGTAATAGGAATTCATCTCCATGGACTCCGTGCTTCCCCCTGGCTTGTTATCCCGTTAGCGTTGGGTTTGAACTTTTTGCCGCCGTCAGCCAGAATGTAGAAATCCAGACTCGCCAGCCAGGCAGTATTGGACGTATCGGTTTTGATGTCGATGCGCATGTGCGTCGGGTAGATTTCGATATCGGTAAAAGTGACCTTCTGACCGTCCAGAATCACGGTTTTTATCGACGGGATCTTCTTTCCTGTAGCAGTGAATACAGGATCAAAGTGTGGCTGAAACTGAAAGACGGCTATATATGGAGGCTGGTCATAAGTCGCATCCGGAAACTCGGAATCTTCTACAGGGTGTGTCTCTTTGCATCCTCGTCGTACAGCTTTAATATCATCTCTCCATAGAGTCCGGCACATCCCGGTCTGTAAAATCCACAGTGAGGCTCTGTAGGCTTCCATTTCTCTACATCCCAATCGTTGAGGGGGAATAGGAGCAGGAGAGGAAGCCGCCGTCTGCGTTTTTGATCTTGGGGATCTATGGCGAGATGGCTGTATTTTTTCTGAATTGACCCGAAAGAAGATATTGACCTGCTTCTGGTCGACGATCAAGTATTCCACGGAGACTGAGACGCCGTTTTTGCTCTTTCTCAAATCCACCGGCTGTACGTATTCGTTATCCACTGCCCTCTGAGAGAAATTGGAGAAAGGTCACAGCCTGTGCCAATTCTTTCAGGATAGGAATCTTGGAGCAGGCGTCTGCAATTGGCGCGCAGAGGTTGACTGCCAGCACGAAGGTCAGACATATGACGGCAAAACTGGTCAATGGCTTTGCGAACCAGTTTCTTCTTTTTCGTTTTTGCGCTTTCTGCAAGGCGCCGTCCTAAGGCTGGAACCGGCTGACCCAGCTCTTGCAGCAGTTTGGCGTATTCTTCTCTGCGATTCATTTTGACACCTCCTCTTCTAATTCTAATCTGAGCGCAGCGACAAAGCGCGGCGCTGCCGGCTGGCCGCGGTTCCCTGAGGAATCTGCAGGATTTCCGCAGCCTCCACCAAAAGGTATAGCCTGAAAAATATCTTAAAATAATGACTTCCTTCAAGTCCTTCGGCAGCTTTGCGATGGCTTCTTTCAGTGGCAACCGGTCAAAAAGCTTCTTCTGCTGTCTCCGGAAACTCATCAAATCTGCCGCGGCGTTTTTGTCGTTCAACTCTTTATAACATTCGTTGATTAATATTCTGATGATCAATTGTCGAAGTATTCTGGCTGCCACCGGGCTCTTCAGCGAACAAAGTGCTTTATAGATAGATTCATCCACAGCATCGAGGGCAAGGGCCTCGTTTCCCAAATATAAGAGCGCTGTCCGGTATAGCTTTGTATTTGATCTCTTCAGTGTGAAGGTACAAATTGTTCTTTTTGTCATACGCGCCTCCTTTGTGAAACTTATTTATCTATTAGATTTCTCTATAGACCATTTTTTATTTTTGAATACTAAAATATTTTAACATAATTTCCATTCACTTTAGGCACATTTTTGATATATAATAAGCACAAGGGGAAGGACAGAGAAAATAATAGAAAGGGTGTTTTTATGAAAAAGCTAAGTTACAATAAGCAGAGAATATGGCAGCGGCGGAAGGATCGTCTGGACGCCTCTGTGCCGAAAAAGCTGGGTGTTCCATTTTATGATAAAGAAATAATCGATATGGCCGTAGAAAAGAGCGGGTTGTCCAGAGAGATCGAAAGGAGACGGCGGGAGCTTAGGGCAAAAAGAGCAGTTTTCCTATAGTTTGTCTTCTGCCATGAATTTCGGTGAAGGCATGATGAGCGAGCCTGTCTCGGTGAACGAAAAACTGTTTCATCACCCAGTTTGATGTCATCAATCAGATTGGAGATACAGGAGAAGGCGTTATCGTCGGCAGGTGTGCAGATTATATTCTCAGGATATGCCAGGCGTAACCAACATTTTATCTGGAGGGCTTACCAGACCGATCAAACGCTGTATAGACACGTATGGCATTCAGAGGAAAAGGCAAAAAAAACGGTAATGACCTATGACAAGGCGAGAGCAAAACTACAACTATCGCACCTGCCAGAAATGGGGTCACTTTTCAAAATTATAACCTGGCGATTAACAGCAGCTACATATCTGAAGAGCAGGCAGCAAAATTTTAATTGCCAGAGTATATCAATACCAAGGTCATATAAATAAAACGTTTTTGCGATCACAAAGGAGGAGAGGAAATGGGAAAATGTAAAGACAATAAATTACAAGCCGAACAAGGCGGATAAGGGCAAGAAATCAAGGGGCCTTCAACAGCGGCAAAAGCTGCTCTTGCTATTTTGGGCGTCGGCTTTGTGGCAGGAACCACCTTGACCATCGGCATGGATCAATCATAGAAGAAAATCTTTTGTCAATGAAGACTGGCCAGGACGAAGAATGGTCAACTGATGATTGGGCAGAAGAAGATTTGGACTATTAATATTAACAATGACAGCGGCAGGGTATTCCTGCCGTTTTGTTGTTTTGACTAAACATGAAAAAAGTTATACAAATTTCCTAAATAAATTACCGATTTTCACGATTTGCGTGAGTCGGTTTTTATGTAGTAAAATAAAGTGAAAACCGATTTCCTAAATGAAATGCCCACTACACAGTTAAAAGTTCAAGTAGGTTAGGCGTCATCTTAAATTAAGAAAGCAGGGAAAGAAGTAATGGATGGTTAAAAGAAAATAATATCAGCGCGAAAGATAATGTTTGGCCGGACAGAGGGGAGGCAGCTTTAAGAGACTGGTAATGACCCTCCTGTCCCCACTGTGCATGATGGTCCACGCCGATTCCATCGACAGGGTTTGCAGCGTCAGCGAAACTCAATTTAATAGCAGCGTAACCAGTTTTACTCCGGCAACGTCTGGCGCCATTTACCAGCCAGGAGCAGCTGACACGGCTGGCAACCTTGGTAAATGACGGGCGTAACCGAAGGCTGTACCTTTAAGCTGACTGCTATGTTCTAAACCTTTTCGGTACGGACACCGATGGAGTAATAAAGACAATCGTTTATGGGAACCTTTTGACGGCAAACAACAGTCACGTTATCTATCATTTGAACGTCAACGCCAGTACTCGCTAAAGCGCGGACTCTTTGGCAGAATCGGTACCTCTGCTGTCATCCAAGACTTGGGGTATAGAGAGGATGCAAAGGTAATTTCCACTGG
>VOFF01000981.1_pt1 | contig 18000 bp, 24 predicted proteins | sample 5384061 | NCBI WGS metagenome assembly VOFF01 (sample SAMN12384725, study PRJNA508395) | human gut metagenome | isolation source: healthy gut E | host: Homo sapiens
CCCATTTCGAACAATTTTTACTGCACGGCTTCGTCATTTCTGATGTGCCTGATACGTTATCTTTGTTTCTTGCCCGAAATATTGAGGATAATTTCTTCCAAATATAAAAATGTCGAGACCATATCCACGCCGTAGCGGTGCCGGATACAGCGCAACCACGACAGAGATTGGCTACACGCCTGGCACGGAAACAAAAACAGATACCTGTGTTTAATAGTTCTCCATTGGTTTGAATGTAATGAATATTACTGTTGGCCATGAAGTTTAGGTGTCCTGCCCTCGCCATGCTACGCTTTGTTTGCTGCTAATGACACAAGCTCGAAAAAGGCCTTTCACAAAGATAGAACAAAGAGCTTGAGCGGTGCATCCTTTATTGAGAATCAGCATACAGGTTGGAGAAATTTGCCGCACAAATCAAATCAGTTTGGCGTTAAACCATGCTGTGGAACCGCTCGCTTGAAATTATCCGGCTGATTTTGTTAAACATTAACACCATCCACAGGAAAAATTTCAATACTAAAGCTGAGAGCTTCTATAAGTTATACAGGATAATTCTAGCCTGTGCTGCGAATTAAATGTGGGGCCGATTGCCTGGTTTCTTAATTTGAAAAGCGCTGTTCATCACTTAATTTTTTCTTATATCTTATATGAAGCCTGGCTCTTGTGAAGGCAAATAAAAGACGTTGCAATAGGGACAAGCCCGCAGCAAATGGATATTTTCGGTATTGCGCGACAGCTGTGCGGCTCTGAGCAAACATAGTTTATGACCGGTGGCCTTGCCACCGCTGAATTGTTTATTTTTCCATATCTTATATGCTCAGTTACAGATGATTACTTTATGACATCATAAATTTTAGGCAGTTGGTAATACAGCCGTTTTTTTCATTAGGTTCTTTTATATTTCGTTAAATTTTAATTTAGCGAAAAATTGTGTCAGTGGCTTTTGACCCAAAATAGAAATCTTTATGGCGTCTTGAACCGCGCGCTCGTCCTCTACCAGCCAAGGCTCACTCATCATACGACAGAATTCACTCGCGCAGACGTTCTTCGCGGCTCCAAACTATGTTTTCGAAACCGTCTGTTCATATCCATTGGGAAAGCTGGTCAGGAGCAATGTCAGAACAGCATTCATCCAAACATTCCGAAAGATAAATACCAATTTTATCAATATCTACTTTTCGGGCTGTTTTCGCTCTGCACATAGCCTCCATAACGATGGCGTTTTGAATGACAATTTCCGGCGATGTCTGCTGAACATAGGCCGCTGGCTTATCACTAAACTTACAGGTGCGAGGTCAAAAATGCTTCTTCCCGTGCGTGCACATCTGCGGCGAAAAGCAGCTACATACCGGCAGTCAAAAACAAGCGTGAAATTGATTTCTCCTGGCCATCAATACACTGCGTGACGCTTATTGTCCGCAGCAGTGCGCTTTGTCTCAGATGAGTATGCTCCGTAGTCACGTGCCGTACCGTAGCCTGACGCAACATACGTCACGCCCAGAAGTCTATCGGCACCTGCGCCTCTATCTGCTTCAGCGCATATTTCGGCACCACGGCGCGCACAAAGCTTCCAGGCGCCGCGCCTCACGCAGGCGCGCACTAAATTGATACGCTTTGCGCACTTCTCTGGCCGAGGCCTACCTCCCCCATCGCTACCATATCCGGCACAGGCCTGTCCAGCATACGGGAGACGACTGCCATGCATACAGAGGTCACAGGCTGTCCTCATCCAGCTGCAGCCCGCCTACGATATTCAGATACACGTCCAAATTACCCAGAAAAATTCGGCACGCTTTTCCAGCACAGCGGGCAGCAGATTTTGTGCGGTTAAAATCGAACCCGAAAGTGTTTTGCCGAGCGGCGTGCCTCCAGCGTTTTGGCTCACAAGTGCTAGTATGTCGGAAAAATGGACGGAGCCCTCCAGCGTACAGGGGTTTTCCACCACCACCTTCAGGCCCCTGCCCGATCGAACCCTATCCATTGGGGAGCCCTTCCAGCACGCAGCATGGTATGGAAGCATTTTTTCCACCACCTCGCAGATGTCGTCTATCTATGTTTCTGCCGCCAGGCGGATACCGTCCTGCGGTACCTCCAGGCGCAAAGCCCGCAGCTTGATTTGCCGGGTAGATTCCTCTCCAGTGATATACAACACACTTACCGCCTTGCTGATGGCCCCGCAAAGCTGTAAAAAAGCAAGGTGGACTTGCCCGCGCCCGGCTCTCCGCCCAAAAGCGACGACACTACCAAAGCACAATGCCGCCGCCCAGCACACGGTCAAGCTCACTGATGCCGGTAATAATACGGTTTTTTTTTTTCTTCGGTCGCACTTATTTCACTTAAAGTGCGCGCTGTAATAAGGCTGCCGGAACTTATGCCGCGCACACCTCTTTTTTTCCCCCGCCGGAAGCTCTGGCAGGCTTTTTTCTTCGCGCACTACATCCTCCGCCATCGTGTTCCACGCCCCGCAGGAGGGGCAGCGTCCCATCCAGCGGGGCGATGTTTCGCCGCAGTTTGTGCAGACATATACGGTTCTAAATTTATCCTTCGGCATAAAAACTCCTTATTCGCTCATGCTTTTTCCATAACAGCAGCGATTTGAAAATAAAGATATTGATACTCTTCCTCAAGCACCAGAGCCATTTCTTCTCTATACGCCTTATCTAAAAGAAGCTTTCTGTGAAAGGCTCTTTCCCGCCAGAGGCGCAGGCCAAGGCTATTGAATTCATAATTGGTGCCAAGCTGTTCATCTCCGGCATCGCAGGAGAAAGGCCCCGCCTGCTTTAAGGCCACCAGCACCTTTTCTGCTTCTGTTTGAAAAACATCCATACCATAGAGCAGTACGGGTAGCTGTTCCCCGCAGCAGAAGGTCCACCGCAATTTCTATGGCCCGGCTTTGACGGTACCATACAATAAAAAGAAATTTTGATTCAAGTAGCGGCAGCAAAGCTTGCCGGTGCCCTTCTCCCATACTTCATCAATGTGGGTGTCTGAAATGGAAAAGCCCCATTCCGCGCACAGGCAGGAAAGTGCATTCCATATCTGCTTGGGCGTCATTCCAAGCTCAAGCGGGCCGATTTTTTCTCCGGGGCTTATGATCAGGCAATGCATCCTTCCCGCACTCCTCCGCTGTAAAATCAAATTTAGTATAACACAATATTTAGCGAAATACTATGGCATATGCGGAAAAGAAAAATTCTTTTCCCCGCCCCTATCCATGAAGAAAAAACAACCGGCCGGCCTTGTAAAAAGCCGACCGGCCGCAACCGCCCCATTTGAAAATATCCGGCAGTGCACAGCACTTCAAGGCTGCTGCACGGTTTGCAGGAAGGCGCACAGCCGGGCGTTCTGCGTTTTTTAAATAATTGTTCCGGCGTACCGCTTGCCTCTACAAGCCCGTCTGCCATAAAACAACCTTATCTGAAACATGCCTTGCAAACTCCATTTCGTGTGTCACCACAATCATGGTGGTCTCGCCGCTTTTCAGTGCGCGTATCACCCGAAGCACTTCGCCCGTCAACTCAGGGTCCAGCGCGCTGGTGGGTTCGTCGAAGCACAGCACATCCGGCTCCAACGCCAGGGGCGTGCAATCGCCACACGCTGCTGCTGCCCTCCCGAAAGCTGACAGGGGTAGCTGCCTTTTTATCAGAAAGCCCCACTCTTTCCAAAAGCTCCAGCGCCTTTTCTTCGTTTCTGCCAAACTGGCGGGGGCTTACCTTACCTCCCGCTGCTTGGCCTGTTCCTTCGTGCGGAGGTTCGGCGCCAGTGTGATATTTTGCAGCACAGTGTACTGCGGAAACAGGTTGAACGATTGAAACACAAGGCCAAAATGCAGCCGTTTTTGACGGATAGACTCAGGGCTGTATCTTTCCGGCTGCGAATCATCAAACAGCACCTCGCCGTTGACCGAGATGACGCCGCTCTGCGGCGTTTCCAGAAAATTCAGGCAGCGGAGAAGCGTCGTCTTGCCGCTTTCGGAGGAGCCGATGATGGAAAGCACCTCGCCTTTTCAAGGCAAAGGCTTACCCCGCGCAGCACCTCCTGGCTGCCATAGCTTTTTTTCAGTTCCCGTACTTCCAATACCGCCATAGCTTACCCCTTTGTAATAGTCCAGCTTTTTTTCCAGCGCGCGCAGCACAAGCGTCAGCAGGCCGCTGAACAGTAAATAAAACACACCCGTATAAAACAGCGGCCAAAGCAGCGCGTACTGCTTCACGATGTCCTGCGCGGCCCGTATGAGTTCACCCACGGCAATAACGCGTGCCAGCGAGGTATCCTTTACAAGTGTGATGATAATCTCGTTGCCCATGGGCGGCACAATGCGCTTTATTACCTGCAGCAGAACCACACGGAAAAATATCTGCCTGTCTGTCATGCCAAGCACCTGCCCGGCCTCATACTGGCCTTTGGGGATGCTTTCAATGCCTCCGCGGTATATCTCGGAAAAATACGCTGCATAGTTGATGATAAATGCGGCCAGAACAGCAGCCATGCGGCTTTGCACCGGCATACCGAAGGCAAGGCCGGGCACATAAAATACAATAATGATTTGCAGCATCAGCGGCGTTCCCCGTATTACCCAGATGAAAGCGCGCATCAGCCAGCGCAAGGGCCTAAAGCGGCTCATGGAGCCAAAGCACACAATGAGCCCAAGCGGAAGTGAGGCAGCCAGAGTGACGAAAAAAATCAGACAAGTAGTGCCGAAGCCTTCCAGCAGCTTCATGGTAACAGCAACGAAAGACATGGTTTTCAAATTCTCCTACTTATAAGCTACACACAGGCAAGATGACACCCGTATAAAGATGCAGGGCTTACGCGGCTTTTTCCAGTGTGACAAGCACAGACGGATACCTGGCCTGAAGCTCCTCCACGACGCCCTCTTCCGTCAGCTTCTGAAGTGCTTTGTTCACCTCATCCACTACATTAGAGCCCTTGCGGAAGCCGATGCCATACTCTTCCTTTCCAAGTTCAATACCGTCCACAACGGTCAAATCGCTGTAGCTGGTGCCTTCTCCCCACAGAAGCATATGCCATAACTGCGTCTATTACCGCCACATCGGCTGTGCCGGCCTTCACTTCCATCAGGGCATCGCTCTGAGCACCTACTGAAATAAGCTCTGCCTGGCCGAGGCTTTCATCTCCCTCAACGGCCTTCTGCCCTGCACTTTCCGCTTCTACGGCAATTTTTGCATCTGTCATATCTGCAGTGCTCTGGAATGTCTGTGCGTTGTCTCTGCTTACTACACACACCTGCATGTTTCCGCTGTAGGGCATGCTGAAATCAATATTCTCTTTCAGCTCCTCCAAAATCGTCATACCGTTCCAGATGCAATCGATATTTTTGCTCTGCAGCTCAATAACCTTCTGATCCCAGTCTATCACCACAAATTCCGGCGTGACGCCCAGCTTTTCGCACACGGCCTCAGCCAGCTCTGTGTCGAACCCCACCAGTTTATCCGGTTCGCTTTCGTCATAATAATTCATCGGCTGAAACAGCGTGATGCCAATTTTCAGCGTGCCCTTTTCCTGAATATACGCAAGGTCGTCTGTCTGTGCTGTCTGGCCGCCACAGCCGGCCAGCGCTACGCACAGAATTAGAACGCTTATAATGCCTGTCAACAACTTTTTCATCATTTGTTTCCCCCTCGTTTTCATTTTCTGGTTCAGTGTATGAATGCATTGTACTTTATTATTTTATCAAAGTAAAGTGATAAAATCATATTTTCACATTTCGACCGAACCATATTGTTTTCTTTGAGAAAATCTTATGATTTTTCACAACAAAAACATTGTTCCCACTGCTTTGGACGCTGTTTTGTTCTATTGATTGTTCAGCAGCATTCTGGCGCTTGTACTGCACATACTGAAAAAAGGCGAGGTTATCGCCCCTACCCGTCAGCCGGTACAAGATATAAAGTATCCTCTTAAACTATCTTTTCTGGAAATATTACAGAAAAAGGGCCTCGGAAATGCTTCCGAAGCCCTCTTTTTATCTGTATTATTTTTTTTCTGGCTTTTACACCGGCGCGTTTTTTCCCACGCCACCCAGAGCGGCCCGGCAATGCACACAGAACTGTATACGCCTGAAACCATACCGATAATCAGCGGGAATGAGAATGTGAAAATACTGTCCAAACCAAAGACGACACTTTACCACGCACACTGTTCCCAGCGCCAGCAGTGTGGTAAGGGTGGTATTGACAGTACGCCTTAGGCTCTGGTTGATACCATCAGTTCACAAGCTGGGCAAAATCTGCATGTTTTTTTTGCCCAGCAAAGATTCATTTTCTCGGATACGGTCATAGATAACAACTGTGTCATTGATAGAGTACCCCAGAATAACGAGCATGGCCGCAATAAAGTTCCCATTCAGAGGAATGCGCAGCACTACAAAAATGCCGAAAATTACTACCATGTCGTTCAGCAGAGCGACAATGCCCGTCACAGCACCGCGCAGCCCGCCAATATTCTTGAAACGAATTGCGATATAAATGAGGATAAGTACAGCCGCTGCCAGAATAGCCACGATGCTTTTTGGCAAAAAATTCACCGCCCAGGATGGGGTCAACGTTGGTGATAGAAAGCTGCTGGAAGTTGTTGCTTGGGTAATTTTTTGCAGGGCTGTTGTCAGTACTTCCACTGTTTCGGCGCTCATCGTCTCGCTGCCGGGCATGGATATCGTCAGTGTTTGCCCTTCCGTAGCAATGGAAGAACCCGTCTGCACTGTCACATCACTGCCCAAGGCGACCTTGGCCTCTTTTTGTCAGATCCGCTACAGGCGCCTCGCCCTCGTAGCTGTACGATATCATGGCGCCGCCCTTGAACTGAATATCCATTTTCACGCCGAATACGGCACTGAACACCGCAATAAACAGCACAAGGCACAGCGAAAAATGCAAAGAACTTTTTGCGCGCCCCCCACAATGTTCCACATTTTTGCCTTTTTTGAGCTGTGCCTGAGGTCTGAGGCCGCCGTACAAAACCGCGCTGCGCATACATTTCAGCTTTGAAATGCCGCGAAGCATCACGCGAGTGCAGCCAACACCGAACACGAAATTCAGCAGCACACCTACCAGAAGTGTATAGCCAAAGGAATAGATAGTGCCCGCAGTAGAAGCGCCAAAGGCGAAAAATACAGGGCGCAGCAGCTTGGCAAATATGCCGTCTGTGGGGCCGAAGGCGCCCATCAGCATCACAGCCACAATGACAACTGTGACATTGCCGTCAATAATGGGTTTCAGCCCGCGACGGAAGCCCAGCATTCAGCGCGCCGTCAATGCTCTTCCGGCGCGGATTTCTTCTTTGATGCGCTCTGCTGTAATAACGTTGGCATCCACACCCATGCCGATGGCAAGGATAATGCCCGCAATGCCCGGCAGCGTGAGCGTGAAGCTGGGGAACACCGCAAAGTAACCGGACACAAAGGCCAATGTCATAGCCGTCTGTCCCAGAAGGGCAATGGCCGCCACAAAGCCGGGCAGCCTGTAATTCGATATCATGAACAGGGCTACCAGCACAAATGCAATGACGCCGGCCAGTACCATGGCATCCAGTGAGTTGGCGCCCAAAGACGGGCTGATGGTGCTGAAATTTTCGGCCTCCAGCGCAAAGCGGGCAGCGCGCCGGAATTAATTTGGTTTGCCAGAGTGATGGCCTGTTCCCGCGTAGCATCGTCACTGCCGCCCAAAAGAAATCTGCGCATGGCCGTCCGTAATGGCCGTCTGTACCTGCGGGTAAGATATCATGGTGTCATCCATCCAGATAGAAATGACGCCCTTAGGCGATTCGCCTGACAATCTCCGGTGGGCCTCGGCAAATTTCTCTTTGCCGGAATCATTCAGTTCTAGCGCCACATAATACTCGCCATATGTTGCACTGGAAGAGCTTGTGTCCACCTGCGCTGTGGCGCTTTTTGATATCTTCCCCTTCCAGGATGATATTCTCTGCCGTTATACCGAAGGGCATTCCTCACTGTCTGTTTCTTTCCTTCCCGAAAAGTAAGCCGCGCAGTGGCGCCGATCTCCTGAATGTCAGCCTCCGGGTCAAACTCCGTCTCCTTTTCCTTCCAAGGGAAGCGCACCACGATACGATCCTTGTTGGAATCTGCGTATACTTCACTGTCTGTAATTTGCAGGTTTACAAGGCGCTGCTCTACAACAGCCTTTGGCCGCCTCCAACTGCTCATCCGTGGCATCATAACCGTCTGCGGGCATGAACGTCACGTCTACACCGCCGCGGATGTCAATGCCGAAGCGAATATCTGCCGCGCCCTTAATCCATGTGTTGAGCGTGTCGCCATACTGCGATTTAATGCCGAAAAACGCGCTGTATGCGAACAAAAAGATGAGAATTGCAACGACAAAGAACTGCCAGGGCCTTCCTTTTTTGTCTTCATAGGTATCCCTCCGGAAATTTATGTTTCACTCCTGCGGCTGGTCAGGCCCCGAGAAGCTTTTTCCACGCTTGCAAGGCGCACGGCAATGCATAGAAGCTCGCAGGCAAGGCGAAGCTCTGGCAATGTGGGATATGTGGGCGCGATGCGGATGTTGGAATCCTGTTCATCACGGCCATACGGGAATGCCGCGCCCGCCCTGTGAGAACAACGCCTGCCTCCTTGCAAAGCTGCACAGTGCGCTTTGCGCACCCTTCCAGTGTGTACAGGCTGATAAAATACCCGCCGTTCGGCGTTGTCCAGCGCGCAATATCGCCATACGGGGCCAAGCCATCGCGAAACGCCTGCCCACGGCCTCAAATTTGGGCGCCACAATGGCGCGGTGCTTTCATATGCGCTGCAACGCCCTGCATGTCCTTCAGAAAGCGCACATGGCGCAGCTGGTTCATTTTGTCATAGCTGATGATCATTGGGAACATGTTTTTCACGATATGGGCAATATTCTCTTCACTGGCCGCCATGGCAGCCACGCTGGCGCCTGGAAATGTCACCTTGCTCAGGGAACAGAACAAAAGCGGCCTGTTCTCGTTCCCGGCCGCCCGGCATTCGTCCAGAATATTCAGCACGGCATCATGCGAATCTGTCAAATGATGCACGCAATAGGCATTATCCCAGAAAATGCGGAAATCAGGCGCAGCAGCCTTCATGCGCGCAAGGCGCCGCACGGTCTCGTCGCTGTAAGTGTAACCATCCGGGTTGGAATACAGCGGCACGCACCAAATACCCTTTACGGCGCTGTCTGCCGCAAGCCGTTCTACCATATCCGTATCCGGGCCACTCGGCCCCATGGGCACATTCAGCATTTCAAAACCGAATTCTTCTGTAACACGAAAATGCCTGTCATAGCCCGGCACCGGGCAAATAAACTTCGGTGCGGCCTCTTTCCCCAAGGCCCCTGCCCGCCGGGGAAGCCCTTTGCGCCAGCCAAGGGCAACTTGGTCGTACATCATCTGCAGGCTGGAGTTCCCTCCGACAATAACCTCCTGCGGCTGCACCTGAAGCATTTCGGCGAAAAAGCGGCGCGCCTCCGGCATCCCCTCCAAGCTGCCATAGTTGCGTGCATCCGTCCCGCCTTCTCCATGATAGTCCGTCATATAAAGAAGATTCATGGAAAGATCCAGCTGTTCAGCAGAAGGCTTGCCGCGCGACATATCAAGCTTCAGCCCCGCGCGGCATATTTCTCGTATGCAGCCAGCAACGCCGAGTGTTCTTCCTCCAGTGCAGCTTTATCAAGTGCCAAATAATCTGCCATGTGCCTGTTCCCTCTTTCTCTTGATACTTTCCCTCTTGTGCCGTGAGGCGTCCCCCCCCGCCCTCCACAGGCGTGCCAGCACAAATAAATATTATACTATATCTGGCCAGAAGTTACAAGTTTATCCAGCCCCTTTTGGCGGTATGCCAGATGATTTTTCAAATCTTATATAAATAAATTAATTGATGGAAAGTATGCTTGACATTTTGAAGAAGAAATAGTGTGATGCCGTTATGGAAAGCATACTTTCCATTCAAAAGCACACGGGAAGTAAAAAAGGATAAGGCTGTATGAAGAATAATTTGGAATCACTTCGCAGGCAGCGGGGCATTCGTCAGGAAGAACTGGCCGATGCACTGTGTGTTTCGCGGCAAACGATAGGTTCACTGGAAAATGGCAGGTATAACCCTTCTATTCTGCTGGCATTCAAGATAGCGCGTTATTTCGCCATGTCTATTGAAGATATTTTTATTTATGAAGAGGAATGAAAGGAAGCTTTTGAATGAAACGCACAATCAGTCATATTTCCTATGCAGTGGCTGCGCTGGCCTGATGGCGCCGGCTTTGCTGAAGCTGCCGCACCAAGTGGATATTGGCCTGGGGCTTGTTCGCCATGGCATTCGGTGTGGGCAATGTAAACCGCGTGCTTGTAAAATGGGGAGAATGACGGCGCCTATCAGAAGGAGGCGCTGGACGAGCGCAATATTTCAAATATCCTCGGCAAATATGCGGGCATAGCCCTAGAATACTAGCATGCGTGTCACGTCGCGCAAGTACGGTCTGCCAGCCGCGAAAGTTCTGTTATTTGCCGCCCGTAAACGGCACTTTAGAAGTTCGGCATGGTTAGTTGCTCTCCTGCTTTGTCCTGCTCGTATTGTCGTTGGATGTACTCCTGTATCTTCTTTGCATTTTTCCCTGCGGTGTCCACATAGTACCCGCGGCACCAGAATTCCCGGTTCCGGTATTTATATTTTAGTCTTAAACTTCTCGTACAGCATCAGGCTACTCTTTCCTTTTTAGGTACCCCATGAAACTTGCTACCGCTATCTTTGGCGGTATCTCAATCAGCATGGATGTGGTCCGGGCACACCTCCGCTTCGATGATCTTGATCCCTTCCCCAATTACATAGCGTTCTCAGGATGCTTCAATTTCTCTTCTTTTCTCTCCGAAGAACACTCTCCTCCTGTATTTTTGGTGCGAACACCACATGATATTTGCAATTCCAACTGGTATGCGATAAACTATTTACGTCGTTCATTTTTGAATGACCTCCCTTTGCTTTGCTTGTGCAGTTGCCAGACCGCACTCCCAGTATAGCAAAGGGAGTTTTTTCTTTTTCCATTATCGACATTAGTCTTCTTTTGAACCACTCGCCTAGCGAGTGGTTTTCGATATACAAAAAGAAAAGGGCGGCAATATCACCGGCATGCTTACTACAACGCTGCTGGGAATTTCCCTTGTAGTTTTTTGTGTATGGGCTATACAGTTCCGTCACTCGTAGTAGGCGGCATCATTCTCGTGCAGCTTGTGAGCCTGATATGCGTCAGCAGCCTGCTAGAGAAGAAAATGTGACGGCATGCTCATCTTTTCGCCTCGGCACGCTGGTGCGCCATGGTGGTGGCCTTTTCCCGGCAAAGCTGTTTTTATGAAGCCAGGCGTCAGGCGAAGCAGGCTTCCACCAGCAGATTATCACAGATGAAAAACTTTCGCTGCAACAGCGGGTGCCTGTTTGCGTAACGAAGCTGCAAAGAATACGAAAAAATGGAAATTCATGTGTCATGGGCTGCAACCGGGTTATAGGCCCTTACAGGGCTGGCACAAGCCCTCGCCTAAACCATCGGCCTGCTGGAAAAGCCTCATATGCTTGCATGCCAGATATGGCGGCACGCTTGCCACGGCAGCTTTCTTGCCGGCCGCATACAGTGCGGGGCCGCCGCATCTGGCGTTCTTCCGTCAAACAGTTTGGGACATAAAAAAGATGCCGAAAGAATGCCTGCTTCCCTTTCAATAAAAATCCCCCGTCAATGGGGCGGTGAGATGAGAAATTTTTAAGGGACGACTGTGTGTTGCCCCTTGCCGCTTTCTTAAAACAACGCGCTCAAAGCCGGGGATTTTCATATATGGGTATAGCCCTGGAATGCCAGCATGCGCGTCACGTCACGCAGGTACACTCGGCCAGCCGCGAGGGTTCTGCTGCCTGCCCATAAACAGACTTTTTAGAAGTGCGGCAGATTCAGCTGCCCTTCTGATTTTTTTCTGCTCATGCTGATTTTGAAGATGCTCCTATACTGTTTTCTTTTGCTTTTTACTGCTGTGTCCACACGGCATCTCCGGCACCGAAATTTTCGATATCGGCATTTACATTTCAGATCAGGAAGCTTCCCGTACAGCATCAGGCTGCCCGTTCCTTTCAGGCCCCCCTGCCTGTTTGTGCAGCTGGCTGGCCTCACTTCCGATATAGCCAAGGGCGCTCTTCTTTTTCATTATCGGCATCAGTCTTCTTTTCCGCCACTCACCGGGCGAGTGATTTTCGGCATACAAAAATGCCGCAGGCAGATGCCTGCGGCATTTTTTTGGAGGTGCCGACCAGATTTGAACTGGTGCATAGAGGTTTTGCAGACCTCTGCCTTTACCACTTGGCTACGGCACCATATGCAAATTCCGCCGCCATAAAAAGCGGCGGAATTTGATTTGAGCGGCTTACGAGGCTCGAACTCGCTACCTCCACCTTGGCAAGGTGGCGCTCTACCAGATGAGCTAAACCCGCAAATGGTGCCTCCGATCGGAATCGAACCAATGACACGGGATTTTCAGTCCCCTGCTCTACCAACTGAGCTACAGAGGCACAAATGGCGACCCGGATGAGGCTCGAACTCACGACCTCTAGCGTGACAGGCTAGCGTTCTAACCAACTGAACTACCGGGCCATATGGTGGTGGAAGTTACAGGGCTCGAACCTGTGACCCTCTGCTTGTAAGGCAGATGCTCTCCCAGCTGAGCTAAACTTCCAGAGGCCAAACTGACGAATTTAATTTTACCATAACAGGCCTGTGCTTGTCAAGCAAAATCTATTTGCATTTCGCACCCAGCTTGACCGTGCGAAGCAAAAATGGAGCGGCTTACGAGGCTCGAACTCGCTACCTCCACCTTGGCAAGGTGGCGCTCTACCAGATGAGCTAAAGCCGCATATTTTCCGCCGCCCAGAGCTCTGAGCGGCGAAACTTATTTTACCCGATTTTCCATAGTTTGTCAAGAAGTTTTTCAAAACTTCCTGCGCGCTTTTTTCATACGGCCGGTCATTCCAGGCTGCGCAGCAGCGCCGGCACATCTACGCTGTATTCCCGGCTGCAAAACTGGCACGATACCTTTGCCACGGGCTCTTCAACGGCCAGGGGCTGAAGCTCCTCTCTGCCCAGAGATACCAGCGCGCGTTCCACCCGTTCCCGGCTGCAATTGCATGCATAGCAGACGCTTGAGCCCTCCAACACCTCCGGCTCAAACCCGCAAAGCGCCCTGTTCATCATTTCTTCCAAGGATGTTTTCTGTGAAAGCATGGCGGTAACGCTTTCCATATGAGTGAGGTTTTCCTCCAGCAGGCTGATTTCGGCATCTGAAGCGCCGGGCAAAAGCTGGATCACATATCCGCCCGCGCACAGGATAGAAAGGTCTCTGTCCACCAACACTCCCAGTGCGCACACGGTTGGTATTTGTTCGCTGACTGCATAATACTGTGTGATATCCTCTGCTATTTCGCCGCTTACAAGCGGGAGCATGCCTGTGTAGGGCTCTTTCATTCCAAGGTCTTTCACTACACTCAGCATGCCTGTTTTTCCTACGGCGCTGCCGACGTCCAACTTGCCGTCTGCACGCGGCGGCACCTCTGCAAAGGGTTCCTGCACATAACCTTTCACATGCCCTGCGCCGTCCGCCACAGCCAGCAGGATACCCGCCGGGCCGCCGCCGTCTACCCGCAGGGTGACGGTGTTTTTTCTTCTGCTTCAGCATTGTACCCATCAGCCCTGCCGCCGTCAAAAGGCGCCCTCAACGCCGCGCTGGTAACAGCACTGGTGTTATGATACTCACGCATCTGCCGGACAATATCGGTAGAATCCAGCGCTGTAAAAATGACGCCGCCGTTTTTCGAAATGCCTCTCAGAAGCTTTCCCATGCATTACACCTCTTTTTTTTTCATATACAGCGTTGCTGTTTTTTATCTGCCTGTTTTACCGCTGTGACGCAATAGCGCTGGCTTTTCGGGCAAAGCGGCCCAAAGGTCTCTCCGTCCACCACATACTCTATTTCCAATCCGGCCGCCTCACAGGCCCGCCGGATGTCTGAAAGTGAATAGGCATATTCATCAAAGCTTTCCACATCGTGCTGATCTTCGCCGGGGTAGCTCATATCCACCGTGATATGTGTGCAGCAGGCTGCTTCATCCCATTCGTTTTTCCACAGGCAGGTCACGTCTTCTGCCTCAAGCGAGTAAGTATGGTTTGCCAGCACGGCCCTGTGCTTGTAGGGGGTATTCATATCGAACAGAAGCACGCCGCCCGGCTCTATGAACAGGGCGCTGCGGCACTGGGGCGCGTTCGAACTGCTCGTAGGGGGCCGATATGGTTCAGGGTATCAAAGGTGGATACCGCCGCCCGCACAGTGCCGTAAAGGTCCAGACTGCGAAGGTCCTGCTGCAGCAAAAGGATGCCCTGCCTGCCCTGTTCATACATTTTTTTTCCCGCAGGATGCACAGCATTTCCTCAGAGAGGTCTATGCCTATCATATCGTACCCGGCCTGTCCCAGTGCCAGTGTCAAATCGCCTGTGCCGCAGCCAAAGGTCCGCCACGATGCCTTCATGGATGCCGTGCGCTTTCATCTGGTGCAGAGCATAACGTGTCAGGGCGGCATAATCTGCGTCCTCATTAAAGGCGTCATAAATGTCGGCAAACGCGCCGTATGCCATGGCCTGCCTCCCCTTTTCACCGCTGTGTTTCGCATGCAAGGCTTATCCTGCTGCGCAGCTCTTCCATACCAAAGCCGTCCTGTGCACTGGTGAGGATGACACCGTCTGTGCCGTATGGCAGACAGAACTGCTGAAAATCCTGCACCGCCTGCTGCTTCTGCGCCGCTTTCAGCTTGTCGGCCTTTTGTCAGCGCCGCCAGAAAGGGAATGCTGTGATAATGCAGGTATTCCATCATCTGCACGTCATCTGCCGAAGGGGCATGGCGGCTGTCCAGAAGCTGCACCAAAAGCGCCACGGGGCGCTGTGCTTCAAAATAACCGTTGATGAGTTCATCCCAGCGGCGGCGCTCGTCCCTGCCGGTTTTTGCATAACCGTAGCCGGGCAGGTCAACGAACCATGCGGCATCCACTTTATAAAAATTAACGGTAGCCGTTTTGCCCGGGGTAGCGCTTTACACGCGCAAGGCTTTTTTGCGCATGCACAGCTTGTTGATTAGCGAAGACTTCCCTACATTCGAGCGGCCTGAAAACACCACCTCCGGGCCATTTGGCGCCGGGAGCTGGCTTTTCAGGCCGTACGAAGCGCAGAACTCTGCTTTCGCATAATTCAGCATCCTGTTCTCCTTTATGTATAGCAGCGCCCGCCCTTTGCTCTGTGGAAAGGGCGGGCGCCCTATGTGCAAATTTTACAGCTTTTACATGGCCTGCACGGTGCCTCCGGGAACGGGCTCCTCCGCTGGCACGGCCCCTTTTCCGCCGGAGGCGCTCTGTGCCGCGCGGCCCGCCTTTTTTACAGGCACAGCCTCCTGTTTTGGAAGCAAGGCTGTTTTCAGCACTTCCTCAAGCTGTGTCACCGGCTTGAACACAAGCGCCTGCTTTACCGCCTCGTCCACTTCATACAAATCGGGGGCATTCTCCTGCGGGATAAGCACCAGCGCCATGCCTTCCCGGTAGGCTGCCATGCTTTTTTTTTCTTTCAGGCCGCCAATTGGAAGCACCTGTCCATGCAGTGAAATTTCACCCGTCATGGCAACGTCAGAGCGCACCTTTCTGCCGGACAGGCAAGAGATAAGCGCCGTAGTGAGCGTAACGCCCGCACTGGGGCCGTCTTTCGGGATAGCCCCCTCCGGCGCATGGATATGGATATCCGCATTTTTGAACAATTCGGTGCCATATCCATATTCCTCCGCATGCGCTTTTGGCATATGTGATGGCCAGTTTGGCACTCTCTTTCATCACTTCGCCCAGAGAGCCGGTCAGCTCCAGCTTGCCAGAACCGCCGTGCACCACCTGCACCTCAATCGGGGAAGTATCTCACCGCCCACACTTGTCCAAGCAAGGCCGTTGGCCATGCCCACTGCATCTCCGGCTGAGGAAGGATGGCTTTACGCGGCGGGCCCCAGCATAGGCTCGAGGTTTTGGCCGCCACGGTCATCGTCTGTGCATCACCTGCGGCAATCACCTTTGCACACTTGCGAAGCACCTCGGTAATGGCCCTTTCCAGATTGCGCACGCCGGCCTCCTGCGTAACCATCGATCAACCCATACAGTGCCGTGTTTGTCAGCTTCACTTTTCCCTTCGCCGGTGGCAAGAAGCTGCTTTGGAAGAAGATGGCGACGGCTATCTCAAATTTCTCCACACGGGTATAGCTGGAAAGCTCGATTACATCCATGCGGTCCAGCAAAGGGCGCGGGATTGTATCCAATGTGTTTGCGGTGGTGATGAATAGCACGCCCGAAAGATCGAACGGCAGGTCGATATAATGGTCTTTGAATGCCACATTCTGCTCCGGGTCAAGCGTCTCCAGCAGAGCAGCCGCAGGGTCGCCTCGAAAATCGCTTGCCATTTTGTCCACTTCATCCAAGAGCAGAAGGGGTTCGAGCTTTTAGACGAAATAATGGCGCTGATGATTTTGCCGGGCATAGCGCCGATAGGTGCGCCGGTGGCCGCGTATCTCGGCCTCGTCGCGCACGCCGCCCAAAGACATGCGCGCATATTTGCGCCCCAGGCAGGCAGCTATGCTGCGCGCAATAGAGGTTTTGCCCACCCGGCGGGCCTACAAGGCAGATGATCTGCCCCTTTTACATCCGGCGCCAGCTTGCGCACTGCCAAAATCTCCAGAATGCGTTCCTTCACTTTTTTCAGGCCATAGTGCTCTTTGTCCAAAAGCTCCTGCGCCTTGCGGATATCCAGGTTATCTTCTGTTTTGGCCTCCCAGGGCAATTCGAGGCAAGTGTCCAGATAAGTGCGGATTACCGCCGCCTCCTGTGTATTGCCCGTCATTTTGGCAAGGCGTTCTACTTCCTTCAGAAGCTTTTCCTGTGCGTCCTTGGGCATGCCGCTGCTCTGAATTTTTTTCCGCATATACCTTAGCGTCTTCGCTGGTATCCTCATAATCGTCAATTCACTGGAAATAGCGCGCATCTGCTCGCGCAGATAGTAATCGCGCTGGTTTTTGTCCATCTGCTCGTTTACTTTGTTCTGATGTCCTTTTCAATGCGAAGCACCTTCACCTCGCGTTTGAGCACATCCAAAATCTTTTCCAGACGCCCCAACATTGTGCCCTCGTCAAGAAGAGCCTGCTTTTCCGCATATTTCAAAAGAAGGTTGGCGGGAATGTAGTCGCACAGAAATCTGGCGTCTTCACTGCGCAGGATGGTAAACACCACATCCTTGGAAAGACGCGGCGTGAGGGCCAGATATTCTTCAAATGCCTCTTTATGCTGCGCAGCAGCGCCTCTGCCCGCGCGGCTCCGCCGTTTTACACCGCGCAAAGGCGCGGCTTTTTGTGGCTGCAAGCAGAAAACGGCCGCTGGAATCCAGCGTAAGCAGCTTAGCGCGGTATTTGCCCTCTACCAGCACCTTGACCAGTTCGTCGGAGACACGCAGCACCTGCTTCACTTCCGCCACAACGCCGTAGTGCGAAAGGTCTTTGAACGAAGGGTCCTCTGTGTCGATATCCTGCTGTGCAGTGAGAAACACTGCATTGCTGTTGCTGATGGCCCATTCTATCGCGGCGATAGATTTCTTTCTGCCCACTTCAAAATGGATGACATTGCCCGGAAATACCACCAGCCCGCGCAGCGCTATGGCCGGCAGGCGAAGGATATCGGCATTTTTATCTAAAATAATTTTTACTTTTTTCTGCCATGGTAAAATATTGTTCCTTTCCCAGGGCGCTTTCCGCACAAAGTGCAGGGGCAGCACACGGTGCAAGCGCCCCAAAGCCCTGATATACCGTGCCCTGACAGCATTGTCACCAAGGCACAGAAGAATAAAATCACTGCTCACCATTTGCAAAAGGGCCCGGACGCCAGCATTAATATGCCGCTGCGCACC
>VOFF01000983.1_pt1 | contig 18000 bp, 28 predicted proteins | sample 5384061 | NCBI WGS metagenome assembly VOFF01 (sample SAMN12384725, study PRJNA508395) | human gut metagenome | isolation source: healthy gut E | host: Homo sapiens
CTGGGACAGCTGGGCCGATGAGACCGGCTCCATTGGCAAAGCCTACGGCTATCAGCTGGGCGTCAAATACCAGTACCCCTGAGGGAGAATTTGACCAGGTGGACCGGGTCCTGTATGACCTGAAACACAACCCCGCCTCCCGGCGCATCCTCACTAACCTGTATAATTTTCAGGACCTCCATGAGATGCACCTGTACCCCTGCGCCTATTCCGTGACCTTTAACGTATCCGGCAACACCCTCAACGCCATTTTGAACCAGCGCTCCCAGGACATGCTCACAGCCAACAACTGGAACGTCTGTCAGTATGCCGTCCTGCTGCACATGTTTGCCCAGGTCTCAGGCCTGGAGGCCGGGAGCTGGTCCACGTGATTGCCGACTGCCACATTTATGACCGCCATATTCCCCTGGTACGGAATATGTTGGAAAACCCCAGCTATCCCGCCCCCAAAATTCCGTATGGACCCGTCCATCACCGACTTCTACCACTTTACTCCCGAGAGCTTTCATCTGGAGGGCTACCAGTGGGCCCCCTTCGACGAGAAGATTCCCGTCGCCATATAGGAGGTGCCCATGGACGCCATCGTAGCCGTATATGAGGACTGGGGCATTGGCGCAGAGGGGACCCAACCTGTGGCGCTCTCTGCGGACCGGCGGTACTTCCGGGAAAAAACCCAAAATGCCTGGGTCATTGTGGGACGGAAAACCCTGGGAGATTTTCCCGGGGCCGCCCCCTGCCCAACCGGGTGAATTTAGTCCTCACCCGGGGAAATCCGGAAATTCCCGGAGCCCGGATTGTCCACAGCCCGGGGAAGCCCTTGCAGCTGTTGCCGGTCAGAAAGCGGTTTTTGTCATCGGCGGAGCCTCCGTATATGGGGCCATGCTGCCCTTCTGCACCCGGGTTTATGTCACCAAGGTGGGGGCTTGTCCTCCCTCCGATGTATTCTTCCCCAATCTGGACCAAGACCCGGACTGGGTCTGCGCCGATGCCGGCCCTCAGTGCTGGGAGGAGGGAATTTCCTACCGTTTTTGTGTATACACCCGGTGCTCACATCGGTTTTGACTCCGAATTTCCTCATTTTTCCATTTTTGTGGCACGCTCCATCTGGACAAACGGGCATCTGTGGGATATAATGAAGCCCTGAATTTCCCGTCAAGTATCGCTTGGGGCACTTCCCTGGCTTCCCACAGCGTGCCGCAGCCAGGGCAAATATAAAGGATTTTCAGCAAACCGGGATTTGTCGCGGGAGAAGACGCTATGAGCTTTCTCAACCAATTGACCACCATAATCAAATACATCGCTCTGATTGGGATCTTGGCCCATATCCTGGGGGAGGCGCTGCCCCGCAAATGGTTCCACTGGGACCGCTTCCCCTACCGTACTTTCTCCTGGGAGCGAGAGGGCCGCGTCTATGAGGCCATGGGCATTCGCCGTTGGAAGGATCGTCTGCCGGACAAGAGCAAGCACACCAAGAAAACCTTCACCAAGCAGATGAAGGGCCACGACAGCATCGACGGTCTTGTCCGCTTTCTCCAGGAAACCTGTGGCCGAGCTTGTCCACTGGTGTCTGCTGCTCCTAAGCTTCCCCCTGTACAGCTACGTTCCCACCGGGTTTGGCGCTGCCGTCACAGTTCTCTATGCCCTGAGCAACCTCCCTTCATTTTCATCCAGCGGTACAACCGCCCCCGCCTGCAGCGGCTTTTGAACCGCAAGCTAAGTCCACAATAAACTCCAGAGCGTTGCCCTCCGGCAATGCTTTGGAGTTTTTGTATAAGCCTCCCTCCCCTCGGGTATGCTATCAAAAGCGTTCCAAAATGGAGGGATTTTTATGGATTTCATGCAATCAGAAACCCGCATTAACCTGGCCCGGGCTTTCGCCGGTGAATCCCAGGCCCGCAACCGGTATACCATTTACGCCGACATTGCCCGGAAGGAAGGGCAGGAATACCTGGCCCGTATCTTCCAGGAAACGGCAGACAACAGGTTCATGGTGAGGAATTCCTGGAGATGATCCAGAAGCATGCACCTGCACCTCAGGAAAACATCCACATTGACGCCGGCTACCCCTTCCCTGGGCAGCACGGCCCAAAATCTGGCCTTCGCCGCAGCCGGCGAGCTGGAGAGTTCACCACCGCCTACCCGCCTTTGCTGAGTTGGCCAAACGGGAGGGCTTCCAGGACGTAGCCCGTCTGTTTGAACAAATCGCCACCATTGAGGGCCTGCATCACAATGTATTCCAGCAGGCCCACAGCCATGACCGGCGGAACCCTGTACCAGAAGCCTCAGCCCATAGTCTGGCGCTGTCTCAACTGTGGCTATAGCTATGTGGCGGAGAAGCCCTACGCCAAATGTCCGGTGTGCCAGAAGGATCAGGGCTGGGCCGGGGAGACATTGACAACAAGCAGCTGCCCTCCAAAGCAGCAGAAAAAAGAGCAAAAACGCCTGAGAAAACGGCAGCAAATTAGGGATAGCCTGTGTTATGCTTGGGTTGTCCGGGCAAAGCCGAAAGGCAGATGCCACTCTATTCGCCATAAATTAGAGCACACAGGATATGCGCTTTAAACAAGCGGTAATCGAGTATTTTTTCCAGGATGGCGTCACACAGGTAGCCATCCGCTACAAAACCTCCAGACAGAACATCTATCGTTGGCACAAAGGGACCCGGCATCAGCCGGGTCCCTTTGTGCTTGGATGTTTATGAGTGGCAGGTTCTCAGCCCTGCTGCTCCAGGTAGCGCAGGAAGATGGTCGCCATCTGCGCCCGGGTTGCCGTGGCGGCGGGGCTCAGGGTAGTCACTTCTCCGTTCTCCACGCCCGGATCAGGCCCTGGGACACTGCCCAGTTCATGGCCTGCCTGGCATATGGAGCCACCTGTTTCCCATCGGGGTAGCTGCTCAGCAGGTCCTCGTTCCCGGCCTCCGCGCCGCTGTGCCGGTACAGGATCACTGCCACCTGCTGCCGGGTCACGGCGCCTTCGGGGGCAAACACGCCCTCTTCCATACCCTCTACGATGCCGTTGGCTGCTGCCCAAATTACGGCATCGGTGTAGTACCGGCCCTCGGCCACGTCCCGGAAGGGATTCTCCAGGCCTTCCACACTGGGCTTCCCGGCAATCCGGTACAGAATCGTCACCATCTGGCCACGGGTCATGGTCCCGTTCACGCCAAAGAGGCCTCCTCCCATACCGTCCATATAGCCCTGGCGCACCCATGTAGTCCACGCCCTCATGGTACCAGGTATTTTCTGCCACATCCCGGAACAGGTCGGAGGCGCACACCAGGTTCATGGCCTCTTCCATGGCCTCCTGGGCCTCTGCCAGCAGAGCGGCCACTTCCTCCCGGGTTTCGGCGGCCTGGATGGCCTCCCGGGCTGCCGCCAGAACGGCAGCTGCTGCTTCCTTCTGCTCGGCGTTGCAGCCGGTGGTGTCCATCAGCGCCAGCTCAATGAGAGCCTGGCTCTTGGCGGCGGCCAGGGCGGCCTCCTCCGCCTTCTTTTGGGCTTCCTCGGCGGCCTTCCGCTCTTCCTCGGCCTTCTCGGCTGCCTTCTGGGCATCCGCCAGGAACTCCACCATCTCCGCCTTGATCTGGACGATCTCGTTGTAGGTTTCTGTCACCTTCTGGGCGTATTCCGCAGCCAGGGCAGCGGAGGCGGCAGCCTCCAGATTGGCGTCTTCAGCGGCCTTCCGGGCCGTCTCGGCTGCCTTCTGCGCCTCTTCCGCAGCGCCTTGGGCTGCCTCAGCGGCTTCCTTTGCCTCCTTGGCTTCCTGGGCGGCCTTCTGGGCGGCTTCCTTGTCCTCGGCTGTGGAGCCCGCGGCTTCCTCCGCCTTCCTCTGGGCCTCTTCCGCCTTCTCCTGGGCCTCCTTGGCTACCCGGGCGGCCTCCTCGGCGGCAGTCTGGGCAGCCTGGGCCTTCACCATAGCCTGAGCGGCCAGCTTGGCGCTTTCCACCGCTTCCGCAGCGGAGATTGCAGCCTTGGCGGCCTCTTCAGCGGCCTTCCGGGCCTCCTCCGCTGCAGCCAGATTGTGCGCCTCTGCGGCGTCCCGGGCGGCGTTTGCCGCATCCTTCGCCTCTTCAGCAGCGTCCCGGGCGGCTTCCGCCTCCTTTGGGCCTCCTCTGCCTTCACACGGGCGGCCTCGGCAGCGGTCTTATCCTGGGCAGCCGCTTCGGCGGCTTCCTTGGCAGCCTTCTGGGCCTCTTCCGCCGTCCTCTGGGCCTCTTCCGCCTTGCCCTGGGCGATCTGCGCGGCCTGGGCAGCCTCGGCCGCCTCCTTGGCGGACTTGGCGGCGTTGGCGGCTTCATCAGCGGCCTTCTGGGCCTCCTCGGCGGCCTTCGCGGCCTCCTTGGCTGCCGCCTGGTTCGATTCCTCGGCAGCCTTGGCTGCAGCTTCTGCCGCCTCCTGAGCGGCCCTGGCGGCGTCCTCGGCCAGCTTGGCCTGGTCCATGGCCGCCTCCGCAGCGTCCTTGGCAGCCCGGCGGCTTCCCTTGTCATCGGCAGCAGAGCCGGCGGCGGCCTCGGCGGCCCCTCTGGGCCTCCTCTGCGGGCGATTCTTGCTTCCTCCGCCTTGGCGGCGGCCAGAAGGTCCTCGCCGGCCGCTGACGAACTCTGCAGTGATCACCACGTCCTCATCGGGCATGGTGAAGGTGGTGCCCTCAATCGCCGTGCCATTGACCTTCAGGGGAGCCCTCCTTTAGGGCATACCCTTCCTCGGGAGAACCGTCAGAGTCACCAGGGTGCCCTTTGGTTGCCTCTGCGGGGTCGGCGGTGACGGTGCCGTGGGTCATCTCATAAATCGTAATCGAGATGCACCACATCTACCACGTAAACCGTGGCGGAGGCGCTCTTGGCGGGATCCGCATTGGAGGTGGCGGTCACCGTCAGGGTCTTTGCGGTTTCTCCCATGCCCAGGAACAGCTGACCGTTTTCAATCAGGGTCTCTTCACTGGTGTTGCCAGTAATGGTCCAGGTCACGGTGTTGTCATCGGAGCCTGTGACGGTGGCGGTGAACTGCCCCTTCTGGCCGGGGGTTGCTGTTCACAGTCATCTCGGTAGGATCGATGGTGATGGAGACCTCCGGAGCCGGGGGAGTTACGGTGGTCTTTTTTGCCATACAGCTCGATCTCATAGATCCGGACGGTGTCCGGACCGTTCCACGTGTTGTCGTCGCCATCGGTGACCTTCAGCCGGTAAATGCGGCCGGCCACCTGAGACTCCACAGGGTCATCCGTGACATTTTCCTCGTTGCCGGTGTAGCTCTTCAGAACCGTCCAGTTGGCGTCATCTGCCATGACCGCCGTCTGCTCCTCCTGAGACAGCGCCAGGAAGGCCCCATCGGTGTACTTCTCGGGGTTCAGAACCTCCAGTGCAAAATCGTTGGTGTTGAGGGGCCCCGTCCTCCGGCACCGTTGCGCCACCGGCATGGGTCACCTTCAGCCGGTCGGCATAGGCCGGATCCTGCACGTCAAAGACCACCCAGCTGGGCGTCTTCATGGTGCACCACTTGGTTCCGTAGTCCTGGTCAAAGGCCTGCTCCGGGCCCTCATTCTCCGCAGCGGAAGCGGTGGCAACGCCCAGAACCTGGGCCTTTCCGGTAAGGAGCTCAGACTTGGCTGCTTCCTTTGTAAGCGTAGAGCTCCAGCTCGTAAATCCGGACACAATCGCCCCAACCGGTGCTGTCCGTGTCGCTGACGTTGATTTTGAAGATGCGGGCGCCAGAGGCATCCAGCTCATCTTCTGTGATATCTTCCAGATTGTTCGTTCTGCTGGCCAGCAGGGTCCAGTATGCTTGATCCGCCAGCAGGGTGGTACGCTCCTCATAGGTCTTTGCCAGGAGCTCCTCCACAGAAATCTTCTCCGTATTCAGGGCGTACAGCTCATAAGCGGCGGTGTTGATGGCGCCGGGGGGGGGGGTGGGTTCATCGTTTGCGCCTGCGTGGTACAAAATTGCCTTCCCCAGGTTCTTCGCCGTGCCGATGTCGAAAGCCACCCACATGTCTTTTCCCATCCACACACCACTTGTCGGTGTTCAAATCGGTCATTGCTCCATCGAAGAGCTTCTCCGGGCCGGAGGCTCCGCCCAGATTGTTGCCATTATAAGCGATGACCTGGGCGTTCAATGCCACATTGGTTTCCGTGTCCAAATCGTCGGGCTCCGTGGGGTCGGTGGGCTCCACAGACTCCTCGGTGACGGTGACGGTTGCGCTGGCCGTCTTGGTCTCGTCATCCAAGGACCGGGCCAGAACTGTCAAGGTGGTCCCCACCGGCTCGTCAGCAGCGACGGTGAGAAGGCCGCTTTCGCTCAGGCTGGTGCCCTCCTGATTGTTACCGGACAGCTCCCAGGTCACGTTCTGGCTGAAGCTACCGGTGCCGGTCACCTGGGCGGTGAACTGCTGGGTTTTGCCCTGGGCAACCTGAGCCGTTGCGGGGCTCACCGTTACTTCGTTGATTACGAAGGCAGAAGACAGTACCAGACCGCGAACGCCAGCCTCCAGGGCAATCCGGAGCTGCTCGTACTCATAGTTGCTGCTGTCATCGGCTTCCATGGCAGCCTTGGCTGCATCCAGAGCGCTCTTGTACGCGGCGAAGCTGGCCTTCGTGTAGTCCGCCTCCTGATACATGGGCTCGAACGTGGCGCACAGCTCAGCCAGGCGCTGGGAGTTGCCCCTGTAGCGCACGCCTGCATAGGCCTGCAGGAGGCCGACCTCGGGCCGCTTCCGCCTGGGCGGCGGTGGCTGCAGCTCTGGCAGTTCCTTCGGCAATGGCCTTGGCTTCAGCCAGCTTTTCTGCAAAGACCGTCCAGGTGGCGCTGGTACAATCCGCCTCATTCACAGCTTCGCACTTGGCGACCAGCTCCTGAAGGCCTGTCAGATCCGCAGGCAGCTCCATGGGGTCGCCATACTCCACAGCATAACGCTGGGAATCGGGCTTGCCCTCTTTGTGCACCTCATAGTAAATGGTGCCGCCGTTTTTCTCCAGGGGAATTCTGGCCTGGGTGATCACGCCATCGCTCCCCGGCGGGCAGGGTGTGCAGAATGGGAGACTGGGCGTCGCTGGAAGCAAAGATCTTCAGAGTCGCACCCTCCTCCACGCCGGTGGCGGTGAGGGTGGCATACTGCTTGCGCAGCTGGACGCCTGCGGTGGTCCGGGCCAGAGTCACAGAGGCGGGCTCATGGGAGGGGGTGCCGGACTCAGGCGCGTAGGCCACACTGGCCCGGCGGGTGTTGGTCACCTCCGTGCCGGAGCCGTCCAGCACATCGTAGAACAGGCGGCCGCCCTCAGGGGTTCAGCTCCAGGTTTTCAAACGTGGCAATGCCCACGCCCCGCTGCTTGTAGCCTCGTTGGGCTGGGTGGCCTTGACCACGGCGATGGGCTCCGTGGAGGTGAGGTCAGTGAACAGGCGAACCTTGCCGGTGTCCTCATGGAACTCGCCGTTCTGATCGCCGTAGGTGCCAGAGGAATACTTCATGGTCACGTTGTCGATGACCACGGGGTCGGTGGCGCCTTCGTTGTTCTTGACTGTCACATTGCGCTCATGGGGGGAGGCGGTGTTGTTGATGCCGGGCTCCTCATAGAGCTTGAACTCATAAATCCGAATGGCATGCCAGGCGGAGTTATCGCTCTTTGTAACATTTAGCTTGATGTATCTGGCCTGAATGGGCTCATCCAGGTTGCGGTCCGTAATGTCCTGTTTGTTGCCGGTCACCTTGTCCGCCACAGTGAAGGACAGGGTATTCACATGTGTGCGGCTGGCCGTATCATCGCCGGTGAGGAGGGCATGCCCGTCGTCCGGAGCATACTGCAGGTCAAAGTCCACGGTGTTCATATCCGGGCTCTCGCCTGCTCCGGGACAGTTGGCATGCCAGACCTCCCAACGCTGGATGGTCTTATTTTCGCCCAGGTCAACGACCGCCCAGCCGCTGGTCGATTCCACGCACCACTTGCTGTTGGCAATGACGCCATCCACCAGCAGGTGAACAGAGCCGTCATCGGTAGGAGCCGAATTGCCCACAGCGGGGCACTTCAGAGCCAGGTTGGGGCCGTCGTCGTGGATGGGGACAAAGCCGTTTTCCACCTCAGCGGGCCATGCAATGGAGAAGGTCTGCGTGCCGCCCTTGACCCCATTTTCGGAGTAAGAGGTGATTTCAAAGGTGCAGGCGGTCTCGCTGCCGTCTTTGTCAAAGCTGCCCAGGTAGAACGCATCGCTGGGGTGGCGCCTACAAACTCTTTGTGGCCATCTGTGTAGGTCCGGTAGATCCGGTACATGAAGGCGTTTTCCGCCTTCTCCCAGTACACTCTGGCTTCCATGGTCTTATCCGTGGGGTAGATCACTTCGTCCAGGGTCACGTTTGCAGTGGCTTCGGGAGCAATCTGATTGGTGGTGAAGGCCATCTGGCCCACGTTGAGGGGCATAGTCCCGTCACCCCTCCTGGGAGGTCAGGCGCAGGGAAATGGCGATTGCGGTCTTCCCGGCGTCAGCAGGACAGGTCGATGGTATCGGTGTTCCACTGGCCGTCAGCAGTGGTGGTCAGGGGATAGAACTGGAAGTTCTCCGCGTCGTAGGTGTCGCCAAAGCACAGTCCCAGCTCCACCTGCACACCGGCCTTGGGGGCCTTGTAGGTCATGGAGAATTGGGTCTTGTCCGTAATCTCCAGCTGGGCGCTATAAAGCTTCACATGGTTGGACTTTCCGGCGTCCAGGTTGCCGTACAGCTTCATAGAGGTACCGGCCTGCCAGGCGTCATCAAAGTCGATCTTAGCGTTCAGCTTCTGGCCCTCGGACTCAATGATCCAGCGCCAGGTGGGCAGCACCTCGGTGAGGGACCGGTTGTACCAGCCGTCCTCCTTGCCCACAACCTGGCCGTCCTCGTAGAACTTGTAGCCGTTGCCGGTGGTGAAGTTGGTCACGAAGTCCGTGCCAATGACCGGCGTCCTGTCAGCAACCAGGTGAGAGAAGCCGCAGAACTCACTGGTGGGGCGGTAAGTAGAGGAGGGGTCCAGATCCGGGCTGACCCACAGCTTCTGATCCCAAATATTAATGAAATCATCGGAGCTGGTGGCAGAGGTCAGGGAGCTGGTGGGGGCCAGAATGCCCAGGGAGCACTTCAGAATCCCATTTTCATCCAGACGAGTCTGGTAGCGGCCGCCCTTGGCATTGCCGGACATGGGCCAATACTCCCAGGTGGAGTGGATGTTCCAGGGGTTCACGCCAGTGGCTTGGGCGGCCTGGATGCTGCTGTCCATATTGCCGTTGCCGCTCATATCCAGCCACCATTCATCGGTGATCCGGGTATCTCCGTCCTGCATCCAGCTCTTGATGGAGCTTTCGTTAACGGTGCCGGAGCCGTTATACCAGGAAATGGTGAAATTGTCCGGCTTTATGCTCCTGCAGGTAGATGAGGAATTCTTTGAAGCCAGCCACACCGGTGCCGGACTCGGCGTTGAAGATGTAGCCGTCAAAGCCATAGTACTGGGCAATCTCAATGAGCTTATCCGCCGCAATGAAATTGCCGTTTTCATCCTTCTCCACCATTTCCCGGACAAACTGGTTGCCGTAAGCGCTGTCGCCCCAAGGCAGGAAGATGGTACCGGTAACCGGTACGCCGTTTCTGTGACCGGCGTCAATCAGCTCGGGAGAGGGAATGGCAATGGGACCCTCCCCGGAGGAGCCGCCCCAGAAGTTGTAGGTGTCTACGTACTGGTAGTTGTTGAAAGCGTACACAAAGTCGCCATCGCCTCCCTGAGAGGCAGCCTGGCTGGCCCGGGCGTTGCCCATAGCCAGGGGCATGATCTTGGCGTCCCGGGATGCCAGAGGGTTCACGCTGGGACCCATCCAGCGCTCCCGCAGGGGATGGCGCCCGGTTGTACCGGGCGTCGGGGTCATTGTCGGGGCTCCAGTTTTTCAGCTCATCAATCTGGAAACAGGAGCCGTAGGGCTGCAGGGTTTGGTTCTCATAGTAGTACTCGTTGGGAATTTCCAGGGGTTCCGGCCAGTAGCCCAGGGTTGCCCCGGCGGCGGACGCCGGTTTCGTTACGCCGGCAAAGGTGCCGGCCAGCATGGCAGCTGCGCATACTGACGACACAATCCGCTTGAAAAATGACTTTTTCAATTTTGTTCCTCCATTCATATAGTGTGGTTGTATGGTATCGCAGGGAATCTGCGGCCGTACACAAAATCAGTTTCCTTCGGGCAGGCCCGGCCCCAGGCCGGGTCTGCCCTTCCAGGCGCTTTAGCCTGCCTCCAGGTAGCGCAGGAAGATGGTTGCCATCTGCGCCCGGGTTGCCGTGGCGGCGGGGCTCAGGGTGGTCACTCCTCCATTCTCCACGCCCCGGATCAGACCCTGGGACACCGCCCAGTTCATGGCCTGCCTGGCATATGGAGCCACCTGTTTCCCATCGGGGGTAGCTGCTCAGCAGGTCCTCGTTCCCGGCCTCCCGCGCCGCTGTGCCGGTACAGGATCACTGCCACCTGCTGCCGGGTCACGGCGCCTTCGGGGGCAAACACGCCCTCTTCCATGCCCTCTACGATGCCGTTGGCTGCTGCCCAAATTACGGCATCGGTGTAGTCGGCCCTCGGCCACGTCCCGGAAGGGATTCTCCAGGCCTTCCACACTGGGCTTCCCGGCAATCCGGTACAGAATCGTCACCATCTGGCCGCGGGTCATGGTCCCGTTCACGCCAAAGAGGCCTCCTCCCATACCGTCCATATAGCCCTGGCGCACCATGTAGTCCACGCCCTCATGGTACCAGGTATTTTCTGCCACATCCGGAACAGGTCGGAGGCGCACACCAGGTTCATGGCCTCTTCCATGGCCTCCTGGGCCTCTGCCAGCAGAGCGGCCACTTCCTCCTGGGTTTCGGCGGCCTGGATGGCCTCCCGGGCTTCTGCCAGGACGGCTTCCACAGCTTCTTTCTGCTCGGCATTGCAGCCGGTGGTGTCTATCTGGGCCAGCTCCAGCAGCGCATAGCTCTTGGCTGCCGCCAAGGCGGCCTCCTCTGCTTTCCTCTGGGCCTCTTCGGCAGCCTTCCGCTCTTCCTCGGCTTCCTCGGCAGCCTTCTGGGCCTTGGCCAGGTATTCCACCATTTCGGCTTTCATTTGGACGATTTCATTGTAGGTCTGGGTTACCTTCTGGGCGTATTCCGCAGCCAGAGCGGCGGAGGCAGCGGCCTCCAGGTTGGCGTCTTCAGCGGCCTGTCTGGCCGTCTCCGCAGCCTTCTGAGCCTCTTGGGCGGACTTCTGAGCGGCTTCGGCAGCCTCCTGGGCAGCCTGGGCCTCCTGAAGGGCCTTTTGGGCAGCTTCCTTGTCCTCAGCGGTGGAACTGGCGGCCTCTTCTGCCTTTTCCCGGGCCTCTTCCGCCTTCTTCTGGGCCTCCCGAGCTGTCTTGGCCGCTTCCTCAGCGGCAGTCTGGGCGGCCTGGGCCTTCACCATGGCCTGGGCGGCCTGGGTGGCGCTTGCCACTGCCTCGCTGGCGGCGGCAGCCTGGGCGGCTTCATCTGCAGCCTTCCGGGCCTCCTCCGCTGCAGCCAGATTGTGCGCCTCTGCGGCATCCCGGGAGGCGTTTGCCGCATCCTTCGCCTCCTCAGCAGTCCCGGGCGGCTTCCGCCTCCCTTTGGGCCTCCCTCTGCCTTCACACGGGCCGCCTCGGCAGCGGTCTTGTCCTCGGCGGCAGATTCAGCGGCTTCCTTGGCAGCCTTCTGGGCCTCTTCCGCCGTCCTCTGGGCCTCTTCCGCCTTGTCCTGGGCGGTCTGAGCGGCCTCGGAAGCCTCGGCCGCCTCCCTGGCGGACTTGGCGGCGTTGGCGGCTTCATCAGCGGCCTTCTGGGCCTCCTCGGCGGCCTTCCCCGCCTCCTTGGCTGCCGCCTGGTTCGGGATTCCCTCCAGCAGCCTTGGCTGCAGCTTCTGCGGCCTCCTGAGGCGGCCCTGGCGGCGCCTCGGCCAGCTTGGCCTGGTCCCTGGCCGCCTCCGCAGCGGCCTTGGCCGCCTGGGCGGCTTCCTTGTCATCGGCAGCAGAGCCGGCGGCGGCCTCGGCGGCCTTCTGGGCCTCCTCGGCAGCGGTTCTTGCTTCCTCCGCCTTCTTCTGCGCGTCCTCTGCGGCCCTCTTGGCAGCCTCGGCGGCGTCTACCAGGAGGCACAGTTCGTAAGTTTTCTCCGCATCCAGAAGGGTCTGGTAGTTGGAAACCTGGGCCTTCTGGGTCTCTGTCAGAGCGTCATAGGCCTCTCTTGCCGCTGCAATTGCAGCGTCGGAGTCCTTGGTCACCTGGCCAATGGCGTCAATTTTCGCCATCACCCGTCTGGCGGCCACCTGGTCCTCATCAACCGCCAGAACCTCCAGTTCGTACAACCGGACATCCTGATCTGCGCCCCCGTTGGGTACCGTCACCTGCACCAGCATGGATCTGGTTTCCACCGGCTCAGCAAAGGTGAGCGCCGTCATATTTTCTGTATTGCCGTCGTACGCACCATGCTCCACATAATAATCCGGATTCCGGCCCACATAATAGGCACTGTTGCTTGCACCATATCCCAGCCAAAAATCCGTGTCAAATTGCTGGTTCTCATTGATGCTCCGCACGTAGAACCGGGACGTATTTAACGCAACATCTTCCCCAGCAGAGCCGGCATGATAGAGATTCACGCCGTATACTTTGTAGTATTTTCCCAGGTACAGGCCAGCCAGCAGGAACGAATCGCTGCCCATCGGCTCTTGCCACTTTGTGGTCTTGTCTCCATCTACCAATTTTTTCGGGGCCGTTTTCCCCCACCCTGGCGCGTACCGTTATAAATAAACACCTGGGCGTCTTCGGCAATGTTGACCAGCGACGGCAGGACCACCGTCACCTTGCAGCAGGTGGCTCCGTCCTGAACCGCTGTGGCAGTCACAGTCAGGTAGGGGGCCGTTTCATCGGCTCCTACCGTCAGATGGCCCTGGCTGGTGATCCCGGTCTGTGTAGACCGGGCCCCTTCCACGGTCCAGGTCACGTCCTCGCTGTAGTCGCCCACGCCGGTGACGGCTGCCTGGAAAGCCAGCTCCTCCCCGGGGAGCATCACCGGATCCGCCGGGCTCACCGCCACTTCCGACACAGCGGGGTCCGCATAGTCCGGGATGGAAACCGTCACCGGGTATGTCCAGCCTTCAATCCGCAGGGCGCGGGCCGGCTTCTCCCGGTTGGGGCTGTAGCCCTCCGGCACCGATTCGCATTTCAGGATATATGCGCCCAGGGGTAGGCTGACGCTGCCGCCGGATTCTGCCGTGGTAATCTCCGAAATCCGTTCCCCGGCCTCATTATAAATGCCATAGCAGACGCCTGCCAGCTTCTCGCCCCGCACATCCAGGGCGTCCAGGGTAAGGACCGCCTCCGGCTCGGCAAAAGCGGGAGTCTCAACTGTGTACACATCAGAAATCCGCTCTCCGGTGCGCTTCACCTGCATGGACAAGGTGCCGCCGGCCCGGGTGACCCGGATGTTCCGAAGCAGCACAGAGGTCTCCCCCTGAGCCACCGGCAGGGAGGCTCTGGTATAGCCCGCCGATGGGCCATTTTCATAGACATACACCACATCCCGGGCTCCAGGCCCTGGACGGTCAGGGTGGTATAAATATCGCTGCCGTTGGAGGAGGTCACAGAGCCGGGATGGGAATACTTCTCAAAGGACACCTCCGTGGGGAGGATTGCTCCGCACGCTCGGCCTCAAAGGGCGCGCTCATCTTGACGCTCTCCTGCAGCGGCTGTCGTGGTGGTGGTGTAATAGATCCGGCCGGCTCCGCCGTGCCGGAAGTCCAGGTTATCCAGCACGCAGATGCTGCCATCGGCCACCTGCTCGCCGATCAGGGGGTATGCTCCCCCGGCGGACTTCGTGTACACCTTCACCGTGTCGCCTGCGGTAACATGCTGCAAGGTGACAGAGTCTGTGGCTCCCTCGCCGTTCACCGCAGAGGCAAACTGCATGGGCACCGGAGTCGTCTGTGGGAATTCCGCCGTCTCGAACATCTGCCACTCGTAAATCCGAACTGCCGCCCACGGAGAGTTGCCGTCATCATATACAACCAGCTTCCACTCCTGGGCCGTCACCGGCTCATCCAGCAGGATATCCGTAACAGCCGCGTGATTGTCCTGAATCCGCTTCACTTCGACCCAGCTGCCGGATGCGTCTTTGTACTCCAGGGGAGAAGTCGAGGGTATTCGACTCTGCACTCTCGCCGCCGTATTCCGCGTGCTCCACCCGCCAGCGGCGCCGTTGCACCTCCCGTCCAATATCAATGGACATCCAGCCCTCCGTTGTGCCATCGCCAGCACCACTTGGAGCCATTGGCCGCCGTTCCATCCAGGGCCTTCGAGGCAGGCTCGCCGGCGTTCTCTTTGGAGACGCCAGTAACCTTAGCGTTCAGGCATACATTATCAAAATACTTCTCCTCAATCTTCTCGGAATCCCCACGGTTGCCGTAGACCCAGGGGATGGTAAGGGCCGTGGCCTCACCCCGGATGCCGTTGCCGTTCACAGGCACAACCTCCAGGTTCACGGCTGCCGCCAATCCGTCCCAATTCAAGGGTGGGGATGTAGTAGGCGGTGCTGGGCGTCTCCATGATCAGGCTCCGGGTCCCGTCTGCGTTCACCTGGTAAATCTCATACGAGGCGGCTTCCTCCACCGGGGTCCAGTACACTCTGGCCTCGGCGGTGTAGGCGTCCCGGTACAAAATCTCGTCCAGGGTCACACTGGCAGGGCCGTGCAACGCTGCCCGCTCCTGCTCTGTGAGGGTCAGACGGCCCAGGTTCACCTGGTAGCCGGTCACATCCTTGGAAGACTCCACCTGCAGTCCAATGGCGTACAGGATCTTCCCGGCGGAGGCGGACAGGTCCACCTCTGTGGTGGTCCATTCGCCGGTTCCGGCGGTGAGATCATAGGCCACCTGCTGGCAAGCTTCATAGCCAGTGGTGGACTCATCGCCGTAATAGGCCACCAGCTTTACAAGGCCCTGGTCCCCCTTGTAGGTGAGACCCAGCTTCATGCTCTCTTCCACTGCCACCCGGGTGCTGTACAGCATGATCCGGTTGGCCTGACCGCCGGTGAGGTTGCCGTAGAATCGGATGGAGTTGCCGCCGTTGTAGGCGTCGTTAAAATCATAACCGCCGGAGAGCTTCTCCCCCTCGGAGTCGATGATCCAGGTCCAGGTGGGCATCACGTCCTGGTTGGACTGATAGCTCCACTCCCCATTCCGGGACAGCTGGCCATCCACGTAGTAACCCTTGCCGTGGCCGGAGTTAAAGTCGGTGACAAAGGGGCCCCCGTAATCACGGTGTGGTCGGCAAAGAACCGGGAAATACCGGCCCAATCATCGGTGGTGAGATCCACAGAATCATCCCGGGGTCGCCCTTTGGCGTTGGTGTAGAACACCTGCTCCACCTCATGGAAGTTCTCGCCGCTGGTGGAAAGGCCCAAGGTGGAGTTGGGGCAATACAGCGCCAGGGACAGGCGGGTGATGCCGTTGGCGTCCACCAGAAGGTAATCCCGGAACGGCGTGTTCATGCAGTTCTGCTGCACGTCGAGACCGGCAAAGGCATCAAATTCGCTTCTGCCAATGGACTGCATGGTGGAGATGGTGGTGTCCACCTGGTTCTCATACCAGTTGTAGTTCATCAGAAACTCGTCAATGGCCCGGGTGCCGTCTTCAGAGTCGGTCATAAACTGCTTGTTGGCGTCGTTCACTGCGTTCTGATAGCTCACGCCGCCTGCGGGCACCATGGAATCATACCAGCTGATGAGCATATCCGGGCGCATTTTGTGCATATAGCGCATCATCTCGTCAATCAGGGCGCCCTCGGCGGCCGTGCAGTCGTAGGACTCCTGATTGAAGAAGTAGCCGTCGAAGCCATAGTAATCCATGACCTCAATCAGCTTGTCCGCCACAGGGAAGGAGCCGTCCGGAGCCTTCTGGACGAACTGCCGGACCTGCTCCACATAGCCGTCTCCCCCGGCCCCAGGGGAAGCCCAGGGTCGCCACCACCGGCACGCCGTTTGTGTGGGCGGCATCGGTGAATTCCCCGGTGGGGCAGCACACCAGGCCTTCCTCGGAGCCGGACCAGTATACGAAGGAAGTGGCATACTGCCAGTAATTGAAGGCATAGCTCAGGAAGGATTCTGTGCCCTGGGCGCTGGTGTGGTCATGGTCAGAGTTGGCCAGGGAGCAGAGCATCAGCTTTGCCTCCGGGTTCACCTTGGGGTTCACCACGAAGCCGCCAACCCGGTCCGCCAGGGGGAATGCTGGCCCGGCTGTAGACTGCATCCGGTCAGACTCCGGCGTCCACTCAGTAATGTGTCCACATTGAAGGACGGGCCGATGGGCATGAGGGACTCATGGGCTCCATAGGCTTCGTTCATCTCAGCAGACCCGTCGTTTCCAGCGGATTTGGCAAAAGCAGCGGTTGGCAGCAGGCCAACCAGCATCACCAGTGTCAGAACCGCCGCAAGAATGCGATGAGACTTTCTGATTTGCATGGATACGTACCTCCTTTTTCATTTCCAGCTGCAGCTGCGGCAGGCGCCAGCCAGCAGAATCCCCCTTCAGAATTGCTGCTGCCGTCGTGCATGCCGCTAAACTTCGGCAACCAGTCAAGGTCTCTCCGTCTTCCACATTTTTGTGAGAATCACCAAAAAGGAGAAAGTTTTTTTGTGCTGATCGATTACATTTTACCGAATTTCCATGTCCCTGGAAAGTCTAAAAACGATAAAGAATAGTCAGGTTAGGATGAAAAGCCGGACTTTCCTTCCGGCAAAATCGGAAGTCCCGGTCAGACCGGCCTTGTGCATAGATACCAAATGCCTCCCTCTCCACTGGTGTTTGGGAGAATATGCCCCGTGTTTTGAACCCGTCTTCTCTTTGCGTACACTTTTAAAAAATATTTGTCGTCATCTTGTGGACGCCCAGGTGGGTCTCCAGAATCAGGGTGCCGCCCTTGATGGCGTGGAGGCAGCCGGGGTTGATTTGGAAAAAGTCGCCCTTCTGAATGGGGACTTCCCGGATGAGCTCCTTCCAGCGCCGCTCCAAGGGTCCACCATCCGGCCCATCTCCTCCCGGGCCTTGGCGTTGTGCCCGATGACAATGGTAGTCCCGGGTCGCAGTCCAGAACATACCAGCACTCCGTCTTACCCCGGGCGCCATGTTCATGGACCGCCGCATAACTGTCATCAGGGTGAACCTGGATGCTCAGGTCATCTTTTGGCGTCAATGATCTTCACCAGCAGAGGGAAGCTGTCCCCCGGCAGGTTACCAAACAAGTCCGGCCTTTTTTTTTCCAAAGAGAGCCCAGGGTCTCCCCGGCAAATTCCGGGTTCTTTACGTGGCAATCCCCGCTGGGATGGCCGCTGATGGCCCAGCATTCTCCGGTGTGGTCACTGGGAATGTCATAGTGGAACACAGTCCGCAGCCGGTCTCCGCCCCAGATTTTTTCCTGGAACACCGGCTCCAAACGCAACAGCTCTTTTGCTCATAAGGTACCTCCCTCTTCTATATAGGCATCCATAGCCAGCTTCACGCCGCCCATCACGCCCTGGTTATCTCCCAAGCTGACCGGCACAATGTACTCCTCCAGCTTGTCCATGCCCTTGCCCTGGATATAGCCATGCATCTGGCGCCGGACCTCCTGGCGGATCATGGGAAGCATCTGCTCCTGGTGCATGACGCCGCCGCCTACCACAATCCGCTCCGGGAGAGGGTGCAAATGTAGGTGCAAATGGCCTGTCCGATGTAGAACGCCTCCAGCTCCCAGACTGCCAGGCAGTCCGACAGCTCCGCCCCCTTCCGGCCCCAGCGCCGCTCAATGGCCGGGCCGCTGGCCAGGCCCTCCAGGCAGTTACCATGATAGGGGCAAATGCCCTTGGCCATGGGGGGTCATCGGGCCGGCGGTGGACGAAAATGTGGCCGCCTTCGGGGTGGATCATGCCGTGGTAGGGCTTGCCGCCGATGATGACGCCGACGCCGACGCCGGTGCCTACCGTTATATAGATACTATTTTTGA
>VOFF01001004.1_pt1 | contig 18000 bp, 39 predicted proteins | sample 5384061 | NCBI WGS metagenome assembly VOFF01 (sample SAMN12384725, study PRJNA508395) | human gut metagenome | isolation source: healthy gut E | host: Homo sapiens
ACTATGATGTACAGTGAATTTCTATCTATGACGGGTAAAGAAGAAAATTATATTTCTTACAATGAGTACACAGAATCCATTGAGCCGATTTATATGGACTGCAAGCTTAATACCAAACAGGAGTTTATAGAGTTCTTCAACGAGACATTTGAGAAGATGGTATATCCGGTAGTCGAAAAGATTATAGATGATTTGCCGTTAACTGATAAGTGGGAATACGTTTACGGTAGTCGGTCAGACATCCAGGAAAAGCTTGAGACAGCAGATGATAAAGCACGACATTTGGCATATCAGTATATGAGATTATATCTCGGTATTTGAAAGGAGCATGAACATGGACGCTCATAAAATAGCAGATATCCTTTTTAACTTATCTCTTGATATGGATTATGCAGATTATTTAGATGAATACGATACCGAGATTGATTACATAGAACAAGAATTGCATTCGATAAAAGATAGCAATGATGTCTTGTATGCAATGCTAGAAAGAATCGCATGGCAAAATCCAGATTATTATCAATGGGCATTAAACAGGCAATGACGGTTGAGCCGTGGGTCATTCAGTTGACCGCTTGCCATTAAGCAATATTGCAAATATACAAATAAATAATTCTATGAAAGTTGAGGGTATAAGAGTATGGCACAGGAACACAGAAGAGGACGTAAAAGCAGAGTACACAGACAGACCATTAACAGAGGAAGAAAAGATTTTTTGCCGAGGAACATCATGACATGATTTATCGGTATTTAAGAATACATGGATTGTCAATTGATCCGTGGTATGACATCTTAATTATTCCATATCTTCAGGCAGTAAAGAAGTATCACACATATGAGCATTTACAGAAGCTTAAATTCGATCAGATTTTCTTTAGAACGTTGGATAATGCACGTAGTAATCATTATCGGGACATGAATCGTCAGAAGAAGAGACGACCAGAAGGAAAAAGTCGTTAGTTTCGATGAAGTAATTTCGTCAATCTATAGCGACAATGAGAACGGTGCTTGTATGGAAATCTTGGGCGGAGTATCTGAGAACTATCATAATACGATTGAACATCAGATTATCGATAAACTTGAATTGGATAATCTTATGGACGAATTTGATAGAGATAACCAGAGAAAGATATTCGAATTACTTATTGTTGGATATTCCCAAAAAAGAGATTAGAAAACTTTTGAAGATTAATCTTTATCGCTGGAAAAAACTTATGACTGATACGAAAGTGCTTGTTGAAAAATATCTGGACGAGTATTACAACGACTAACTACATAAACGGAGAGTTGTCAATCAAGGCAATTCTCCAATACAGAGAAAAAAGAGGAAAATATATGGCAGACAGATTGAAAACATTCACAGAAGAAGAGAAAAGGTTAGCGGAAAAGAATCATGATCTGGTTTACCAGTTCTTGAAAGCACATAACTACAGCATGGAAGATTACTATAATATCGTCGTATTCGGATATCTGAAGGGAATTCAGAAGTATTGCAGATATGTTGGAAACAATACGGGAAATAATCTCGCTGGTATCTGTTGGAACTGCATGAGATCAGAGATGAAAAGCCACTTCAAAATGGAAACAGCGAAGAAAAAGGAAACCAACGGAAATAATTATGACGAAGGTATCATCCGCAGAAGATGAAGTAATTGCATTGGAAATTTTAAAGTCCGTGATGGAAAATTTGACCATTCGGCAGCAGAACATTATTACATTAAAGTTGCTTGGATATAGCAATACGGAGATATGTTTGATGATGAAAATGAGCAAATCATCATATTACAGGGAACTTGAAAGCATTCGTCAGATGATTGATGACGGAAAATTCTAAAGAGAAAGTTGGAGGAACGCAAATGCTTAGATCAGTATATTTTGAATTAGGAAGAGAACTTGTAACACCTGGTATTTATGGAGCAATGAAGGCAAGCAATAAGTTTACATCGGAAATCATGCTATGCAACTGTTTTGTCTTGGAAACTGGGGCAAGGTATCGGTGGAAGACAAAGAGATGAATGACCTTGCATTAAAAGATGGTGGTCGATTGATGGGAACATATAGAACTTGTAAAAGGGAAAGTTTGGATCATAACAGAAGCTGACCGATCTGTGACAACGGTATTATTTCCAAAGAGAGTATTAGGCGGTGGAAAATATGGCAATAGTTATCACAAATGGAGAGTATTATGTTAAAAGATGTACTTATTCTGGAGAACGAATGAATAAGACAAAAAATCTTTCTGAAGCCAAATTTTATTATAATGTCAACGTGGCACAAAAGAAATTGCTGAGTATGCCGGGACAATTAAAGGGATATTATATTTTTGATACAGAGGGCGATGAAAAGGGAGAAAATAAAAAACGCTATCAAGGGAAACGCAGAGTTTATACAAAAGAAGAACGCAAGTTTATATATCGTAAGTATGAGGGAAAATGTGCATTGTGTGGAAAGAAATCACATACAAAGAACTTACATTAGATCATATCAAGCCAATATTTGTGGGTGGTGCAGATGAATTGGAAAAATATACAGGCATCCTGTTATGCTTGTAATCAATTCAAATCGAATATCAGACCAGAAGACTTTGAACAAAAAAAAATAATAGATATTTTCCTGTATCAGATGAAGCAAAAAGTGTGCTAATGATTGGGTTTGGAAAATAATAGAAAAGATAATTTTGAAGAGATTAGATAAATAAATTATATACGTACGGCACTGATGGAAATTAATTCTGTCGGTGTTGTATTAACTACTAGGAAAGAACAGCGGAAATATGATATACTATTGATACGAATATATGGGTAAACCTTATGTTTGTATAATAGGGAAAAGCGAGGACATAATGTTGGCTTTAAAAGATACGATAAAGACAATTTCAAAAGATAAAAAAGTAACTCAGTTAGAAATGGCAGAAGTGTTGGGTATAAGCAAACAGAATTTTAGTAACAAAATGCAGCGTAATACTTTTTCACCTGATGAACTTGCAAAAATAGCAGATAAATTAGGAATGGAACTTGCTTTTATTGATAAAGATGCGGAAATTAAAGGTGGAAAATATATCATAGAAAGTAATGCTGAATAATCCACCCATAACACCACCCACCAGCACTTAACCAATAAAAAAAGGACGGTGAATTTATATGTGTACTAAAAATGAACTAAATATGATTCTGGAATCAATGGCAAAGGCATATCAGAATATATACGGGAAAGAACTTGTCACAGTATTGTTATATGGATCATATGCAAGAGGAGATTATGAAAAAGATTCGGATATTGATATTGTAGCAATTGTACATGGAAATAGACTTGAACTTCAAAACAAATTGAAAGAAATATGGGATATATCATCTGATCTGGAATTAGAATATGGAACGATCGTCTCTCCAACTGTAATTCCGTATGAAGAGTTTGAAAAGTACAAGAATGATTTACCATATTATAGGAATATCCAGAAGGAAGGGGTGAAAGTCGTTGCCTGATAACAGAAGTGAATTAATGAAATACAGGTTAAAGATGGCAAAGGAAAGACTACATTCTTCGAAAGTTCTGTTGGATGATGGTTGTTATAAAGATTCAATAGGACGTTCTTATTATGCCATGTTTACATCTGTAAGAGCGTTGTTGGCAATGGAAGGACAAGACTTTTCTAAACATGCCGGAGTAATAGCATATTTCCAAAAGGAATTTATTAAGACAGGAAAATTTGATAAGAAATATTCTAAATATATAAGCGAGGCATTTCAGATAAGAAATAATACTGATTATGCAGACTTCTTTATTGTATCAGCACAGGATGCAAAAAGAACAGTACGAAAAAAAAAAAAAGAATTTTTAGAAGTAATAGAAAAATATTTGGAAGATAATTATTAAATACAGGGAATAAGGAGAAAATTGAAGTGAAAAAGATACGTGTTTGGATTCTTAGTAGCTTCCTTTTGTGTGGGCTGATTGTTAATTGTTCTGAGCCAATATATGCAGCCAACCATAAAAAAGTAAGATTGAATCTAACAAAAACAAAAAAAAAAAAAGAGAAGAAATATACATATGATGATCTTCAAAAGTTATTTATATCTATTACAGACAAAACAACAAAAAGATGAAGTAAATCAATATATAGCGGATAATGGATTATGTCATACGGAAGAAGAGTACAATGGATCTAATGGTGGAAAGGAACTTAATTATCAAATAGCATACATAGATGGAGCAGCTTTACAAAAGTATGCTGATCCTGGGGACTATTTAGAAATATCATTTGATGAATCTAATGACACATTGCAATATGCACAATACGTAATGGAAGGATCGGTATATACTGCATTATATTATAATTATGGAACATGGTATGATTTTAGAGAAAGCACACCTGGAAAGTATACAGGATATTATAATATTGATCCATTAGGAGATGATGATGGAATTGAGATAACATATGATAATGGTAATAAAACTAAAACCAAATATCATCTGAGAAAATCATCTAAAAAGGCAATAAATTATGTTCTAAAAAAATAAAGACAAATAGAATATTGAAAAACAGTAAGCACTGGCGAAAGGATAGAATCTTCTGTTAGTGCTTTTTTTTGTCTTTGTCCTGCTGCCAGTAGTGAATCGTACATATTACATTCAAAAAATTTTTAAATTATTTTTCGATTTCCTGGGAAAATTTTTTCTAACTTTCCACTTTATATTATGAATAGATAAATACACACAATACATTCACTCGCAGAAAGGAAATAAAAGACATGGAGAGTATAGAAAGAATGGAACAGATGATGGAAGAACAGTATAACAAAGGTATTGCAGTCGGAATGGAGCTGATGATGGAAAAGTTAAGGATGGCAGCAGAAAACGGTACACCGATTGAGATTGATGGTCGGGCATGGTATCTGAAATCAGATATTGAGAACTTGAGAGATATCTTTGAAGATATGGAGAACGGAGGACTGTAAGATGCAGATCAATACGAAGTATGAGATGGGACAGAAAGTATATAGAGTAGTTGAAAGATTTCGGAGAATTGAGAACGTCCAAACGTGTGATATATGCCATGAAACTGGTTCAATCAACTACAAAGGATATGAATGCCAATGTCCTAAGTGTTTGGGAAGAGGAAACATAGTTCTTAATAGTGAAGAAGTGAGCTTTAGAAGGGTGTATGAGCCGAAAGAGATAATGAGTGTCCGTGTTACTGTATCAGACAAAGATATAAATATTAGATACCGTGTAGACGGAGAAGTCGTTCCTGAAAAAAAGAATTGTTTCTGACGATGGAAGAAATTGTAGAACATTTTTAAAGAGGATGAATTAGTATGCGGTGGTTAAAAATAGTAACTTATGGAGTTTATATCAGCATGATCTTGTGGGTATCTGGAATGGTTACATCCATTTTGATTGACAACAAAATCATAAGTCTTTTGTTTATTGGAATTCCATTCGCAATATATATGTTCTTTACAGTATTGAAGATATTCATAGAACTCAGGATGACAAGAGAGGATGGAAACAATGCAGATCAGCAATAAAGATGTCCGGTCAGAGCAGATACGGCAACAGATAAAAAGATCAATTGACAGAAGAATTGAAAGCTGTTCTGTCGGAAGGACAGATACAGAAGGTCATGTTCGCTTATAATAAAGTATCAGTTAGATATGAGTTCGGGGAAAGAAGAGAGTAAAGTAATATCAAGAGCCGTGATCTGAAAAAGGTCATGGCTTTTTAATTCCGGGAAGAGGGTTCGGTGGATGTGGAATAAATGCATAAACCTAGTAAAAAGGTAGGAAATATAAAATATTATTTATAGTTTGAAGTGTAGAAAGTATTGATTTATAGGTAAGTTCGGTAGAATAGCGTAAATACGGGATAAAATAAATACAAACCCTAGTAAAATAGTAGGAATTAAATAAGGGAAAATTGTCGGAAATCCTTATAGAATAAGGGTTATTCGAACAAGAAACCGAATAGTTTGTTGGATTGATAGGTGAGAGTAGGATGAAAGAAATGCTCGTAAAAATAAGGAAATTATAGAAATCATGGGGACAGGATATCGTGTGGAATGAGGTATTATATAGATGGACTTGAGTTCGATAAGAAAAAAAATATTTTTGTGGTGTGTGTAGGAGATATTGAATAATCCGGCGCAGCAGTACAAATATTTTAAATTTGCATAAAAAAATCATAAATATGTATGCTACAGTAAGTACAGGTAGCAGTATACCAGAAATTTCGATTTGCACAAAAAAGCACATTTGGATATGCTACAATAAGAATACAGACAGAAATTCGTTTTAGGAACTTGATTAAAAACACTTTACAAAGAAATACAGTATGATATTATAGTATTCACTAGAACAAATGTACGGAAAGAATAAAAAGGAGTTAGTTGAATGTATAAAGAGTTTGATGATATTCAAAAACAATGAAAAATGTAAAAGTTAGCTGAAGCGTATTTGAAAAACATTCCAATAATTGATGTGCCAAATTGGACGAAAGAATTAGCAAATAATCAACCAGCAATAAATTCTTCAATAATTATGTTGGGAAAAGCAATGACAGCTGTTATGAGTGAGTCTGGTTCTACAAAGAATATAGTTGCTTCATGTGGTTCAGTGTTGGAAAAAATTGCGGAAACACAAGGTAAATATGCAGCATTTAACGATAGTATTTATAAATCAATGGAAGCATTTCAACAGATTTCTACAAAAAACAAAAAGAAATGGTTAATGCATCTTTAAGATTACTTGAATTTCAAATACCGAAAATATCTTCTGATGCATTGAATCGTATGAAATTTACTTCAGTTGTTTCACATTGTAATATGCCGATATATTTTGAAACAGATACTGAATTACAAGAGTTAATATTAGATATATGTAGGAATTCTGAAGAAAAATACCCGCAGCATGAAATTGAAAATTGTGTTATGGATTATTATACAGATGATCGCATAGAGGATTTATTAGAATACTGGTTTTCAAAAAGATTGGATTCCGGAGGAACGTAAAGAAGCATTAAAACAGGCGGTTGCTTCATATAATATAGGATTGTATTGGGGGACATCATGTATCTTAATGACACAGATAGGTGGCATGATTACACAATTGTATGATGCAATAGATAGAAATATGCTTATGCCAGGTACAAAAAAAAGAAGGAAGTATTAAGTGTTTATAGTGTTAAGAACCCTTCATCTGAAAAAGCCAAAGGTATTATTATGATTAATATGCAACGACATGGGATATATGGATGGACTAGATTCGCAGATTATTTTATAAATTACGTATATGGTACTACAGATGATATGGAACATTTTCAGTTTGATCCGGGAAGACACAAAACGTGTCATGGTCAGCAGTTGAATCTTGGAGATAAATTGATTGCATTAAAATGTATTTTGATTATAGATATGATTGTGCAAATGAGTGAAGAATTGCTGGGTGATAATGCAGCATAAATAAAAATACATAGATAATGAAAAGAGAAGAACATGGATAAGACGATACAAAGCTTAGGAGAATTTATTGCTTATATACAAGAATGCAAGAACAAAGATTATCCAAGTATAGCCACAGATGAAAGATCGGACAAAATTTTATATAGAGGTCATGCAAATAAATTATGGAGATGTTTTCCAAAAATTATTTCGAAAACAAGAATGGTATGAAAATGAGAAAATAATCGTAAATGAAATTATAAGAAGATGTCCTAATGAGTTTGAAGGTTTGAGTGCTTTTGAAAAATTGGTAAAGATGCAACATTATGGGGCACCAACCAGATTGCTAGATTTTTACTGGAAATCCACTCATAGCATTATATTTTGCTTGTGATGATGATACACAAATAGAAGAAGATGGAGTTGTATTGCTAGGTAAAATACCAGCGTTTTATGAAAATCAAATACCTATAGAAGTATTTTTTAAAAAATATATTTCCAGATCGTCAAAATCAGTTCATAGAAGCTAATGCAAAAGTTGTTGAGCCAGTTTTAGCTACAAGTAATGTAATGGGAATTAGAGCAAAATTATGAAAGAATTAAAAATCAAGATGGACATACTCTGACCAATACAGTACAGAACTGTTTAATCCGCTAGAAGCTAATCCATTCATCAAGGAAAATATTGTAATACCCAAAGAATGCAAAGGAGATATTTTGAGAGAACTTAACGATTACGGTATAAATCGTGCATTTGTATATCCTGAATTAGAAAATCAGATTAAGGAAATCTGTAAAAATTTTTAATGATGCAATGGATTGGATGCATACCCATCAATTGTCATCTAAAAATTTAACAGCTGGTGAAAAAACTCGCCATGACAATAGAACTTCAAAAAGAAATAGCCTTAGAAAACAAGAAAAAAAGAAAGAAAAGGCTAATGAACAATTTTATGGTAATCGTTTTACAGAAAATAAAGAGTCTGTAGAGTCCACTCCAATTGGAGTGCAGTCTAAATCCAGAAGTGACACATGGACAGATTCACAAACAGCTAAAAAAAAAGCTGGTGTTGGTATAGGTACTGTCGCTAGATATAATCGAGTAATGAATTCAGATGAAGCAAAACAGCGAAAGGTTGCCGTTGAGTATGTAAAGTTATGTGGATATAAAAATGGAGAAATGGGAAATGGAAGAAAGAAGGATTCCCATAATGGGAAAGCTACTCAGCTCACCCCTTGAAGAAATAGCAAAACAACTAGGCACTTCTAAAACTAATTTAACTCGTGCCCTATCTATAGAACGCAATCTTACCGAATCAATGAAACAACTTCTTGATGATGGTGTTATTTCAAAAACGGTTCAGCAAAGAAAGTAGGAAAACGTATTAAGGAACTAGAGAGATTATATGGAGTTAGATCTGGAAGTAACAATGCACCAGGGTCTATCGTGGGCGAAAAAAAATCCGTTCACACAAGAAGATATTGCACAGAAATTAGGAATGGATGTACGTACTCTTCAGAACTATAAAATACTTTCTGAGATGATTCCTGAATTGGAAGAATTGCTAAAAATATAATATCAAATTTAGTAAAATTGTACACTGTACATATTAAAGGTCTGGTGCTATAATGCGGATGAAGATAAGAAATGATTGTTCTCTTATTGATGTACTTTGATAACTTTCAAAATAGAATTGTGACATTTTAGTTACGGTCATTCGTATGAAGTCCTTAAAATGTCTAGGATGATTCGTATGAAGATTCTAGTTTTTCACAATTTTATTGCATCCGTATGGAGCGAATATCGAAAATTAGTCTAAGAGATATTGTTACGGGTGGTTTATGGTTATTAAAAAAATAAAATATAATAGATATGAAGAACCTCCGGTTATTGTGCCGGAGGATTTTTATATATACATATTTCTTGACAATACTATTTAATAAATGTATTCTGAAAATATAGGTATTAGAAAACCAATTTAAGAGGTGTGCTATGGAAGCTAATGAGATTTTAAATAAAGCTAATTATATAATTAGGGGGGTCTGTTGATTCTACTACTGCAAAAAGAAATTATTTTAGATATCTTAATTATAATGTTGGGGTTGGAAAAAGAAAGACCTAATGGTTGATATTACTATTGAAGAAAAACAGGATTTTTACATGTTTCTTGAAAATAGGATTAATGTTCAAAAAGATATTTATTATAATGCAATCACTTCATTAAAAAGACAAGATTTACCATTACACATTATTATGGGATTATTTAGAGTATTTTGCGAGGTGGATAATGATGTCTTACTTGAATGTATTGATATCGTAGACGTAGAAATCAATTTTAGTAAGAGAAAAGATTTTGCTTTTTACAAATATACAATGTTTGAATGAGCTAGTTTTGTCTATTTTTGAACATCATAATGGTAATGTATTGTTTAATGCAGATTGTAATTCGGGTTTATTTATTACACAGGCATATAAGAAAAATGTTGCTAAAGAATATATTGGTTATTCTTACAGTAATGATATGGTAGAGTTGGCTAAATATAGGGCTGAATTGAATGGAATAGATAAAGTTGTAATAGATAAACAACCATTTTTATATCCAACAACAAATTTTGTTGCAGATATGATATATCTCACTTATCCGTTTGGATTAAAAACAAATTTATCAAGAACCCTATATTGTTGAACAATTAAATAAATTGTTTTATATGCATGGATTTTACAAATAGAAGAAAGCCGTCTTTTTAATATGTTATGTCTTTTTAAATGCAATAGATAATATGAAAGATAATGGGATACTAGTAACATTAATTACAGATGGAGGTTTATTTAATTCAAATGACCAAGAAATTAGAAAAATATATTGTCGAACAAAATTATTTAGATACAATTATTTCATTGCCGGTTGGAATTATTCCAGGGACTCAAATTAGGACATCTTTGATTATACTGAAGAAGAATAATCGAAGTAATCAGAAAAATAAAAGTTATTGATACATCAAAAACTTTTGTAAAACAGAGAAGATATTCAGAATTTTCTAAAGAAAATATCAAACAAATTTTAGCAGCTTATCGAAATAAAGAAATAAATGATTATGTAAAATTTATTACAATAGACGAAATTAGAGATAGAGACTATAGCTTAGATTTTAGATATTACGGTGCAAATAAATCTGGGGTTAATCCAACAAAGCTAAATAATGTAACAGAATCGATATTCCGAGGATATCAAATAAAGGCATCGGAATTAGATGAAATTGTGACTAAGAATGTAGAAGATACAAATTATAGAATTATGACTGTAGCAGATATTCAACCAGAAGGATATATATCAGATAACTTACAAGCAGTTACAATTACAGATAGAAGAAAGTTTAGTAAGTATTGCTTGGAAGAAGGTGATTTAGTTATTACAGCGAAAAATACATCTGTAAAAATGGCAGTTTACAATGAGCGATCAGATATAAAGACAATCCTGAGTGGTAATTTGATATGTATTCGTTTAGATAAAGAAAAATGTAATCCATATTATTTACAAGCTTTCCTAAATAGTGATATTGGACAGGAAACATTAAATGAAATTCAAACAGGAACTGCTATAAAAGTTATAAGTCAAAATAAATTAGAGACAATGATTATCTCACTACTAGATAAAGAAAAGCAAAAAAAATTATTGCAGAAGATTATCAAAGAACCTTGATTGAGATACAAAAGCTTCAAGCAGAATGATGAAAAAAAGAAAAATTGTCTGAAAAAAATATATAGATTCAACTAGGTATTACAAAACCTAAATAAAATTCCTTAAAAACCATTGACTTGATAAGGATTCGGTGATATTATGTACCTACAACAAGAACAGAGACAACAGGGTGCGGTGAAATAACATCCAACAGCAGATAAGATAGGAGAGTGAGAAAACAAGAAAGCAAACAAGTGTTTGATAAGATAGTTGACAGAACAAGTGTTCTGATTTAGAATGATAGAGGAATAAAAAAAAGAAGACCGAAGCTTTGGCGAGCAACGATCTTCAACAGATAGCTTTGGCGAGCTATCTTGCATATGTACCAGATTCACGAATGAACCTGTTTTCCAATCAAGAACAGTATAACATCAAAATCACTCGTGACAAGTCTGTCACATAAATTCCAACTATTAAAAAAACAGAACAGAGTACCAAATTAACAGGTGAAGTCTATCCATATAAGCATACATCATCGTTTTATTTGTGTACTCAAAATTGCACCTTGAAAATAGAATAGCGGAGGTATCCACACATGAGACATCGAAAAGATTGGGAACAACCGGAGTGTAACCACTGCCAACACTAAAGTGACGAGTGCAGACGGGGCAGTTGCTTCTGGAATCCTAACAATAAACGTGTGCCGAGTAAAGAACATGGCTGAGAACAGCCTATTATTTTTACAAAGTAGTGAACAGCTAAGACTAATCTAAGGATAACTAAGGAAAATAAAGGAGAGATAAGAGCATGGAATTGAGTAGAATTGACTTCGCATTGATGAAGGTGCTGCAATCTCGTAACTGTACTGCATACTTTTCTGGTATGACAATGCAGGAACTTATATCAGTAGTCGGAATTTCAAGATCTGCTGCCTACCGCAGATTAAACAGGCTGATTACTGAAGGGTATATAGAGAAAGCTTGCAAAAGTATTAATGCAGATACATTTTGTATTACACAAAAAGGAGTCGAAATTGTAACAACACTGGGAGGAGCGATAGAAGATGTTAAAGGATAAAACAACAGCCATAGGAATAGGATTGGCTGGCGAAACAGTAGGATTAGAATTTCAAATCAGAAATTACACTTCCTATTTAATGAATGGTTCAACACAGGATAATCAAACACTGACAGGAGCTAAGAATGTTATGGTTCTTGAAGGATATGACGGACTAGCAGGTGATAGAAGTCTTGCCCTTGAAGCATTAAAGAAGAATGCACCGATATTAAAGAAATTGTCAGAAATTGAGAATCAAATTGTAATCTGTATTGCTTCAGGAGGTGGATCAACAGGATCAGGAACAATACCTTACATATGTGATATCGTATCGAAGCCATCAAACATTGTAGTTGCAATCTTATTAATGCCAAGACCGGATGAACCAATTCAGAAAAGATTGAATGCATACAATGCAGCCAAGGAATTAATGGATACGGAATCAATCGGAGCAATCATCTTTGTTGACAATGCAGCATATCCAGAGTTGAAGAAAGTAAATGCCATGTTGGTAAATATGTTAGATGCGTTCTTAACTGACACATCATCTTCCAGTGGTTCAAACTTTGATGATTCTGAAAAGATGAAGATGTTGAAAGAGCATGGAGCATTTGTTTTGGCAATGCTTTCCGATAATAAAAATGGTAAGACAACATCACAGGATATGGTTACAGCACTGACTGCAAAAAACATCTTTCTTCCTATTAATAATGATGGTGTGGTAGGAAACATTGGAATTATTAATCAGAAAGGCAATAAGATTGATGAACATGAGCTGATTAAAGCAATCGGTGTTCCAGAGAATGTGTTCGTAGGAAACAATGGAAGAGTTAATATTGCGTGTGCGTCAGGACTTGGATATCCAGTTGAATATATTACGAAACTTGGTAAATCTGCTGTGGAAGAACAGAAGAAACGAATGGAGAAAAAGAGTCCCTTTCGACTTTAGATGATCTTGGAATAGATGATATTGAAGTTCCAGAGATCCCAAAGAAAAAAAACACCGGGTAAGCGTAAGCAAATAACATGGGATTTCATTAACAGTTTGTAAAAAGTATGAACAAGTTAAGAACAGTTTAGGGAATATATAAGCAAAGCAAAAGAACAGATAAGGAGAGAAAAAGCGTATGATTTTAACAAAAGCAACAGACAAAGAAGTAAAAGCTGAGACAATCAGCAGAATCAAGACATTGATTGATAAATATAACCTAAATCAAATGTCTTGAAGTATTTCAGAAAAGGACAAGTCTATTACAGTTACTTAACAGCAATGGGAATGATGGGGAGTATCGATACAATCTCATACGACGAAGATTACGAAAAGGCTGTAAAAGATTTTGAAGCACATCATAAGGGATACGTAGTCTATCATGCCATCGAGTCAATTACACCACAAGGAAAGATGCTTGCATTACTTTACACAGGTGATGATAAAAAGAAAATTGGGATTGTGAACGACTGGAAGATAACTATCTGATGGCATATGTAGTTAATTTTACAGTCCCGGAGTATTCAGAATTTGGAGATATCTTTATTGAGGGATTCGGAGATAGTGGAGCATTGGTTCGTGTAGATGTGGAGCATGTTATTTAGGAAGGAGAATGTATAAATATGAAACTTGAAATGTATGGACATTATTACAGAATGTTTAAAGGAACCGGTGGTGTTCCAACAAAAGTTACAGTAGTTGGAATAGAAGGAGATACAGTTACTCTTGTAAGAGGGCATTATACGAAAGAAGATTTTGAGGAGAGAAGTGAGGATTTAGACGAAGCAATCAGACTCTTTTGCTTTACAAAAATGAAATGTAATAAAGATAAAATTCTGACCAGTCTGACACCAAAGCAACAAAGACTTGTTGAAAAGAAGACAAGGAGATTGAAGTAATGATTATGCAAGCTGATTACGCATTAGAGAAATTTAAGAATGGAGGAAGTGAAACAATGAGAGGAACAGTAAAATGGTTTAACACACAGAAGGGTTATGGATTCATTACAGGAGATGATGGAGCAGAGTATTTCGCTCATCAGACACAGATTAAAATGGATGGCTTCAGAACATTGGATGCCGGAGATATTGTGGAATTTGATGTTCGTAGTGAAGAAAAAGGGATTAGCAGCCGTAAATATCGTGCCGGTTCTCACATTAAGTATGATGAAGAAGAAAGCTGCGAAAGAACATCTGCATTTGGACGTAGCACCGGCGGACGGATATGACAACAGAGGTTGGATGATTGTGGATGGCAATAACTTTATCGTGGCTGGTGAACAAGGAATGAGTCTTGAAGAGCTGAATGATTATTTCACGGAGTAATTTACAGCAAATGCAGAATATATAGGTAGCAAACAAAAATTAAATTCAAGAAGGAGATCAGAAATTATGAAAAAGAATGGGGAAATTTTGTGGACACTGAAAAGGATTATTCAATGGAAGAAGCTGTTGAGAAATACAATGAGATGGTTGAATTTATGCGAAGTAAAAAGAATTAGGTTGGTTTCAACTCCTCAATGTGAAAGACAGCCTTTGGAGAACGAATATCATCTTACGGGGGAAAGAAAAACAAAAATATATGGTCAAATATGCAATGCAACGCTACACAAAAGAGAGCTGTGAAAAAGATAGTTATGATTATCGATACCATATATCATTGGTATGATGTTTCAAGCGAAGAAGCTGAAAAGGTGTTTGTGTACGCTGAAGAAAAGCATGTAACACCGTCTGAGGCAATTGAAAGTACTATAGGCGGCATGGGATTAGAAGAATTGGCAGAGTTTGCAACAGAAGTATATCCCAAAATTAAGCAGATTTATGATAACACGTTGCTGAGAACGACTGCTAATGTAGCCAAAGGAGCTATGGAAGTATATTCCATGGTGAATGTATTGGCAAATATTTTTTCAAAAGAAGAGTCTAATGATAAAAACAAAGAGTCATAACAGAGAACATATTTAATATATAAGAAGGAACTGCGACCGTTGTGTCGTAGTTCCTGGATAAAAGAAAGGGCAAAAACATATGGATACAATCACAAGCAAGAAACTATACAACCTTATCACATCAGGAAAGATGGATATTACACTAAGCACAAGCAAATATTATAGTATGCCTGGAGTAGCAGACCCAATTGAAAAAAAGAAAAATTTATGGAAGATCTGGAGAAAGTTACTCATGCTGGAATGTTCGATATCATCAGTGGACGTTCTATGTATCGAGAGATGGAACTGTGACCTTAACGGCTAATTTGCATGATTCGATAGCTGGTGAATACATTGAAGTCCTTGGAACGGTATCAGACGGTATGTCAATCGAGCAGTTTCAGGGAAGAATTGGGTTAAAATAGGCAGTAATTTGTTTGATCGTTTGCAGAATATATAAAGGGGATGATTTCTCGTCCCTCTTTACAGAAAGAAGATAGGAGAAAGAAAAAGGATGAAATTTAAGTGGTACGAAATCCCGTATGGAGAAGAGGTCGAAATTGTCAATAAAGACAGTAGACATTTCAGAAAAAAGAGGAATAGTAGAAACTAGCGATCCAGATGGTATTGGTTGTAGTATAAGGTTTGATAATAATGAATACGATATGTTGTGTTGGGAAGAAATAATACCAGTGCAGAATATTTTAAAAATTACTGATCTGCAACCAGAGACACTAGCACAAATTTTTAATCAGAATTATTTATATGAAACAAATAGAGTGATTATATATTTTAGAAAATTTTCATGTGAAGAAGTAGAAAAATGCATATGAAGAACTTGCCAGAAAACTTGCAGATGGGGAAGGAAGATGTGATAACGCGGAATATGTTTTAGCTCTATTAGATAGTATGCTTGGATATGATGAAGAAGAATTTGAAACTCCGATAGAAGAGATGATTACTTTTGTTCAGTGGTGGGTGGAAGGATTAAGGAAACATGTAACAAGCGGAAATAAAAACAGACGATATTTTGAAACAAAACTTTTTTAAAATAGAATTTATTTATTTGGATTGATTGGAGGAATGACCTATAAGCGGGAATCAAAATATAATTAAAATCGTGGATGACATAATGGGAAGTGGCAAAAGCACTTGGGCAATTAATTACATTAATCAACACCCGGATGAACGATTTTTATGTATTGTACCATTACTTTCAGAGTGTGACAGATTTAAAAACGATACAGAAATTGAAATCGTAGATCCAGAAAAAATGGGGAAATAAATGGAAACATTTTCGATGGTTAGTTGAAAATAATAAAAATATTGTGACAACACATTCTCTAATTCAAAAAATGGATTTAGATATGCTAGAACTATTGTGCATATTCCGCAAAAACAGAGCACTCGCTCCGCATGAGCGGAGCGCTGTTCCGCTAGGAACGGATCATTGCCCTGTTTGTTAATAAAGTTACTTGCTTTCTACACGTCTATCGCGACCTGGAAAGTCTAATCGATATGCTTTAGAGGTCATGCGGCTGAGACATGCATCTGCATATGTGTTATCACCAAACAATTGGTACCAGTTCGCTACTGGCATCTGCGAGATGATAACTGTTGATTTTCGGCAATCTCTAGCTTCGATGATTTCAAAGAGATCACGGCACTTGTCAAGATTTAAGTCCATCAATCCAAAATCATCTATAACAAGAAGATCATAACCGGCCATCTTGTTTGAATACTCATAGTAATTATCTTCACTATGTGCATGGGCGGATTCTTGAAGCAGATAATTCGCACGGATATATTTAACAGTCCTCATTTGATGTAGTGCTGTGACGCAAAGTGCACATGCAACATGTGTTTTGCCAGCTCCTGCTCCACCTGTAATCAAAAGATTGTTCGGTTCATCGATCCAATCACCTTTGGCCAGTAATTCAATGACATGTGTGTTTAACTGCCTCTCTGGATCATAAAGAGAACTATCAAGGTCAGCTGCCGGATATTTTAGTGTTGCTTGTTTTAAGAAACTTCTTGTTTTCTCTCCCTAACCACTCATGGTTGATGATTTCAGAGAACCTTGTTTCAAAGCTCTCTAATCCCGAATTCGGATTCATAAGTTGGTTTTCAAAAGCTTCTGCCATGCCGGACATACGCATCTTATAGAGTTTGTCCATAAGAAGATTTTGATTCTTTGTAAGTTTGTCGTTATAATTGTATTCTTTCTGTCTGTATGCCATAATCATTCACCCTTACTTATAGTAGTCCTTTCCTCTGATATTTTCATGAGATGGAAGTGATTCCGGTGATGATTCTGGATGCTCATCGCACTCCATCTTTTTAAGCACCTGCCTGTACGTCGAGTAGCGACAGGAGTTCATTTCAATGCATTTACGAGCGGCTTCTTCTGCAATGCCTTTAGGGATTGCTTTTACTCGATGTAGTATCCCGGCACATGCATTGAATGCTTGCTCTTCGTGCTTAGAAGATTTTTAGGATTCGATCAATCAATTCCGACATGGAAGGACCGAACACAGACGCCCAGTGCCTGTAATAGTTTCCATCTTTCGAATTGATTTCTTGATAATAAAAAAGGTGTTCTGGAGGCATATGCTCATCCGTAGTTATGTACAACGGAAAATCCTTATAAGATCTTCTATGAGTGCAGATCAGACGGTTGTACTGATCACAGATACGAATCTCAGAAGGTGTAGCTTTAAGGATTGCTGGTTTTCCGCAGTAAGTATACAATACGGAGTAGTAGTGGCCGTCGTACTCGATGTGGTAATTATTAGGCACCTTCAGTACTGCTTTGTAATCACAAGTTGTGTATTCTCCGCCTGGCAGTGGTTTCATACATGGTTTGTCATACTTTTGATAAACATTTCTTGTCTGGAAAAAGCTTGATTCTGAA
>VOFF01001064.1_pt1 | contig 16839 bp, 27 predicted proteins | sample 5384061 | NCBI WGS metagenome assembly VOFF01 (sample SAMN12384725, study PRJNA508395) | human gut metagenome | isolation source: healthy gut E | host: Homo sapiens
GTACATTTTGATTCCCAGACGTTCCTTGATCATGTGATCCATTCCGGACAGGTACAGAACGGCGAACCACTGTGAAGTATGGTTTCCGATCGGGATTCCTGGCCCTTCGGTGGAATCTATGATCATATCCAGAAGCCACAAGACGTCGCGGTCTTTGATAAGCCGGCGAAGCTGTTCTTTCAGAACGTCGTGATTGATACTGTAAAAATACTTTCGAATATCGCATTTCAGGACCCAACCGTCCGCCCCGTTCTGTCGGTAGTACCTTGACATGAAATATTTCAGGCGGTCAAGTCCGAAGTGCGTTCCTTTGCCTTTCTGGCTTGCGTAGTTGTCGTATATGAAAGTTTTCGAAAGGTACGGTTCCAGGACATTATCGCAAAGACTATGCTGAACGATTTTGTCGCGGAAGCTGTTATACATGATCAGCCGTTCCTTCGGTTCTTTCACAATGAAGCAGTTATAAGGCGACAGGCGGTATTTGTGGCTGAATAACATGAAATGAACGAACATAAGGTTTTCAAGGACGTTCACTTCGTATTTGCAGACCGCATATTTCCACCGTTTCCTTTGCGCGCTTCGCGTCGTCCTGACGCGGCGGCGGTCCAGCTTCTGTTCCTGGGTGGTTTCGATCACGCGGACATAGAAGTTCCCGTCAGCTTCGGCCGGAATCCGGTTGACGAAGACGTGGCGGACGGGCCACCTGGCGATCAGCTTCTTTGCAATCGCTTCCAGGAAGTCGTTCAAGGTCACGCCAGATCACCGTCCTTTACTTTGATTTCCTGGTGGGTGGCATACACCGACGGGCGGCCGATCACTTCGAACGTCACTTCCTGGGTGCTGGAAGGGTCGTCGCGGCCGAACCGCTTCACGACGATCGTGTCGCCAGGAAGGACCTTCAGGTCCGGACCGGTGAAAACGACGGCGTCGTGGTCGATGTTCTGTTGTGCGTTTGTCTGCATACTGCTGTTTGTGCCTGAATACGATAGCGCGCAAATGATACCAGAATCACACCATGAAGTCGTGGACGCTTGCGGACAGGCCGTTCGCGCCCCTTTTTGGTGTTGTCCGGTAGACGGTGGCGGTGTCTTCGTAGGTCAATTCGATTGCGGCGCGCTCAGCGCGGCGCTTCCGAAGGCCATAGGATCACCACCTTAACACACGATATTCGTTCAGGACAGTTTTCCACCCGAAGAAGTCGCCGCTGTCTGTTCCCAGGTTGAAGGTGTTCGCCGATCCGGAAGAACCGGAACCGGTGGCGAAGGAAGTCTGGACGTCACCACGCTTCACGGAAGACACGGCCCCCGAGGCGCCGCCGCAGTGGTTCCCAGTCCGGCCGATTTGTAATAGCTGACACACATGACAGCCAGGACGTTTTCCAGTTCCGGGGGAAGGTTCGTCCCAGATTGATATACGAAGGACCAGGGTCTTGAACGGTCTGAATAACGAATTCCAGAACGTCGTCCTGATCCGTCGTTGTGATCCCAGAAGGGCCTTGACCTTCTGAAGGACCGTCTGTCCGGACATAAGCGTCCGAAGGACTTCGGCCCTTTCAAGGTCGGTCAGGCCTTCCAGGGAAGCAAGGATTTCTTTCAGCATGATAGACCACCTTTCGGCGGCCCCGTCAGTTCTGCTTCAGGGCTTTGATCAGTTCGACGATCTCCGCCTTTGTGGCGCCGTCAGGAACCGCGATTTCGGCGTCCTGGGCGACTTTCAGAAGTTCGTCCTTGTTCATCTTCGACAGGGGCTTTTCGCCGTCGCCAGGGGCGGCGACAGGCGTCCGGATCGTCGAAGGGGATCAGGTCAGGGGACTTTCTGGAACTGTTCCAGAACGAAGTCGTGGAATGGGGTTCCAGGATCGCGCCGGTTACAATACTTTTGAACTTCACGTTCTGTTCCTCCTTTCAAACGGGCGTCACGCCGATCAGGCGGAAGTTACGCTGGTGGAGTAGAAGATCAGGTCAGGGGTCAGGGCCTTCGTGCCGTAGTCGAAGAACATAGACACGCCGTAGTCGTTGGAAAGAGGAATCTTTTCAGGCTCCTTGTAAGGGTAGATAACCGCCGGCTGTGCGATAGCGCCTTCGATCATGGCGACGCCGTGACAGGTGGTGGTCTTCGTCTTGCTGGTTTCCACGGTTTCGGTCTTCACGGGAAGGTTGATGGAGGAATAGACGCGGACGCCGTGGAACATGGCGAAGTCCTCCGGCCGCGGTGTCAACGTTCGCGTTGTTGGTTCCCTTATCCAGATAGTTTCTGGCCTTGCCGTACATGACGGGGTCCAGAACCAGACGGATCAGGTTGCGGGGTACGCCGCGAACATAGTCGTTCTTCACGGTTTCGACGCCTGAATCAGGCCTTCCAGGATTTCTTCGATCGTGGCGCTGGCGTCGGGGGTGTAGGCGGTGCCGGCGTCGAAGGCGGTCTGCGAAGAAGGCGGCGTCGAACTCCGCGGCCACGGTGTCGACGTGGTTGTCGGCGCGGCGCGCCATGATGTTCGTCACGCCGAAGGTGTCCAGGTCGAACTTCGCGGCTTCTTCGACGATCTCCTTGTGGGTGTCCAGGTTAACAGGGGTCGGGGGAACGGTGATCGCGGTTCCCTTGTTCGCGGTGCGCGCGGTGCCGTAGGGCTGGGACGCGCTGTTCTTGAAGCGCTTGAACTCGACGGAACCGCTGGCGGGGTTGCCGGTGTAGGACTGGGACTTCAAGCCCTGGGCCAGGGTTTCCTTCTGAATGTTGCTGATCACCAGGCCGGACAGTTCGGACAGTTCGACCTTCGTGGAACCGGTCTGGATCAGGCTGATCGCTTTCGTTCTTGCCATTGTGTATCATTCCTTTCGTTTTATGGTGGGTGTGGTTTACAGGCAGACGGGGCCGTCTACCTTGCCGGCCGCCGGCGGCGTCTTCGGGCCAGGATCGGCCGGCGTCGCGCCGTGGACTGGCGGGGTCTTTGCGGGGTCTTCCTTGAACAGGTACGCCTTCGACTCCTTGATCGGCTTCAGAAGGCCTTCCAGGTCAGTTTTCAGGCTTCCGTCGTCGCTGACTTCGATCTTGTCCATGTCCAGAAGGCCGATGATGTCGGAAGGGTCATAGACCTTCCGTTCAAGACCATCTGAAGGGCGGACCGCTTGCTGATCTTCGCAAGTTCGGCGGCGTGGGTCGTCTGAAGGGTGTCGAACTTCTCCTTCGCGACCTTGACGTCGTCCGCGATCTTTGCCGGATCGCCGGAACCGCCGACAGCCTTCAGGGCTTCCGCGGCCGCCTTCAGCGCGTTTTCCGCGCTGGTCTTTCCGCTGTTGGCTCCGTTGTACTTATCGGCCGGGACGAAGGTTCCGTCGTTACCGACGACCAGGTCCACGTCCTTTCCGTCCTTGCCCTTGCCCTTCAAGGCCGCTTCGACCTGGTTCGACAGGTCTTCGCCTAGAAGATTTCTGATTCCTTCAATGATCATAGGTGTTCCTTTCTCCGCTGTTTATATGGCGGCTTCCACGCCCTTCGCGGTCCCGCCTGGTCGCCGGACGGGTGCGGCTTGTATTATGAAAAAGGCGCCGCCAGAAGGCGACGCCTGTTCCACCTGGAAAAGGGTATAAGAAAACGCCGGCCGGTCGGCCGACGTTTACTTCTTCTTCAGTTGTGACGGAAGGAAGTCCTTGAACAGGGCGTCTTCGATCGTGTCCCAGTTTTCGTCGAAGAACTCGACGGTGTAGGCTTCCCCGTTGCCCTGGGATATAGACGACGGTCCCTTCCGTGCCGGCCTTGACGCCGGTGTCAGGGTCGTCTTCCAGAAGGACGACGGTGTCATATAATTCAAACATAGGCTGTCACTTCTTCCTTTCCGGCGTTGCCGTGATGAAATGCGGGTCCTTCCCGCCGGTGTCGATCTGCCAGACGGTGTTCAGGCGAAGGAAGCGGTCCTTCCGGCCGTACAGGATCACGGGGACGGTGTACCGTTCGCCGAACTGCGTGGACACGGTCTTCGTCACAGGGGACTTCTGGACCTCCGTCAGAAGTTTCTTCTGGAAGGTTTCCCAGTTTTTCCACATTGTAGCCCAGGACCTGGTTGATCACATGGGCCTTTTCCTTCCCGCGGGGGTGTTCATGGTTCAGAAGGTAGCCCTGAAGTTTGTCCTGGGGCGCTGACGCGGACGCCGCTTCGGGAAGGGCGCCACGGCTGGCGGTGCTGTTGTAAAGGCGGACCTTCGCCTTCATCTGGTGCCATTTCTCCGGATTCGTGTATTTCACGTTCTGGAAGGCGTCCAGGGTGGACGGGACTTCGCCGTCCGGAAGGACGCCCAGGAAGGCGTCGAATTGCTCCTGGTCTGCCTTGATATTATACGCTTTCTTCCGTTCGACTTCAACCGAACCTTGACCGTTCGCGGCCGTCTGCCGGCTGTACCATTCCTGATAGGTGGTCCGCTTCGGCATAGGCTCCCCCGCTGTTCAGCCAGTCCAGGGCCTCTTTCCGGGGTCATATTCGACCGTCGTACAGCGACAGTTCGGGTGAATGGGCGGGTAGTTGACGCCAGGTTCCGCGTCGGACACCTTAAAACGCCGGCCGTCCAGGGCGCCGCAAGTGTCACAGGTGCGTTCGTTGACCGCGGCCATATATTCATATTCCGCGACGCCGGCTTCCTTGTAGGCCCTTCTGTCGGCTTCTGCGTGGATATGGGCGGTTTCGGTGCGGATCAGGCGTTCGGCGTTTTTGTAGGACTGGCCCATTCGGGAGGAAAGGGCGGACGCCATGACGCCCACGCTTTTCCCCTGGATCAGGCCCTGGGTGATGATCTCCCTGGTGTTGAAGACCAGGGCTTGTTTCGACTGCCACAGGCGATCGGAGAACATAGCCCCGGACCAGGGATAGGACACGGCGTCTTCGACGGCGGAAGCGTCGATCTTCGCGATCTCATTGTAGAAGCCGGCGCGGCTTTGGAGGTCATAGGACTTCTTGTATTTGCTGGACTTCGCCCTTGTCTGTTGGCATTTGCCCCAGTTCAGAAGTTTCAGGTACTTCTTCCCGTCTTCGGGGGCCGTGTAGGTCCCCACCATGTCTTCCCGAACCAGTTCGTTCAGCCAGGACCGGATTTTCTGTTCGGAAGGGGGCTTCTGGGGGAAGCACAGGGAAGCCAGAATACGGGGTCGCCATAGTACAGGCCGAAGTCGTCGGCCTTCACGACCAGGCGCCAGAAGAACCGTTCGGCTTCGGCGCTGATCGCGGTCAAAGACTCGCTGATGATGATCGTTTCCTTAATGATACGGCTGGGCATTGTCTACACCACCTTTCACGCGTTGCGCTGGCACTTGCGGCACAGTTCGCGGCCGTACTTCCGAAGGGAATAGTCGCGTTCGGCGTCGCTGATCGGGCCGCCGCACGCGGGGCAGACAGCACCGCCGGCGGGGATAGCGGGAGAAGGGGCGCCCTGGGGGGCGCTCTCTGGGCCGCCTGGGACGTCTGCGCCGCGGGGGGCGGGGATCTGTTCCTGTCGGCCGCTCTGTGCGCCCTGGCGGCTTCCCTGGCCGCCCTGGTTGACCTTCTTCTGGACACCGCCTTCGCACAGGAAACGGACGTTCCCGAAGCGGTCGACGATCGTCAGGTCCACGATCTCGCGGCGGTCGTTGTAGCCGATCTTCGTGACGGAGAACTTGACGTTCGGATAGGTTCGATACACGTCGCGGCCCTGGACCTTCTCGACCTTCCATTCACCGTCGTTCAGTTCGACATAGGTGAAAGGGGCGGAATACAGTTCGCGGCCGATCCCGACGTTGAAGCCGGCACGTTTGAAGGCGTCGGACGCCTGTCCCTTTTCCTTTTTCCGTGTTGCTCTCGACGCCGACGTCCTGTTTCTTCACCCAGGCCGCCTTTTCGTCGTCCCAGATTTCGATCGTACAGAACAGGTTCCCGTTGATCAGTTCGTGGGTCCTCTGCCAGTTGCCAGGGCCGAAGACCTGGTCCAGGATTCGCATATCGACACGGGCGTCCTTGTAGAGAAGAAGGACCGCGCCGACCGTGCCGTTCTTCGCCTTGCTGACGGACTGGACGCGGCAGTCGATGTCTTCAGCCGTCAGAAGGGGAATATTGAAGTCCTTCACGCTGATTCCTCCTTACTTGATCTGAAGGTTCTGGTTCTCGACCAGGACAGCGCCGGCGACGGCCTGTCCGGCCTGGATTGCCTTCTTGATCGCCGTTTTGTCCGGCTTCGTGGTGACGGTGGTCGTCACGAAGTCAGGGGGGAGGGCGCCTTCGTCGTCGATCTGAACCTGGGTGGACTTGCGGAAGCCGATCTTCGTCCTGGCCGTTTCGACCTTGTCGCGGCCGACGGACAGCATGGAGGACGCCAGAAGGTCCTTCAGGCGCTCGACGCGCTTTTCGGCGGTCTTGCGGCGCTCCGCCAGGGCGGCTTCCTCCGCCTTCACGTTGCCGACGAAGGCGGTCAGGTTCTTGATGTAAAGGGCGGTCGCTTCGGCCTTTTCGTCGAAGGCGGCGGAAAGGGCGTCAAGCTGGTCGGCGTTCAGCAGTTCGCCGGTGTCGGGGTCGACCTCCATCGCGTCCAGGGCGGCCAGGAAGTCGGCGCTGATTTCGTACAGGGTGTTCGTCATTTCGCGGCGCCCCCTTCCGTCTTCATGCTTCCGGTCAGAAGGGCCAGGGCGTCGGTGATCGCCTGGTCGACGTCTTCTGCGGTGACGGTGCCGGAGGAACGCGCGTCCAGGGTGACGGTCAGGGGTGGACACCGCGGCGGCGATCTTCGCTTCAGCGGCTTCGGCGCGCCCCTTCTGGGCCTGGTACTGGGTGAACCAGGTCTGGGACTGCCGGCGCTCGAAGTCGACGTCTTCACGGGCTTCCTTGTTCTCGACCAGGGTGTTCAGCAGAAACGCCTTCACGGCGTCGGTGTCATAAAAGTTCAGTTTCGGCATTGAAAACCGTTCCTTTCCGTGATATGATTCACTTAACCTTTTTTGAATGGGCCGTTTCGGTTGTTGTGGTGACGACGAAACGGTCCTTTTCTGTTTCTTCGATCGTGATCTTCTTTTCGCCCAGAAGGACCAGGGCCTTCACGGCCTGTCCGACCTGAACGGGCGACAGGGTCGCCGGGTACTTCATCTTCTCCGTTCCCTCCTTCCTTCGGTGGTGTCGAAGGCTCCGGCGACGGCCAGAAGGCCGGCCCAGATCAGAAGGAAGCCGAACATTCGGATCGCGCCAGGGAGAAGGGGGACCAGGTCCTGTTCGACGGCTCCGACGCTTCCCAGAAGCGCCAGGAAGGCCACCAGGGAAAGAAGACTGGCCGCGTTGCGGATTCTCCGGCGCGTTCGCCGTTGCCTTGCTCTGGGGGTCATTCTGCCGGTCCTCCTTTCCTCCGGCCGCGTCGGCGAAGGCTTTCCTGGGCGCGCTTCTGGGCCAGGTCTGCGTCGTAGGACGGCCGGAAGTTCTTGTCCAGCTTGTCCCCTTCGCGGCCGCGCTTCAGTTCGGCGTAGATGGTGCGGGGTGCGACGCCGATTTCCTTCGCGATCTGTCCGGCCTTCGCGCCGGCGGCGTAAAGGGCCGCGATCGCCTTTCGGTCCGGATATTCGATCGTTTTGTAACGTTCAGCCACGTTTTCACCGTCCTTTCTCTGGGAGAAAATAAAAAAAGTGTAACTGCAAAAAGCCTGTCGACTTAATGCAATTACACTATACACGGGGGCTTAGCACTCTGACAGAAAGAAAACAGTTGCGGCGTCTACACTTTCGTGCTATCATAGCAACGCTGGGATGTCGAATTTCTTGTTGGATTTTTGTCAAACGAGTTTGGCAATTTTTTGACTTGAAGCGTCGGCCGCAGCGAACGCGATTGATGAATTTTTAACCATCATTTTTGCGTACACATCCACGACCCCGTGTCGATTTTGGAGGGAGCGCGCACGCTATGAAGCTCGTGACATTTGAAAAAGACGGCCGCAGCGCCGTCGGTCTGCTCAACGCGGCCGGCACTGCCGTGCATCCCGTGCCGGGCTGTGCGGACATGCAGACGCTCATCGGCATCTGGCCGGTGCTGGACACTGCCGCCGTGCTGCGCGGTGAGGCCCTGCCGCTCAAGAGCGTGCGGCTGCTCGCGCCCATCCCCGCCCGGTGCAGGACGTGATCTGCCTGGGCATCAATTATTTTGACCACGCCAAGGAGAGCGAATCCGTCGCCGGCAAGGGCGTCAAGGCGCCGGACACGTTCCCGATCTATTTTTCCAAACGCGTGGACGAAGCCGTCGCCCCCGGCGGCGACATCCTCAGTCACAGTGATTTGGTCGCCGACCTCGACTACGAGGCGGAGCTGGCCGTCATCATCGGCAAGGCGGCGTACAACGTCACCGAGGCAGACGCGCTGGACTACGTGTTCGGCTACACCATTTTAAATGACGTGAGTGCGCGCACGATCCAGAACCAGCACAAGCAGTGGTACCGCGGCAAGAGCCTCGACGGCTTCACGCCGATGGGCCCGTGGATCGTCACGCCGGAGGAATTCGACGTGCGCAAGCCGTGGAAGATCCAGAGCCGCATCAACGGCGAGCTCCGGCAGAACAGCACGACCGACCTCATGATCTTCCACGTGCCGTACGTGATTGCCGAGCTCAGCCAGGGCATGACGCTCCGGCCCGGCACGATCATCTCCATGGGCACGCCGGCCGGCGTGGGCATGGGCTTTGACCCGCCGAAGTGGCTGCACCCGGGCGACGAGGTCGCCTGCAGCATCGAGGGCATCGGCACCCTCACCAACACCGTTCGGTAACCCGCCGTCAGGCATCCGCCTGCAGCGGCCGAAGATATCGCAAACAGAATCAGAAAAGGAGAGAAAAAGTTATGAAATTTGCAATGTATGGTTCCGGCGCAGCCGGCAGCGTCTTCGCTTCTTACCTGCGTAAGGGCGGTGCGGACATCATCCTCATCGACCGCTACGAGGCCCACATGAAGAAAGTCGCCGAGGAAGGCATGCACTTCACCATCCATCAGGAGGAAGATGGCGGCTACAAGGATTACGACTACCAGCTCAAGGGCTTCCGCACCTACACCACCGCTGCTGACGCAGCCGCTGCGGAGGGCAAGGTCGACGTCATCATCTACATGACCAAGGCGACCCAGCTCGAGCAGGCCATCCAGGACTCCATGCCCGTCGTCGGCGACACGACCGTCGCCGTCTCCCTCATCAACGGCCTCGGCAACGATGACAACCTCTTCAAGGTCTTCCCGAAAGAGCGCTGCATCATCGGCTCCGGCGTGCTGGGCACGGCTCTGCCCGAACCCGCACACTGCGTGTCCACCCCGGCCGGCGGCGTGCAGATGAACTTCGGCGGTGCGGTCCGCTCGGAGCTCACCGACGCAGCCTGCACCGAGATGCTCAAGTGCTACCGTGACGGCGGCTGCGACGCTTACTGGCGCGACGGCGAGCCGGGCACCGACAACAACATCTACAAGTTCATCTGGAAAAAGGTCTGCGTGAACGCCACCGTCAACACCGTGTGCGCGGTCCTGCGTCTGAAGATCGGCGAGGTCGAGGCGGATCCGTTCGGCCAGTGGCTGTTCCACAGCGTCATCCGTGAGACCTGCGCGGTCGCGACCGCCAAGGGCGTGCCGATGGACGCCGATGAGTTCATCGCCCACGATCACAAGGACATCGTCACCAACATCGCGGACTACTATCCGTCCATGTGCCAGGACATGCTCTTCAATCACCGCCAGACCGAGATCGACGTGCTCAACGGCAAGATCGCCGAGTACGGCGAGCAGCTGGGCATCGACACCCCGGTGTGCAAGGTTCTGTCCCAGGTCGTGCGCTGCATCCAGGGCAACTACGACAAGCAGTACCTGAAGTAATTTCCCATCCCGAATTTTCTCTGCCGGCCGGCCAACAACCGGCCGGCGGTTTGCTAAGGAGGCAAACGCATGAAAATTGCAATGATCGGCTCCGGCGCTGCCGGCAGTGTGTTCGCCGCCTACCTGCGCAAGGGCGGCGCCGAGCTCTGGCTCGTCGATAAGTACAAAGCGCACATGGACAAGATCGCGACCGACGGGCTGGTCTTTCCGCACGCCGGAGGGCGAGGAAGTGCTCACCGGCTTCCACACGAGCGCCACCGCGCACGACATTGGCACCATGGACATGGTCATCCTCATGGTCAAGGCCACGCAGACCGCGGACGTCATGGCCGACACCATGCCCTGCATCGGACCGGAGACGGTCGTCGTCTCGCTGCAGAACGGCCTCGGCAACGACGAGGTGCTCGCCCAGTTCGTGGAGACCGACCGCATTCTCTACGGCAGCGGCCTGATCGGCACGGGCTGGCCGGCCCCGGCGTGTGCGTGAGCAAGCCGGAAAAGGGCATCCAGATGCACTTCGGCGCCGTGCACAACAACCCGAAGGCCGACGCCGCTGGCAAGGCGCTCGAGGCATGCTTCCAGGCGGGCGGCTGCAACGCGAGCTTTGACGAAGATGTGCGTCCGTACATCTGGAAGAAAGTCATCGCCAACAGCGGCTACAACGGCGTGAGCGCCGTCATGCGCCTGAAGGTGAAGGAGACGTTCGCCGACCCCTACGGCCACGACATCGTCATGCACGTCTGGAAAGAGGGCTGCGCCGTCGCGCAGGCGCTCGGCATCGGCGATCTCTGGCCGCTCATGGAAAAAGGAAGAGCCAAACATCGTCGCCAATCTCGGCAACTACTATCCGTCCATGGCGCAGGACGCCGTACTGCACCAGCGCCAGACGGAGATCTCCGTGCTCAACGGCGCCATCGCGCGCTACGGCGAGCGGCTGGGCGTTCCCACCCCGTTCAACACCGTCATCACGAAGGTCATCTCCTGCATCCAGAACAACTACGACAAGCAGTATCTGGGCTGATAAACGCATCCTACACCAGCGCCCCGGCAGACCGCCGGGGCGCTTTTTGTGCGCGCGCCGTCATCGCGGGGGCTTCCTTGCCGGATCGTGGTCTTTCCTTGCCGGGTAGGTTGGCCCATGGCGCTGAGATCGCGCGCCCATCTGTGCCCCCGGCGCTTGACAGACGCGCCCGTGCCTGAAAGTAGGGACGCAAAGTCTCAAAGCACGCACTCGTCGTGCAAAAAAACAAACACCCCTGTGCCGTGCACAGGGGTGTTCGCTATGGTTTGGTTTTCCGTCAGCGCCGTGCGCTTAGCGGTTGGGGTACTTCTGGGCCAGCTCGGCCTCAAGGGCATCCCAGTCACGCTGCTGCGTGATCTTCGTCCACGTCTCGGGCGACGTGTTGTTCACGCGCTCGTAATCGTGGCTGTTGGTGGCTTCCTGCACGGGCTCATAGTACCAGGCGTTCGGGTTGCTGTTGTCCGGCCAGGTGACCATGTCGGGGAGGAAGTGATCCTTGTCCGGCGTGCGGAACAGGACGTTGTTGATGATCTCCATGACCTCGGCGCGGGTGATCTCCTGCTCCGGGCGGAACGTGCCGTCCGGGAAGCCGCTGACCAGGTCAAGGGCCGCCGCGCGGTTGATGTACTCGCGCGCCCAGTTGTCGGAGATGTCCGAGAATGCGTCGCCCTCAACCTCCGGTGCGTGGAAGAACAGCGCCGCGATCGTCGCAAACTCCGCGCGGGTGATGTGCTTCGCCGGGCCGAACGTGCCGTCCGGGAAGCCGGCGAGGATGCCGGCGTTCGTCAACGTGGCGACCTGGTTGCTGTACCAGCTGTTGGCCTCCACATCCGGGTACGGATACGTGGTGCACCAGACCTGCTCGCGCGCATCGTCCTGCAGCAGACGGTAGAAGATCGTGGCGACCTCCATACGCGTGATCGGATCAAGCGGGCCGACGTCGCCGTTCGGGTAGCCGACGATGTACGCGTCGTGCTTCTCACGCTCCAGCGGCGGGGGCGGCACTTCGTTGTCCTCGACGGAGAACACGAACGTGATGTGCGCAGCCGCTTCCTGGAACGCGTTGCCCATGGCGGGGTCGACCTCGATGGTCACGTCCAGATCGACCGGGTCAGTCTTGGGGCTGACCTCGGCGATGAAGACGTTGTTCTTGAGGCCCTCGCTCGCGTCGAGCTGACTGAAGAGCTTCGCGGTCTTGTTGGACGCGAGCACGACGCCGTTTTTCGACACGGTCATGCTGATGTGATCGAGCACATCGTTGTACGTGATGGCGGAGCCTTCCTTGGCGGAGGCGTCGCCGTCGATCTCCGCGCGCAGATAGATCTTTGCGCCCTGCACACCGTTTTTTTTTGCTGTCGGCCTGCACGCGGATGGTCTGCGTGAGGCTGTCGCCGGGCATGCAGTCGGAGAAGTTCGGGGAACAGGTTCGTGTCCGAGCCCTTGCCGGTGTGGGTGAAGGTGAAGTGTGCGTTGGTGCCGTCCGTGCCGTCATAGTACGTGACGGTGGGGATGTTCTCCTCGCCCGTCGCCCAGATGCCCAGTCCGGCGGCCAGCGCGACCACCAGCACGAGGGCGACGATCATGGTAAGCTTTTTGTGTTTCATACCGTTGCCCTCCTTATGGTGCCGGGGTTACCGGGGGCAGTGTCAACTCACTGGTTACAGAGTCAACGCCCACGTGCCAGCTATCTGTCACGGCCTTGCTCGGCGCGGCCTGAATGCTCTCGGCCAGCACCGTCACCTCGAGGTGATAGCCATCGGGTGCACCTTCCGGCTGCTCGATGGGGTCTTCAGCAGGTTGCTCGTGACATTGCTCGGCTTTGCGCCGACCGGTGCGACCGGCGTCTTGTAGTAGTAGATGCCGTCCTGCTCGAACCATTTGGTCGTGTCGTAGTTGACATCAATGTTCACGGGCTCGCCGGAGATAGTCTTTCCATCTTTGCTGACCCAGTTCATGACCAGCTTGACGCGGACATAGGACGTGGCCGTGCCTTCGTTCTTGACGTAAATCTCCGACTTGATGCCGTTGTCTGTCGTCTCTTCGATCGTGATTTTGGACTTGGCGGCGGTGAACGTGTTCGTCACCGGAGCGGTGTTCGCCTTGAGCAGGGCAACCGTGGTGCCGACTGCCAGCGCGAAGATCAGGCACAGGGAGAGGATGAGCGCGGCTTTTCTCCCGCCTGAACCGTTAAAGATACGTTTCATATGTCATCCCCTCCTGTTCAGTTTGTTTTCGGATCCGGAATCTGCTGGATCTGGGTTGCGCTGACCCACTTGTTGATCACGCCGGCAATGCTCGTGAGCCAGTTGGTGCCTTTATATTCGTTGGTGAAGTCTGCTGCCGCGTAATCTTCCGCAGCATTGGCCTTCAGTTCTTTTGTAACATCGTTTCCGGATGTCAAGTTATACTGCCACGACCACTGGGTATCTTCCGTAACAGTATAAGTACCGATCGGCAGACCCGTAATGGTCTTGCTCGCTCCGCCTTTGACCGCGACGGTGGTAATCACATTTCCGTTTGCATCCTTCACTGTGAACACGAAGGACTGTCCGTTGTTCTGGCCGGTCACCGTCTTGGAAATGGTCAGGCTGCAAGTGTTGACATGAACCAGGAACTCCTTGTCAGCAGGGGGCACACAAGTCTTGCCAGCACAATTCGTGTGAAGGAACGCGGTTTTTCCGGTCACATCAGTATTGTCAATTTTCACAGTCACGTCCACACCGAAGTCCGTCCGGGTGTTGATCTTGCCGTCCACGATAGCATCGGCGTCCGGCGTGTAGGTAAGCGTCAACTCAGGGGCTTCGCCCATCACAGCAGTATTGGCCTCGGTTTCGCCGTGCTTCCACACGGTGGCGGTCAGGTTGCCGTCAAAGCCGGGCGCGGTGTCGCCGTAATAGCCCTTGCTGTCCTTGAAGGTCAGCTCCGGCTTGTAAACATAGACATTAGAAGTCGCCGTGGCAGTTGCCGGCTGGGCTGATGCACCAGCCGAATCCGACGCAGCCTCTTCCTCGGGAGAAACGGTCGCAGTCACCGTATAGCTGCCATCCTGCGTCATATCAACCGAACCACTCGTCGTATAAGAGACTTTCACAAAAGAGAAATCACTCCCTGCGGTGTCATACGGGATGCACATCTGCTCAGGCGTCGGCTGCGTGCCCAGATAATAGACATGGCAGTCTTGCCCGGCCAATTCCGGTGCAATGATGGGGACATTGACCTTTGGAACATCAAACAGGCCAGCAGAAACACCCTTCTCCGTGTAAACGCCGGAAGTATCTCCGTTGGTCGGCACGTTGTTGCCGCCAACAAATCCGGGCTTTCGCTGCACAGAAAACTCGATAATCAGTTTCTTGCCATACGTACCCTCGTGCTGCTTGTCGGCGACGTAGTACTTATTGAAATCAAATCCGGTCACGCTCACCGTGTTCGTATTTGCGTCAATCGTCGCCCGCACGTCGCTGCCGGCCGGCTGCTCCATGCCAAAGCTCTTGCCGTTATAATCGGCGGTGTAAAGCTTCACATCTGCGGTGTTCGCCGGCATAGTGAAATACGGTGTCACAATGTCTTTAACAACCGTCGAGCTGCTGAGGTCAATGCTCGCCTGACCGATGTTCTCGCTGATCGTGGTAAAGATCTTGCTCAGCGAGGCGGAATCGTTCGCCGTCAGGTAGTAGTTGGACTGCTCGCGGGCAAAATTTCTGGTGATTTCCCAGCCATAATGGCCGATGCCGATGAAGCTGGAATCGTACCGCTGGATGCCGATCTCCGTCGCATCCGGGAAGTTGCCGGAGATGTAGTTCAAAAAGCGGTTTCCGGCCGGGATGTCATAGTTCTTGACGTCTCCGATCCCCCACCAGCTAAAGCTGGCCCAGTAGCTTCCGACCTGGCCGTTGCTGTTGTACTTGAAGCCGCTGTCGCCGTAGAGCTGCTCCGGATTCGCGCCGTTGAAAATGCCGACGGAATAGACCGTCGCGCCGGCGTCCTTGAGCGCCTTGGCCGACTGGATGGCGCCGTTGGCGACCGTCGTGTCAAAATCGCGCTTCTGCGTCGGCACACCGTCCGTAAACACGACCACAACCTTCTGCCGCGTCGTGTTGCTGCCCGTGTAATTGTAGCCGCTGCCCATCAGCGTCTCTGCCTGCTTCATGCCGTCGGCGACATTCGTCGCGCCCTCCGGCTCCGACGGGAGGCCGTTGATCTTGGCCTTGAGCGCGGTCTCGCCGGACGGGCTTTCCGCCGTGTCCGTTTCGGCCGGGGTCACGAGTGTCCAGTCCATCAGCGTGGAAGCGTTCGTGCCGAAAGTCACGACCGCGATCCGGTGATCGGACTTTTCCGAGTTATACTTATCCGCCACCGCTTCAATGAACGTGTTCACGGCCTGCTTCATGGCATACTGGCGGCGGGCCGAATCCGTGCTGGTCTTATCCCCGTCAAAATTATACGCCATCGAGCCGGACTGGTCGAGCACGAGCACGATGTCACACGGTGCGATCGAGGTCGTCGTCGTCACTTTGCCGGTCGTAAACGCCTCCATGCGGATCTTATAGCTGCCATCCGCATTGGCAGTCGCCGTCTTGGACAGGTTCAGGCCTCGGCCGGGGCATCAGAGGCATCGTCCATAACGCCGGCGCCGAGGAACAGGCACATGCTCAGGAGCATGGCCGCACAGAGGACGAGCGAGAGAATACGTTTTTTCATGTTTTCGTCCTCCTTTCTCAGGCTGTCGGGATCGGATCGATCTGCGTGCTCGAAGTGCTCGCCTCGACCGTTCCGACGTGCTTCCACGCGTCAATGGGGCCGTACTTGTCCAGGTTCGCCGTCTGGACGGCCTCGGCCGTGACGTAGATATGCACCGTGGTGTTCTGATATTCATTGCCCATGTCCTTGCTGAACGTGACGTGGTTGAAGAGCTTCGACGTGGCAGCCTTCGGCGAGAGGGTACCATTATAATAATAGTATCCGTCCGCGCCGGGGATCCAGTCGGTGTCGTTCAGGTCGAGCGTGAGCAGGCTCCTGTCCGTGAGCGGGACAAGCTCGCCATTCGCGGCGACCACCTCAGGCGTGATCTTCACGCGGGTGTAAAACGCGCCGGAGCCGACGTTCTCCACATAAACCACTTTGTCCACGACGCTGCCGGGCATGGCGCTCACCGTCGTAAACGGTTGGCCGGTGCCGTCCTCGTCGTGCAGTGCAAGCTTGACGGAGCCCATCGTGATGACGTTATCCGCCCGGCCGACGGCCGAGAAATACGCCCACGTGCCGACCGCAAGCAGCGCCACCACCAGGACGAGCACCGCCGTGATGGTCCACTTCTTCTTCATGCACAAACCACCTTTCTCCTCGAGGGAATGTTTCTTGATGCTGAGGATTCTCCGCGCCCCGGAGGGCGCGCGCAGGAAATTTTGTGGGATCTCCATTTCTGTCTGCGCGCGGACGGCGGCAGCTCCGCCGCCCGCGCCCGGACGGAACCGGGGATAAAGGGCTGAAAGGGGCCGGGGAAGCTTTGGCCCGGCCGGCATCTGCGCCGGACGGAGGCCAGCCCCTTTCGGGCCCGTAGGCTCCGAGTGGGGCGGCGCGCCGCGCCGCCCCATCGGGGTCAAAATGTTGGGGAATTACTGCCAGTTGCCAGCAGCGCCACCCCACGGGTTGTAGTTTGCGCCAAAAGCAGCATCCATAGCTTCAGAAGCGCTGCCAAAGCCCTCGGCCTGAACCGCAACGGCGAACACCGGGCAGGAGACCTTGCTCCAGTTCCAGCCGCTGTCAACGGCGAATTCTTTGCCGAACGCACGGGGAGTGCCGTTCTGCATGTCAAAGGACTTGTCCAGATACACGCCCTGCAGGAGCTGCTCGGTGATAGCACCGGCGTCGAGCGCCTTATAGTAGTCAGCATAGTAGACGTTGTACTGGATGCCATCAATGGTGGTCTCAAAGTAATTCCACTTGCTGCCGTGCGTCCACTGCCACTCATTGCCCTCGGTAGAGGTGATA
>VOFF01000657.1_pt1 | contig 16685 bp, 22 predicted proteins | sample 5384061 | NCBI WGS metagenome assembly VOFF01 (sample SAMN12384725, study PRJNA508395) | human gut metagenome | isolation source: healthy gut E | host: Homo sapiens
GTCGCTGCTTTTGTTACCATTTCCGCTTCTTTTGTGTCCCTGTGCCGGAATTTCCTCTGGGCTTTTTCAGGATCTTATCGCAGATCTTTACAATGACTTCCCTCAGTTTTTCCTGTTGCTTCACAGGTGGCTTCTATGGCCTTATCATGACTTTATGTCCAAGAGCCGGTATTTCTTTCTGAGTTCTCAGTACTTTACCGCAGACGGAGCAATGGCTTCCTTCCGTCTTTCCTGATTCTTCACAGGTTGTCGCTTCGTCTTCATCGGTCACTCTCCTGATGCTCGATCATCGGAAGTTTTTTTCTGTTCTGGTTTTCGCAGTTTGTACAGGTGTAGCTGCTCACCTTCTTCTGGTACAGGTTGCTTCTTTGACAATTTCTCCTGCTTCCCCAGTTATGTCCGATGGCTGGAATTTCTTCCTGTTCCTTCAATATTTTACCACATACTGAACAGTGGATTCCTTCGGTTTTTTTCCTGGTTCTTCGCAAGTTGTCTGCTACGTGCCTCATCGGTCACTTCCCTGATGCCTCGATCATCGGAAGTTTTTCTGTTTTTGTTTCTTTTGCAGTTTGTACAGGTGTAGCCTCTGCCTCACCTTCTTCTGGTACAGGCTTCTTTGATCGGTTTCTCCTGCTTCCCAGTTATGACCGGTTGCCGGGATTATTTTCGTTGCTCTTTCTAATACTTTACCGCAGACGGAGCAATGGATTCCCTCAGTTTTTTCCATCTTCGGTACAGGTTGGTACTACAGGATCGACCGTTATCGGATCATGGCCTGTCGCCGGAATTTCTTTCTTATCGGTCAGGATCTTATGACAGGTGCTGCAAAAAATACCATCGCATTTCCTGGCTCTGTACAGGTTGCGGCTTTTGTTACTACTTCGACTTCTGTATGCGGAGATGCCTCAATCTCTTCCTGAGATTCAAACACCTTACCGCAGATAGAACAATGGCTTCCTGAAGTTTTTCCTGGTTTTCACAGGTTGCATCTTTGCTTTATCGTCCACGATCGTATGGCCGGTTGCCGGAATTTCTTTTTCATCCGTCAGGATTCTCTTACAGTGCTGCAGTATACCAGGGCATTTCCCGGTTCTTCACAGGTCGCTACTTGGTTACTACTTCTACTTCTGTATGAGCAAGACGTGGAATTCCCTTTCGTGGTTCCAGGACTTTCTGGCATACAGAACAGTAGCTTCCGCCTGTCCATCCCATGGATTCACAGGTTGGTGCGATCTCTGCATCGGCTACTTTTCTGTGGCCGGTTGCCGGAATCTTTTTGTGATAATTTAAAACTTTCTTCGCAGGTGCTGCAATATACAAGAATGTTTCCCTGTCTCTTCGCAGGTTGCTTCTTTTGTTATGATCTCAGCTTCTTTATGACCCAGTGTCGGAATCTCTTTCTGGGCCTTTAAACTTTCTCACAGGTCTTACAGTGGCTTCCCCGGTCTTTCCTGTTTTCTCATCAAGTCGGGTCTACGGCCTCGTCGATTACTTCTTTATGACCGGTTGCCGGAACTTCTTCCTGCGCTTTTTATAATTTCGTTGCATACAGAACAGCGGATTCCTGCTGTTTTTCCTGCTTCCTCACAGGTCGGTGCTATAGCTTCACAGGGCAGGGATTTTTTCTGTTTTGGTTCCCTGGCATTTTTGTACAGGTGTAACCCTTTCGCCTTCCTCTGTGCAGGTTGGATCTCGAAGGATTTCTCCCTCTCTTTCCAGTCATGGCCGGTTGCAGGATCACTTTCTGGAACCTCAAAGGGATCTTTCCGCAGACAGAACAGTGTTTTTCCCTTCTGTTTTTCCATCTTCGGTACAGGTTGGCTCTACGGCTTTATCAATGACTTGGTATGGCCTGTTGCCGGAACTTCTTTTCTGATCGGTAAGGATCTTATGGCAGGTGCCGCAATATACCATTGCGTTTCCTGGTTCTTCACAGGTTGCTGCCCCTGGTTATCAGTTCTACTTCTGTGTGACCAGTTGCTGGAATCTCTTCCTGTTCTTTTAAGATCTTTCCACAGATCTCGCAGTGGGTTCCTTCGGTTTTTCCTGCTGTTTCGCAGGTCGCTTCTATTCTTTCATCTGTTACCTCGGCATGTCCACGAGCCGGGATCTCTTCCTGTGCCTGAATACGAAATCGCATCTGGAGCAGTGGCTTCCCTCGGTCTTTCCAGGTGTTTCACAGGTCGGGTCTATGGCTTCATCCTTTACTTTCTCATGGCCTAAAAAGCGGAATACTTTCTGTCATGGTGTTTCCACAGTTCATACAGATCAGTGTACGCTCGCCATCTTCTGGTACAGGTTGCTTCTTTTTGTAATTTTTCTGTCCCGCTATGTCCTGTCGGAGAATTTCCTGCTGCGTCTGAAAAACAAATCCACATTCAGAACAATGGCTTCCTTCTGGTTTTTCCCTGGCGTCTCGCAGGTCGGTGCTACATATGCATCTTCAACTATCGTATGTCCGGTAGCCGGAATTTCTTCCTGGGCTTTGAGCACAGTACCACAGACAGAGCAATGGCTTCCTCGGTTTTTTCCTGCTGTTTCACAGGTCGTCGCTACACCTTCATCAATCACCACATTATGTTCCTGAAGCGGAATCTCTTCTTCATAAAACTCTCCGCAAAGACTGCAGATCATCTTTTTCAGGCCGGTTTCTGTGCAGGATGCCGGATGTATGATCGTTTCTTCATAAGAATGGTCGTGGTTCGGATCATAATTATAGTACACCGTTGCATGGTTAATATCATCTTCTGTTAAACCATATTTATCCCATTCTGCCTTTGAGCCAGTGTATCGAATCACGGAAAGGCCAATGCGCTCTGAAAAAAGCTGTGTTTGCAATTTCTGTTACCGTATTCGGGATCGTGATAATGCTCAAATTCTCGCAAGAACAAAACGCTTTCTGGTTGATATCAGTTACGCTTTCCGGTATTTCAATTCTTCTGATATTGTAGCAATACTCAAATGTACTATCACTGATCTCCGTTAGATTCTTTGAAAGTTTCACAGTTTCAAGATTGAAACAACCGGAAAATGCACTGCTTCCAATGCTGCCGACTCTGTCTGGAACTGCAATTTTTTTTTAAGCTGCCACAGGAAGCAAATGCTCCACTTCCAATATTTTTCAGCACAGATGGAAATGTTACTTTTTCCAGTGAATAACAGCCGCTAAACGCATTATCTCCAATATTTCTTACATTTTCCGGTATCACAATTTCTTTTTAACGCCGCACAGCTGAAAAATGTCCCTTCCTTTATATTGATAATACCGCTTGGTAATTCAATACCTGTCAGGCTACTGCAGTTCTGAAATGCTCTCTCTGATCAATCTCTGTTACTGTTTCAGGGATTGTAACAGTTTTAAGACTTTCGCAGGTATTAAACAGATATTCTGGAAGAGTTGTAACACCTTCCGGAATTGTGATCGAAGTGATTTTTTTTGCAATCCCCAAAAGTCTGCTCCAAGTTCCTTCAGATCTTTTAGCAGTGTCAGTTCAACAAGATTTTCACAGCCATAAAACGCTTGCCTTCTTATGTACTTTACATTATCCGGAAGCGTTACACGCTTTAAGTTCCGGCATCCGTCAAAAGTACCTTCCTGAATTTCACTGATTCCCTCCGGAAGTTCCGCTTTTTTTAGTTTACTGCATTCTGCAAAAGTTCTTTCTCCAATTTTTGTAAGGCTTTCAGGAAATATAACCTCTATAAGGTTACTGCAATTCCGGAACGCCTGGCTGGAAATACTTTTTAAGTCCTTCCGGCAAACTTATTTCTTCAAGACTTATGCAAGCTATAAAATGCATTTGAACCAATATCTGTAACATTTGTAGAAATTGTAACTTTTCAATATTATTCCATCCTGAAAAAGCAGATTCTCCCCTATCTCCGTGATCCCATCTTCTACACTTACTTCAAATATGTAATTTTTATAACTGTTCCATGGCTCCAGAGTATCACTTTGATTCAATATTGCTCCATCGCCTTTAAATACCAGTTTCCCGTCTTTATACAGAATCCAGCTGATCGAGCCATTATAGCCTGATGCACGGACACTGTTATCTTTGTCAATTGCCTCTGTTCTGGTAGATCCGCAGGATTTACAGGTATATGTCCTTTCTCCTGCTTCTGTTGCCGTAGGATATTTGGTTATTTTTCCTTCGTCCCAACTGTGTCCGGTTGCCGGAATTTCTTCCTGTTTCTGATAAACCTCACCACATCCGGAACAATGGCTTCCTTCGGTTTTTCCCGGTTTTTCACAAGTTGGTGCTACTGCTTCGTCAATGACTTTCGTATGGCCTGTTGCCGGAATTTCTTCGGTTTTTTGTTTTCTGGCATCTTTTACAGGTGTATTTTTTCTCACCTTTCTCTGTACAGGTTGCAGGAGTGACTTCACTCTCTTCCCAGTCATGTCCCAGCGCCGGGAAAAGTTCCAGCTGTTCCTGAAGGATTTTTCCACATACAGAACAATGACTTCCTTCAGTCTTTCCATTTTCTTCACAGGTCGCCTCTATCGCTTCGTCTTTTACCACTGTGTGTCCGGCAGGCGGAACATCTTCCTGTTCTTTCAAAACTTCATTACATACAGAACAGTGACTTCCCTCTGTCTTTCCACTTTCTTCACAGGTAGGTGCTACTGCCTCGTCAATAACTGCTTTATGCCCGGCAGCCGGAATCTCCTCATTGTAGGAATCTCCGCAAAGACTGCAGATCATTTTCTGGAGACCTTTTTTCTGTACATGTACTTGCTTCTATGACATGTGGTTCATAAGAATGTTCATGGTTTGGATCGTAATTATAATAAACGGTTGCATTGTGAATATTCTTTGCTCGTTAAACCAAGCTTATCCCATTCTTCTTTTGAACCGGTAAATCTGATAACTGAAAGACCCCAGCTGGAATTAAGAGCCTCTTTACTGATACTTGTTACAGTATTCGGTATAAGAAGAATACTGTTTCCAGCTTCCGAAAAACTGTCTTTTCCTATACTTGTAATTCCTTCCGGTATTGTAACTTCTTCAAGGTGATGGCATCCCATAAACATGCCCTCTGTAATACCGGAAATGTTTTTTGATAATGTTACTTTTCTGAGTTTATGGCACTGACCGAATATTTTTTTCCCCAATATTTTTAATGCTGTCTGGCAGCACAATTTCTTTCAGTTCTTCACAATAATAAAATGCCATATCTCCAAGGCTCTCTACACCGTCCGAAATTGTCGCAGTTTCCAGCGCTACGCACCCATCAAAAGCTTCTGCACCAATACTTTTTTACACTGCCTGGAATATTAATGGACTGAAGACTCTTTGCCAATTACCAAATACATTGTCTCCGATCGTTTTTACATTGTCCGGAATATTAATGGACTGAAGACTGCTACAGTGGGAAAATGCACCATTTCCAATATTCTCTATGCTGTCTGACAACGTAACTTTCTGAAGATTTGTACAACCATCAAATAACCCTACCGGTATATCCGTAACTTCAGCTGACAGTACAACCTCCGACAAACTCTTTTGCAATTACCAAACGCTTCTGTTCCAATACTTTTTTACTTTATCTGGTATTGTTATTTCTTCCAGAGACTGACATTGATAAAAAGCATACTGGTCAATATTCCTTACATTATTCGGAATATTAACAGATCTCAGGCTGATGCAGCCATAAAATGTATATTGTTCTATATTGGTAATGTTTTCCGGAAGAACAAGTTCTGATATTTTTTACAGCCCCAAAATGCTCTTTCTCCGATTCTCGTTACTGTATTCGGAATATTAACACTTTCCAGACTGATACAGTCCTCAAATGTATAGCCTGGAATTGTATATATTTTTTCAGGAATATTTACTTTTCGTAAGTTTTTTGCATCCGCAAAAAAACGTTTGTCCCCATACTTGACAGACTTTCCGGCAACACAACTTCTGTAAGATTTTCGCAATTCTCAAACTCACCATTTCCAATACTTGCCAGTCCCTCTGGAAGTGTTACACTTGTCAGACCGCTGCATTCCCAGAAAACGCCCCAGTCCATTGTCGCAACTTTATCCGGGATTTTAACGCTCTGCAGTTTCGTACAATATGCAAAAGCCTGCTCCCCAATTGTTATAATACTGTCCGGCAGATCAATGCTGGTAAGACTCACACATTTTGTAAACATGCATTCCGGAATTGCTTTAAGATTTTTCGATAATGTTACATGCTCCAGACTTGTACATTCCTCAAACAGTTTTCTTCCAACTTCTACAACGCTGTCTGCAATTGTAACGTTTTCAAGAATGCCACATCCGAAAAAAGCATAATCGCCAATATATGTAATTCCATCTTCCACTGTCAGACTTGTTATCTGGCTCTTGTAACTGTTCCATGGTACCGATGTCTCACTATAATATGGAGGTACCAGACCATTTCCTGAAATTACCAGCTCTCCGTCCTCATATAAAGTCCATGTAACATTATCATTTACAGCTCCACTGGCCGTAACACTCTTCGCAGTCTGCGTATCTACAGAATCTGCACTCTTCCCATCCGAAAACACATCAATCGCAGCTGCATCCGTTTCCTCTTTTTTTCCAGAGAGTCACCTCCCTGCATATCCTGCTGAAGTTCTTCTTCATTGGATATCTCATCTGAGATATCATTCTGTCCTGAGCTTCCATCAGGAGCTACATCCGCAACATTATTCTGTTCTGCATTTCCATCCGATGCCGCCTCTGAGATATCTCCCTGCACTGCATTCCCACCAGACCTTCGCATCCGCAGTATCACCCTGCGCCATGCCTTACATCAGATGTCCTCTCTGCAATATCCTCTTGCGCCGCACCTTCGTCAAAATTCCCATCTGCTTCTGCAGATGCCGCACTGGCATTTCCAGCCTCCAGTTGTCCTGCTTCTCCATCTGCTATCCCTCCGGAACTGTCCGTCAGAACCCCCAGATCATCAAAAGCAAAAACCTCTGTCGGAGCCGCAGACAAGACCATCACAGATGACAGCATAACTGCCAGAACCTGTTTCAATTTCATTCCCCATCCTCCTGTCTTTTTGTCCAATAAAGCGGACATTCACATTCCGCTCTGCTACATGTATATGAACGCAAACACTTCATAACTTACGTTCACACTCTATATCAAAATTCTACCCTACATCCCCAAATAAAGCAAAGCCAAACCAGGCATTTCCGGCAGATTTGGCACTATTGCTGATTGTTTCTGCGAGAATTTGTCTAATTTTTTCAACAGTGTAAATCCCTTCCGACGTAAGTTGATCCTGTCCGGAAGCCAGTTCCATATCCCTGGAACATTCCCAAATAATCTCTTATAAGTTAATCAAATATTCATACTACACATTCGGCATAAAAAAACACACAGCAGTTTTCATTCCTGCCATGTGTCATTAACTATCATTCCAAATCTACATCCAGATCAGATAGATATCGCCATCCAAATTCCACCTTATCATGCGTTTCATACACTCACATCCGTCTCTGCCTGTACATCCACCGCCAAACCATCCGAAAAGCAATGGTCGTCAACGTCATACCTGCAGCCATGCTCGCCGCAAAAAGGGATCGTATAAATCCGTCCTTCTGAAAATTCGCCCAGTCCTTCATCATCATCCAGTTCATAGTACGATACAATGCCGCCCCGGAATCAACGGAATCGTAGCAGAAACCAGAAAAAAACCGTAACCGGCGTCTTGTGAACCCTCGCCATACACTCCGCATACAAAGTAATCGCCACCGTTGACCAGAAACCACAGACATATGGACTGGGAGTCACAAACTCCACCGCCAGATAAACCGCCCAGGACAAACAGCCCCCCAGAGCCGCAAACCACAATTTTTTACCATGTATATTAAACAACGCCGCAAAACCAAGCGACCCTGTAAAGGATACAATCAGCTGTATGATCTCTCTCATATTTTTTCCTCCATATTCATGGACACACCGTTGTCTCTGTTACCGTTCTTCGCCATGATCACATTTCTGCCTGAACCCCTCAGAACAACAGATTCGCCGCTGTAAAACCAAGTCCCACAACCAGCGCCAGCAAAATCGACTCCATACACCGGATCAAACCCGTGATCGTATCCCCGGAAAACATATCACGCAGCGAATTAGTAAACGCAATACCCGGAATCAGCAACATAATATTACCAATACTGATCAGATCCGCATGATGCCCCAGCCCGATCAGCACAGTAAGATTGGAAAGGACACCACCCGCTCCACAACACAAAAGCACCGTAAGCAGCGAATTCAACGCCCCCCCTTTTCACAAAAAGCCTCAAACAACTTCAACGCAATACCGATCAACGCCGAAGCGATCATATCATTAAGATCCCCGCCAAAAAACAGAAAACGACCCGGAGATCACCGCATAGATCAAAATCTGCGTCCGAAAAGAATATCCCTTTTTATTCCGGATCACATCCAGCCGCCTCTGAATCTCCTCCGGCTTCGGTCGAAACTCACAGATAAATCTGGAAAGCTGATTCAGATCATCCAGCCTCCCCAGATCATTCGCCATCCCCGGCACCCGCCGCGTCTGCGTACAAATCCCGAAATCCTCACCATAAATCGTCGTCACAATACTGGAAGTAATGGAAAAAACATCCGCCCGGGAAGCACCATAAGCCAGGCAGATACGACGGATCGTATCCTCAACACGCCCAACTTCAGCACCACAGCAAAGAAGCTGCTCCCCAATCGTCATCGCATAATACAAATACTGCTCCGCCTCATCCCTCGTCATCCGGCACACCTCCCTGTACAACTATTTCATCCCCATCTATTTTAGGACAGCTAAATATCAAAAAGCAACCAAGTTCCCCACGTTTAAATATTCATTTCTTCTATATTTCCTCAAAGCAACAAACTCCCAACGCCCATCAAGCCGACAACGAAACACCCAATACCTCTAAGCCAACAGCAAAGCGCCCAATACCTCTAAGCCGACAGCGAAACACCCAATACCTCTAAGCCAACAGCAAAGCGCCCAATACCTCTAAGCCGACAGCGAAGCGCCTCGGCCCCCACCACCTCCCGTCAGACCACAAGGAAACTCAGCCTTTCCTCCCAGCCGTCCAGCGAAGCGCTGACGGCTCATCCAACCTCCGAGGCCCCACTCAACCTCACACCCTAATCCAACCTCCCGAGCAGCCGCCTCATACTCTCCGTCTTGAAACACCAGCTGGCAAGGCGTGTGCTCTGGCGACGGCTCTGCAGGAGGGGTGCTGATTTTCAGCGGCTTAGAAGTCAGCCCCCGACGAAGCCCCGGCGCCGGACAGCACACGCCTTGCCAGCGTCCGTACCTTATTATCAAAGAAAAAGCCGCCCAGACAAACAATCCAGGCGACTCCCAAAATCCAATGCTCAGCTCTATATTCATTAATCACATCTTAAACCAGCTTGCCACCAAGCTCACGGCAGGCACCAATCCCTCATCATCAGGAGTATTATTGCAGGTAAGCCCCTCATCCTCAACAAGCTCAGCCCCAGCATCCTTAGCTCTGTCGCACCAGGTTCTCATCCATTCACCATCGCCCCAGTCATAGGAACCAAACAGCGCAACCTTCTTACCAGACAGTTTACCCTCAAGATCAGAGAAAAACGGCTCAAACTCACCATCCTCAAGCTCCTCATCCCCCATAGCCGGACAACCAAGAGCCAGAACATCAAAAGAAAGCGCTTTATCCACATCCGCATCAGCCACTTCCATAATCTCAACATCCGCACCGGCAGCCTTGGCACCTTCCTCAACAGCCTGCGCCATAGCCTCTGTGTTACCTGTAGAAGACCAGTAAATAATTCCTACCTTGCTCATCTCTAAAAACCTCCTGTTTTAAACTTTATATTATACGCACATCTGAGATGTACAGAGATGCTTCATACCAACAACCTGCAAAATCGAATACCCCGCACGGATCTGCGCCGCAGTAAACTCCCGGCACTTATCATAACTGTCAAAAACCCTGCGAGCCTGCTCCACGTTATCATAAACCTTCCAGTAACCACACATCTTGCAGCCACTGCCTCCGAACTTCCGGAAGCCCTTCACGTCTTCAATGGGATAACCCAGGAAAAGTCCGATCTCATGAGGAAACTCCTTCTTATGAAAAAATCTCTCCTTCAACCGGACAATCATCTCATCCAGAGAACCATCTATATTATACCCATCCTGAAGCAAAAGTTTCCTGGCTTCATCCTGCTTAAGATATTCCTGCAAAGCATATCCGGCCGGTACACCAGAAGAAGATAATGCTTCCTGCATCCACAAATGATCTCCATACGGATACCCTCCCGTTCAAGACCCTCCTTATAATCCGAAATGATCTCCGGCAGCTCCGGCATCCTCTCTTTGGAAAAAGAAACAAGATTCGCCGGTTTCATTCCCATTAAAACAGGGGAACAATGATAACCTATGACAGATTCAAATTTTTCACAAGTCATTTGCATTCTCCTTTACACTTTAGTTAGATTTTTTCTAACTATTGTAAATATACTACCAGGGTTAGTCTCTGTCAACTTATTTTTTTTAAAAATTTTCAATAAGAATTTTTTACTGATAAAATCCCATCATTATGGGCAAAATATACCTGATAAAACAGTCTGACAGATACTTTTTTTTTTTTTATTTCCGATCAGAGCAGACAAATAAAAATATCCTTACTTCATCTGACCATGTAAAAGCAAATATACACAAATATATAATAGAAAATTAGTATAGAATTTTATCGCAAAAACTCTTGACAAAATAAGTCCTGTCGTATATTATAATATCAGTAATAATTACTATTACTGATAGGGAGGAAATATTATGGCAGCACTTAAATACAGCCGTCAGAGAGAATCGATCAAGGAATTTCTGAGATCCAGAACAGATCATCCAACGGCAGATACAGTATACGAGAATCTTCGGCAGATTTATCCGAATATCAGTCTCGGAACTGTCTACCGTAATCTTTCTCTTCTCAGTGACATCGGCGAGATCCGGAAGCTGACCAATTTCGGAAGCGCGGACCGCTATGATGGACGCGTCGCACCGCACTCACATTTCATGTGTACGAAGTGCAACCGGGTGATCGATATGCAGTCAGACAGTCTCAATGGAATTCTGGAGCAGGTAGCCGCAGAATTTGTCCATGGCAAGGTCTTTGACGTAGATGCAAGCTTCTATGGAATCTGCAAGGAATTCCTTAAAAAAGAAGAAAAACAGTCTTGACAAAATAAAAGATCACATGTTACTATAAAACAGTAATAATTACTATTATTAATTAAGAAGAAACACAACTAAACAATAAATTTCAATAAGAAAAGGAGATCATCACTATGGCTAAATGGGTATGTACAGTATGCGGTTATGTTTATGAAGGCGAGCAGGCACCGGAAGCCTGTCCAGTATGTAAAGCACCAGCTTCCAAATTCCAGAAACAGGACGAGAACCTGACATGGGCGCTGAACATGTTGTTGGTGTAGCTCAGGGTGTCAGCGAAGACATTCTTGAAGATCTGAGAGCAAACTTCCAGGGTGAATGCTCCGAAGTTGGTATGTACCTTGCAATGGCAAGAGTTGCTCACAGAGAAGGATATCCGGAAGTAGGTCTGTACTATGAGAAAGCAGCTTACGAGGAAGCAGAGCATGCAGCTAAATTCGCAGAGCTTCTCGGCGAAGTCGTAACCGACAGCACCAAGAAAAACCTGCAGATGCGTGTAGAAGCTGAAAATGGCGCTACCGCTGGTAAATTCGACCTTGCAAAACGTGCCAAAGCAGCCGATCTCGATGCAATCCATGATACTGTTCATGAGATGGCAAAAGACGAAGCAAGACACGGAAAAGCATTCGCCGGTCTGCTTAAGAGATACTTCGGTAAATAAGAAATCCGCATAAAATCATAAAATAAAAAGATTTTTAAAAAAAGAGGGAGCCAGATTATATGGTTCCCTCTTTTTTCTGTTGCATTCAATCTTCCGCACACTGTCCTCGCGTACCTGATCACGAAGCTCTGTCAGATATTCTGAGAATTTCACCTGCTCATTTCCGTAAATCATCTGCAGATCATACTCCAGCGGAATCCAGGTTTTAATATCGGATTCATTGTGCTGGATCAGAGCTTCCAGCTTGTCCAGAGCTTTGTAAATCCTGGATTCCAGAGTCTGCTGTGCTTCCATTTCCTGATATAGTTCTGCCATCTCTTTATCAAATGGCTCCGGAAGGGTTTTTACCCACTCGCCCAGTACATCCGCTTCTTTTTCCGAATCTTTATCCGTTTTTTCAAAAGCTGGGATATCCCCGGTAAAAGCTTCTCCCAGATCATGGATGAGGCACATTTTCATAATTTTCAGAAGATCTGCCTCCGGAAACTCATCACTGACAAGATATGCCATCAACGTAATTCTCCAGGAATGCTCCGCCACACTCTCCCGTCTTCCACCGGATGTGTAGCAATGACGCACCGCATCTTTTAATCTCTCTGCAACGGAAAGTACTTCGATCAGTTTTTCAGGTTTCATATCCATTCACCCTCCTCAGTCTTTTAAGAATGTCTCTCGACAATATTTTTTTCGCTGAGTCAAGCGGATATTCGCAATCCGCTTCGCTACGTAGCTCTACACCAAATAACTGCTCCGCAGTTTATCAGGAGGAGCTTTCACTCCTCCTGATACAATCAAGTCCCCACCCACTGCTTATTGCTTTTCGCAATTTAAGCAGGGGACTTACTTGATTTGATTAAACTATACCATACATCCCTTCCGGACAAAACATCCAATGCGACTGGCATTCACATTCTGATCGACACCCCACAGCAAAGTCTAAAAAAATTTGTTCCAACTAATTTCTAAAAAACTATAAATTTTATTGCATTTTTTCGCTATAAGCGTCATAATGAAATTATAAACAGAAGAAAGAAGGTGATTGCCGATGGATATCACAGTGTCGGACGAGGTCTCACAGGAATATCATGAGCTTGTGAAAAACATCCTCTGCAACAGAGAATTCCTGAAGCTGAGCCTGTACACCCACCACCAGTGGACCACTCGGCTCATGCACAGTATCAATGTTTCTTACCTCTCCTGGTTCATTGCCAGGAAGCTGGGATGTGACGAGAAAGCCGCCGCAAGGGCAGGACTTCTCCACGATTTCTGTCCTTACGATTTCAAAGCAGAGACACCGACCGGTGAGCATCAGGCGTTCTATCACCCGAAAGCTGCCGCAGAAAACAGTGCCACTCACTTTGATATGACGGACAGAGAACTGGACGCAATTCTCTCACATATGTTCCCTCTGGGACCTCTTCCACGCAACAGAGAAGCCTGGATCATCAGCTTTGCCGATAAAGCCTGTGCCATCGCGGAAGGCTGTCATATCGCCATTGCTCTGGCCAGACGGAACCGGATCGTCATCAATCCGGCCTGATCAGATTTTTTTCTGACAGAAACAACAAAAAACAGGGCTGCCATTTCTGACAGACCCTGTTTTTTGGTTTCACATTTCTGTGATCTTTAATTTCTTATCAATTTCCTATTTTACAGTAACTTTGCATTTTGCGGTAAATTTTCCGGCTTTTACAGTGATCACTGCAGTTCCTTTTTTTCTTTGCTGTGATCTTGCCTTTGAATCTACTGTGGCAATGCTCTTATTGCTGGTTGTATAAGTGATCTTTGCAATTGCTCCTGACGGGTAAAGCTGTGGTTTTAATGTGTATGTTTTACCCTTTGTGATGGTTTTCTTAGTCGGAACATTTTTGATTGCTTTTAATGCAGGCGCTTTTTTCACAGTTAATGTTACCGTTGCTTTCTGCTTTCCGGACTGTACGGTGATCGTTACTTTTCCGACTTTTTCGCAGTGATCACACCTGTGCCGCTTACAGTAGCGATCTTGGTGTTCTTTGCTCTTGTAAGTAACTTTCTCCTGAGAATTGATGGTGTTACAACCGGTTTCAGGGTATATTTCTTTCCGGTTGTAAGGCTCAGTGTCTTCTGGTACTTTTTGTGAGCTTTGTTGTTCTGATCATTTTTACGGTTACAGTTACTTTTGCGGTTTTTTTTACTTGCAAGAGTTACTGTGATCACTGCGGTTCCCCTCTTTGGAGGTTGCTGTGATCTTACCGTTTTTGTCTACAGTTGCAACTGACTTTTTGGAGGATGTCCAGCTCTTGACGTAATCTCCTCTTTGCAAGTCCTGTTGCCCTTACGGTTACAGACTGTTTCGTTTTCAGTGCCAGTTTTGTTGCTGTAAGTTTAACGGTTGGTGTAAGTTTCTCGCCAACAGTTTTTGTTGTCTTCTCGCCACAGAAATCACAGGTGCTTTCCTGTTTCTCCGGAGCAAATACGGTTGCAGAGCTTACTTTTTTCCAGGTTGTGTAGCTATGCTCATGTGCCTTGGCAACAACCTTGGCATCTACCGGAATATAGTACTCATATGGTGTTTTTACGATAGCTGCTGTATAAGTTCCTTCTGCCGGTGCATTAAGTGTTACATTTCCGTTCTCATCGGTGGGTTCCTGTTGCTACTGTCTTACCTTCGCTGTCACGGAGTTCTACGGTGATATCCTTCTGTGCAGAAGCCTCCTCACCCCATCTTTGCCTTAAATCCTTTTACATTCAGGATAAAGTCTTTCTTAGCCATGATGTCGCATGCAATGCTGTCAAAATACAGATATTCGTCACTGTATCCTGCTGTGTCATTATAGAAGAATACGTTTAAAAACATCTCCGCTGTTCAGAACGGCTTCATTACACATGCTTCCATATCCACTGTCACCCAGCGGCATTTTGTTGTTTACAAAGAAGCTTACATTAGCAGTAGTAACTCAAACGCTTTTGCTGATCCAGCCACTCTCATTTACTACCAGGTAATCTTCCGGTCTTTGCCTTAAATGCATCTCCGTACATTGCTGCATGAAGATCTGCAAGTGCGTCAAGAACAGTTACCTCTGCCTGTACTTTCTCCGGTTTTACATATCCGTAAAGTGCTGCGTCTGTAGCCTTTACTGTAAGGGCCTGTGTTTTTCCGGCTGTGTTTGCTTCGGTACCAGCGATGACAGTTACATCAGCACTCTGCGGAATCCTGGAATCCTGGCAGTCTTTCATAGCCTTGGCAAGGGCTGTGATTGCTTCTGTCTGCTGTGCTTCTGTTGCCTCGGCGTTATCGGAAACTGCCTGTGCAGCTTTGATTGCTTCGGAAAGGGCATCTTTTGTTCCTTCCGGATACTGTCCTGCTTCTGTTCCCTCTGTGATGCTCTCAAAAGTGTATTTGCTTCCTGAATCTTAGCTTTCAGAGCTTCGCCTTCTGCTTTTGTTCCCTTTACGGTTACTGTAACAGATGCTTCCTGTTTATAAAGTTTCTGAAGTTTTGCGTTATCCAGATGATCTTTTGCAAACTGGCCATATTTCTCACTGGAAAGAAGAGAACTGATGGTGATCTGTGTATTGCTCTCCGGTCTGTTTACAACAAGGTTTTCATGCTGGATCACTGCGTTGTTGGAAGATTTGAAGTGATTGTATCCCTGTCCTTCCATGATCCACGGGTTATCAAAATAATCATCTGTGATGATACCTGCGCCTGTTTTGTCATCTACATTGTATACCCAGACAGCTTTTCCTTCGTTGTCCAGATACATTTCCTGGAATGCGTGAAGGTTTGTGGTAATGCTGTCCGCATCGGCATTGTCACCTTTGATACCATCGAAATAATGGGCTTTTTGCGTAATCCATCATAGCAATTTCTGCGTCCAGCTTTTCGTTGATATCTTTTACGGAAACTGTGATCGGGATCTCTTTTGTGGCAGTTACGCCTTCTCTTGTGAAGGTAACGATAAGATTTGCTGTCGTATCTTTATCATATGTAAACAGATCCACCGCTGCTCTGTATCCGTTGATCTTCATCAGGTTCGCATCACTGGAGGTTACTGTGATCTCTTTATTATTGAATACATCCTCACCGTTTTCATCTTTGATCCTTGTGTAACGAGGAAGCTGGATGTCACCGGTACAGTTCGCTGTATCAAGCTGTGTCTGCGTTGTAAAATCCTTCAGCTGATCTGCTGTATAATATTTATCCAGAATCGCCTTTAATTCTTCCTCAGTCGGTGCCTGGCTTCCGCTTCCCTTTACCGTTACTTTGAAGGTTTTTTAATGGTTCCGAAGCTGTCGGCTTTTTCAATATACTCATTAAGGAGTATATCGTTTGCCTTAAAGGTAGCTGTCAGGAGTAACCTCTGTGTCCTCTGTTTTCGTTGATCTTTCCGGTTCTCGGATAGATCGGGGAATCGATGGACGGATTCTGGATAGAGATCACATCCGGATCAGAAGATTCCCATGTTACGGTAGACCATATATTACGCATGCTGGTACCCATGCAAAGCCCGGAAGTGTCAGATCAGAAGTTACTTCCTCCTGTGACGCATTATTTCCTTTTATGCTGTCCCAGGTAAGCTGGTCAGCCTCTGCCTGCATTTTGCCCTCTGAAATATTCCTGATCCCAGCTGACAGTTACTCTACGGCTCTCAGATACTGCAGACGCGTTGTTGCAGGTAAACTTAAAGGTGCAGTCCAGGCTCTTGGAATACACACCCATGCTGTTCAGATCACTCTTTACATAATGAATGGTTCCGTCAGTGCCGATATAATCCGTATCCTCAGATGTCGCAAGAGAAAACCTTTACATTGGAACATCTACATCCAGATTGTACTTT
>VOFF01000743.1_pt1 | contig 16493 bp, 12 predicted proteins | sample 5384061 | NCBI WGS metagenome assembly VOFF01 (sample SAMN12384725, study PRJNA508395) | human gut metagenome | isolation source: healthy gut E | host: Homo sapiens
TTGACCTAAGAAATCAGAATGTTTTTTGAATGTAACTTCCAGTACACCTTCCTTGTCAATATTGTGACCTGTAACTTCGATCGGGCTATTGTTTGTAATTGTTGTACCGTCAGCATTCTTTGTCATTATATTTTCAGACTTGATGCAGTCAAATGACGGAGTCAGGATATCTTGAGTACGAACACCTACACTCGGGCTTACATGGAAATAAGCCTTATTCTTCTCAGTAGCGATGTAACGGGCTGTACCGGCATCTTTGTGGTCTAACACAGGACGGTTAGTGTGGCCCGAAGGATCAGACGTATGTGTAGGCATTGCCTCATACTTCTGAGGAGTATACTGCAAAGTGGTAAAAGTCATAGCAGCAATACCGTTGATATGCTGAGTCGGGATCAGAGCTAGACTAGTCAGACGGTGTCCAATCAATTTAACCACCTCAGCGGTCAGGGCATCAACCTTTGCAGCCAAAGCTTGTAATTTTTCGTCTGTAACGAAGCCTCCTTCAAGCTCTTTCTTTAAATCTGCAATTTTCTTGTCCACAGTCTCCAATGAGGCCATTTTGTCAATTTGCTTCTGCAAGTCTGCCTGCGCTTTCTCCAGAGCGGCTTTTAAGGCTGCAATTTCTTCAGAAGAAGATCCACCTTGTCCTGCTTTGTCCAATGCTTCTTTAGCTTTGTCCAGTGCTTCTTGTGCTGCTGTTTTAGCATTAGAAGCTTCAGTTTTGGCTTCAGCGATAGAAGTCTCCAAAGCACTTACTTTAGAGTTCAATTCATCAAGTGAAGCTTTCTTGTCCAGTTGTCCCTGCAAGTCCTTGATGTCATCATCATAGTCCTTACAAGACGTGAACGTTCCTGCAGTACCAACCATTAAGGCACTGAACAGGATTACACTTAGAAACTTTTTGTTCATAATTGAAAACTTTAAATTTGACCCTGTTCAGTGCCTTGATGATAGGTGCGACAGGAACGTTCACGTCTTGTAAGGACTATGATGACGACATCAAGAACTTGCAGGAACAACTGGACAAGAAAGCTTCACTTGAAGAGCTGGCTGCAAAAGTTTCGACTTTGGAGACAGCTGTCAACGATGCTAAAACAGCTGCCAACGAAGCTAAGGACAAGGCTCAGGAAGCTTTGGACAAGGCCGGTTCGGCAGAAGGTGGTGTTTCTGATGACGACTTGAAAGCTCTGAAGAAAGAACTGCAAGACCAAATCGACAAGTTGGCTTCTTTGGACATCGTAAACCAAAAGATTGCGGCTCTGAAAGAAGAATTGAAAGGCGACTTCGTTACAGACGAGAAGCTGAAGGACTTGGCTGCTGAAATTGACAAGGTAAGTGCTGAGGTGATGTCCCTGATTGGTCATCGTCTGACCAGCCTGGCCGTAATCCCTACCAGCCACATCAACGGTATTGCCGCCATCACGCTGACTACCCTGCAATATACCCCGCAGAAGTATCAGGCTATGGCTAAGCATACAACTCAAGACCACACTACGACTCCGGTTTTGGACCACGTAAATGCTGCTGCTACAGCTAACTTCATTTCTACAGATTACAACGAGGCTTATTTCCATGTAAGCCCCAGCGTAGGTGTCCGTACTTCAGATATTGAATTGCCCTCATTTGATTGCATCACATCTGAAAATATTATGACCAAGGCTACCGGTGCTGATATTAAGACTAACAGCCCGATTCAACCGGTTAAGTACGACATCAATAAGGACGTGCTGACAGTAAAATTCAAAAAGACAGTCAAGGGTTCTATCGCTGCAACGACTGCCGGCGACAAGGAAAAGTTCTACATGGCATCTTTGAAAGCTCCTATCGCTGCTGAAAACTATACAGCTGCTGAAAAGAAAGCTTTGACGAACAAGGTACTAAGGTGTATGTGAACTCTGAATATGTACGTCTGCACGAAGAGGTTAAGGTTCCGTATCTGGTTAATAGCAAAACTGACTTTAGCAAAACTATGACCGGTAAGTTTGCCGATGAAATCCAGAACGACGGCAAAGAAGACTTCTATGTACACTATCATGACTCTGTATGCGTATACGAATCTAAAGCCAACGAATATGTAGACTTTAAGCAACCTTATAACGAGCCGCTTGATTTGAAGAAATTGGTGAAGGTTTGTGTTACAGACGCTAAAGATGCTAAAACTAACCACGCTAACCATGCAAATCTGGCAAACTACAAGGATTATGGTCTGACATTCCGTTTCTACATCCCTACTGCTCCTTATAACACATTGGGTGGCGTAGATGGTAACACCAACAAGACAGACCAGCAGAAATTTGCCAAGCTGGATTCTCACGAAAACGGTATCATGTCTTCCAAGGTTTACACTGTCGAAGGTACTTCTGCAACAGCTGTAGGTCGTGAGCCTATCGTTCGCGTGGAACTGGTGGATACAGTAAACAATGCTTTGGTTGCCATGCGTTACCTGAAAGTGAAATGGGTGAAAGAAGCTGGCGAGAGAGAGTTGTCTCATGCTTTTGCTGATTCTATCTATTACTGCAGCAACTACACCGGTCGTATCGGTACTCAGGAAATGAATGAGGACATCTACGACAAGGCTAAAGAAGGTGGTATGACCAAGCAGGAATTCCACGCCGTTTATACTCAATTTGATGGTACAAAGGGTGCCGGCGAAGGTACGGCTTCTGTGATTGCCAACTCTGAAGCTGGTGTAGAATCTTACAACATCATCTGGACACTGACTCATGCAGACATCGTTAAGAAGTATCCGAACTGGAACAACCAGGGAAAAGATGAGCTTCAGCAAGGTTTGCTACTACTCCGATCCTACAGGTGCATATCCTACATTGAAGATTACTTTTTGACACGTACTATCTACAAGCCGGTATTCAACCTCTGGGGTTACGATGGCCGCTACTTTGGAAGAACGACAATGAATGGTCCACATTCAATGTAAACCCGATTGTTTACAATACCGAGGAATCCAACCCGGCATGGTCTAACAATACAGAGAATAACCCGACATGTAACATCTACACAGACTTGCTGAACGGTTTCCTGAACGACCTCGGAGTTAAACCGACAACCGGTTTGGGCGGCGCAATCTGGTATGCCGATGCACTGCGTGCCGGTAAGAAGTTCTTCTATTCCGGACTGTATCCTTATGCTGCCAGCGGCCACCAGGGCGTGAAAGGTGGTGCTTATTCAGAGGAAGGTGCCCGCTTCGTGTTCGACAAAAGAAAAACTGGAAGCTGCCAATTCTGCTTACAAGTACGAATATTTCAACGGTACAAGCGTTGTTGAAAAGACTGCGACTGTAAGTCCTGACGGAACAATCCTGTACATCGACGGCAAGAAAGCTGCTGAGATTGTGAACTACGCTCCCAACAAGGATGCCAATGAAATCACTTACAACATCAAGTTGGAAGAAGTAAACCCGACTCACGCACCGCGTAGCGGCGACGCTCCGACAGAAGCTGCCAAGGCTCTCGTAGGCAAGTATGTCCCCATCAAGTTGGTTGCCGACGTATGCTACAAAGATGCTTGTGCTGCTGGTTCTCTGCTGGCTGCTGCCCACACTGCAACTATCAAGGAATATGATGCATTTATCATCGAACCGTTGACAGTAACTACAGGTGAAACTGAGAACTTTACTGATGCAACTGTAGGTGGTAGTACAATTGACGTTAAGGGTGCTTTCACTTATGTTTCTTGGAATGCTGACGAATCAGGCAAGAAGTATATTGTAGCCAATACTACCGGCTTGCAGAAAGCTTTGTGGGAATTCTACGAAGTAGTTCCGGGCGAATGGATGACAGACCAAATCAAGTCTAACTTGAAACTGGTTAACGGTAACTTGGTTCCGACTGATGGTGTAACAAACGGTCCTCTGCCTTCTAATACCAAGGTTGTTTACAACCAGGCAGATGAAACTCTGACTTACAACAACTACAGCGGTACTCCGGTTAACTGGGATTACAAATTGTTCATCCCTGTGAAGTTCGGTTACAAGTGGAAGACATTCACTTTGACATTCGAAGTTGATGTTAAGAAGAACTCTGGTACTCCTGCTCAAAGATAATCATCACTGCAGATAACTAATAAAAGAGAGTGTTTCCGGAAAAGAAGCACTCTCTTTTCTATAAAAACAAAAGAACAATGAGACGAACGATTTTGGCTATGTTGACAATAGCTTTCGGTTTTTTATATTCTTGTACCAATACTAACAGTACAGAGTCTACTCATTCTTTCGCCGGTACATTCATAACGGAAAATGGCGTGAGGTTTGAACTCCGTGCAGACTCAACCACCCTCATCACTTTCTCTGATTCAGTGAAGTATGAAGGTACATGGAAGTCTTGCAAGGCCGAAGACCACTTAGAGTATGCCAATATCGAATTTGGAGGTTATCAGGAATACTATTATTTAAAAGATGAAAAGCTTTACCGAAGTGAGCGCGAAATGCGCCACGATGCTTTGGGAACAAAAGTGAAATATCAGGAATAAACTGAAGAGTAAAACATTTGCATAGAAGAGGCTATCTCAAGTGCATTTTGAGACAGCCTCTTGCTTTTTTCAGCAATTCACCATTTAGACAGTTGTACGCAGCAAAAGTGACAAGAATTTATAAGAGTTTGAACAATATAACAAGCTATCTTCTTATGTACTCAGCAGAATCAAGCAAAGCCGGCCTAGAAATATAGTGTGATTCTCATAAGAGATTATATGCTTAGCCCAAAAGCCACTGAAAGAATTATCACAGAGGCCGTTGAAGCAGTGAAGGACTGGCAGGCTTTAAGAGTAAAGCCAGAAATAGGTAGACAGGAAATGGATAGATTCATAAACTTATTCTAGCTAATTTATACCCGAAAAGATATAATCTCTTTCTCCTTTAATCTTTTTATACCCTTATGGGTGTAATAATGAAAATATATTCTATCTTTGTACCCCAAAGGGTATAAAAATGGAATATACGGAACAAACAACATTATCCAAATATGTAAAAGCAATGCGTAAGCAGCACAATCTGACCCAAGTGGAACTTTCGGAAAAGTCAGGAGTAGGCTTGCGCTTTGTCCGTGAATTGGAGCAAGGCAAACAGACGCTGCGGTTGGACAAGGTAAACCAGCTACTGTCTTTGTTCGGCAGCGAAGTTGGCGCAGTACCCATAACTAAAACTGATGAATAATGAAGCGGGCATTGATAAATCTCCGAGGAATAAAAGCCGGTATCCTCACAGAGGATGAGGATGGCTATACCTTCCAGTACGATACGGAATTCCTGCAGTCGGATGTTGCAGAAGCTGTCAGTCTCACATTACCCTTGACAGAGAAAGCCTATCACGACAAAGTGCTGTTTCCTTTTTTCGACGGGCTGATACCCGAAGGATGGCTGCTTGACATTGCGGAAAAGAACTGGAAAATAGATGCACGTGACCGAATGTCACTGTTGCTGGCGTGCTGTAAAGACTGTATCGGTGCAGTGGGTGTCGAACCTATAAATGAGGAGGATTAAAAATGGTAAAATGTCTGTATTGCTACAAAGAACTGAATGGAAATGAGAAGGATTTCCACAAGGCTTGCTCAAAAAAGATATTCGGGACACTAGAGGCGCCTATATTGCCTTATACGCACAATAATCTCAACGATTTGGCAAGGCAGGTAATTCGCAGTCAGACCACACTGACCGGAGTGCAGGCCAAATTATCATTGGATATCAACAAAGGAAGTAAAAACGAGCCTGGACGATTTACGATTGTAGGCTTATGGGGGCGCTATATTTTGAAGCCGCAAACCGAACGGTTCGGTAATCTTCCCGAATTAGAGGATCTGACAATGCATCTTGCGGAGATAGCCAAGATACGAGTTGTGCCACATAGCCTCATCCGCTTTGAGGATGGTGAATTATGCTATATCACCCGGCGCATAGACCGCACGAATGAAGGGGGAAAATTGGCTATGGAAGACATGTGCCAACTTTCTGAAAAACTCACTGAACAAAAATACAAAGGTTCTTATGAACAGATTGCGAAGTTAGTGCTGAGATATTCATCCGCTCCCAAATTGGACCTGGTGAATTTCTGGGAGCAAGTCGTCTTTTCATGGATAACCGGTAATGCCGACATGCATTTGAAGAACTTCTCGCTTTATAGTCCCCAACAAGAGGTATATACGCTCACACCAGCATATGACATGCTGTCTACCGCATTGGTGATGCCTGAAGACACCGAAGAACTTGCACTTACACTAAACGGCAAAAAACGTAAATTGAGGAAGGCTGACTTTGTCATGTCCATGCGGGCGTCGGGGTTGGACGAAAAAGTAATAGAAAACCTCTTCAAGAAACTCTTGAAAGTAGAAACCAAATGGATGGAGTTCATCAGTCTCTCTTTTCTACCGGAGGAGATGCAAATATCATATAAAGACATGATAAGCATAAAACTCAATATGCTGAAATGATACGAAACCCAACAAGGATTTCCTCTTTCTATCACCCTTCTCTCTTTACTTCAATCCACCTTCTGAAGAAAGGGTCATCCAGTTCATACCCCTCATTACGTATCACATATCCTTGTTGTCCAAGTCGCTTCAAACTACTGAAAGCAGTACTTGGAGAATCAATACCGACACCTTGTAGAAAAGGAAGACTGGACGGAGTCCCCATCTGCATAGTTAAGCCTATCAAGACTTTTTTATCTGTTTTATTGAAAGTGCTCCATAAACGTTCATAATCCATATCGTGTACATGAGTCAACTCCGTAATGGCAGTTTCCACCAAAGTATCACTGTAACCGTTTTGTTTCCAGTTATTCCATGTCTGGTAAGCCAGTTGCTGGGTGTAATAGGGATGACAATTGGTGAACGACAGAATGCTGCGGCCTATCGTTTCAGCATCCATATCTTCACCCAAGAGAAGAAAGCCATTCTTGAGAAACTCATAGAAGTCATCTTGAGGAATCTTACCCAACTTCATCAAATATCCAAAATGATAGAAAGGAGATTTCTTTTTCTCAAAGATTTCCTGCATCATCGATTCCTGGCTACCTAAGAAAATGTAGTTGGCATGGTTGTAAGTCTGTAGAATAGACCTCAATTTTTTATCCAGATTCTTGTCCAATGTACGTATTTCTTGGAATTCGTCCAGTACTACAATCGGTTTCTTGTGTGGATTCTTCATTCCCAGTTTATCAATCAGTGTGAATACATCCTCTAACAGAATGAAACCATCCATTGACGGCTGAAATGAAACTTCTATACCATCCGTCATGGGATTGGTTGAAATGGTGGGAATAAAACGAAAGTGAGTGATAAGATGCTTCAGACGTTCCATAGAATATTGTTGAAGCACAATCCGCAATAATCGTGCAGCAAAGTCGGCAGTGTCTGTTACCAACTGCAGGTTCAACTGAAAAACGGGACGTGACAATCCTTTCGTTACTTTTTGAACGAGGCTGGTCTTGCCGAAACGTCGTGGGCTAATAAGTATCAGGTGATTCTCACTTGCAAGTATCTCTCTTACTTTTTCTTGTTCCGCTACTCTATCCGTAAAGTATTCACCGTCTACAATCGTACCGAATTTAAATGGATTATTCATATTGCGACTTTTTTCAATGCGACTTTTTTCGCAAATATAAGAAATATATTTGAGTTCATTCTGAAAGACTGGCTAAAATGAAGAAATACATTATAAACTTCTGTTTTGCTTCATTTTATTGTATATACTTGTAAGGTAAACCCTTTATAAATAAATTGGAAATGAATAGAAATGAAATTACCTTACAAGAGATGTTCTCCTCAGTCATCGGGGAACTCCGGGAAGGCGGCAGGTGGGGGACGGCACACATCTACCAGTCAGCCGTGAATGCATTCTCGGCATTCACCAAATGGCAACCGATGCCCATGCGCAAGCTGAGCCCGACCGTACTGAAGAGATTCGAAAACTTCCTCAGGCAGAGGAACTGCAGTTGGAACACCGTATCCACCTACATCAAGACGGTACGCTCGGTGTATCATCGGGCAGTGGACAGAAAGTACATACGGTATGTACCCAGACTGTTCGAGCATGTATATACCGGCACACGGGCGGACAGGAAGAAGGCGCTCGAGGCATCCGACATCAGCAGTCTGGTAAGGGAGACGGAAAGGAGCCTGCAAGGAGGGACGCTCCCAAACACACAGCAGAGAACAAGGATTTTCTTCGTACTCATGTTCATGCTCAGGGGCATACCCTTCGTGGACCTGGCGTACCTGCACAAAAGGGACCTGCAGGGGAATGTGCTGTCTTACAGAAGGCGGAAGACGGGACGGGCGCTGACCGTGTCACTCACACCCGAAGCCATGCAGATGGTCAGGATAGTAGCGGACAGGAACCCCGATTCCCCTATCTGTTCCCCATCCTGCAGAGCGAGGAAGGCACGGAAGCAAAGCATACCGGGAATACCAGTCGGCACTCAGGGGATTCAACCAGCGGCTGGCAGTACTCAGGCAGTGCCTGGGAATGCAGTCGGCACTCAGCACCTATGCAGCCAGACACACCTGGGCTACAATGGCTTACCATTGCGAGATACACCCCGGAATCATCTCGGAAGCCATGGGGCACTCCTCCATCACGGTGACGGAAACCTATCTGAAGCCTTTCAGCAACAGAAAGATTGACGAGGCCAATCAGAGGGTAATTTCTTTTGTAAGAAGCGGAGCGTGTACAGTATAAAAGACGTTACTTCTTTTGATAGGATAGAATAGATTTGTCGCACATTTTCCGGAGTCTTCAAAATGAGTTTTGAGGAACGGAATGGCGTTGTCTTTACGGAGCTCCAATCGGTGCTATCAATATACTGTCATCCAACCTTTTGAACCGAAAAATATACACTTTCATTCTTTGAAAGCCTCATTTCATCACTTTCCCACTGTCACTTTTCTGGACTTCCAATCCTCTTTCCAATATCCCAACGGACTGATTTTTACTATTCCAGACAAAACCGGTCTATTTTCTTCTTATTCCTTGATTATTAACGGAATTAACAAGATTTCATTACCTGCGAAGTAACGGAATTTTTTAACAAAAGCATTATGGGAAAAGGAATGCCAGAAATGAGAAATTATTCACTTTTTATTTTTTTAAATTTATAAATTTAAAGTTTTCAATTATGAACAAAAAGTTTCTAAGTGTGATCCTGTTCAGTGCCTTAATGGTTGGTACTGCAGGTACATTTGTTTCTTGTAAGGATTATGATGATGACATCGAAAACTTACAGAAGCAAATTGATGAAAACGCTAAGGCTATAGATCAGATTAATAAGCTGATTTCAGACGGTAGCGTAATAACAGGGGTAGTCAAGGGAGCAAATGGCATCACTATTACTCTTAGCAATGGTAATTCTTATGAAATTACCAATGGCTCAAATGGCACAAATGCTGCAGTATGGAGCATCGGAGAGGATGGCTATTGGTATAAAGATGACGTAAAACAGGCTTATAAAGCCGTTGGCGAAAAAGGTGGTGATGGTTGCTACTATAAGCCTAATGAAACAACTGGGAACTTTGACATCTACAATGCTGATGGTACCTTAAAGGAATCTACCAATATCTCTTGGAAAGGTACGGGCATTACTGCTGTAGAGGATGGCAATGATGTGATTCTATACAATGTGACAAAGGCTGATGGAACGACAGGCAGTGTTACAATTTCAAAGACCAACAATTTGCGTAGCTTGGTTTTCATCCCGCAAGTGTATGTTGATGGTGTGCAGGGGTTGACCTATGATTCCTATGCTTATAAAGCACTGACTTTATCTGAAAAGGATTCTAAATCGGAAAAAACGACAGCTGCAGCTACCAGCACCACTATCAATCCGGTTGTCTATGCCGAATATCATGTAAATCCGGCCAATGCCAACGTTAATGAACTGAAAGACAAACTTTCATTCATGGTGAAACCGAACGTGGATTATATCAGTTCACGTGCTGCTGCTTCCAATGATTTTGCAATGACTCCCGAATTCGTTTCCTTTACGGACGGTATTTTGAAGGTCAAAGTCAATATCAAGGGAATAGCCGCTACAAAAGAAAAGATTTCTGTGTTTGCATTGAATGTAGAGAAAGAAAATGGTGAAGATGTTACTTCTGATTATGCTACAGTATTCAAGAAAGATTTGAGTGACTTGGCTATCGCTGACCCGGCTGCCGAAGCTGCAAAGAAAGGTATCGCTGATAAAGACGAGCACTATAGAACTAAAATTGCTGCTGTAGATGCTGACGCATACAATCAAAAGGTTGTTTGGGCAGAAGGAAATACTGAGGCAGAATCTAAAACATACTGTGATACCATTGTTGTTTACAACCAGAGCTTAGACTTGACGAAATGCGTAGAAGCTCATGAATTGGCATGTGAAGGTGGTGACAAAATCAAGGTTGCTGATTTGGAGAAACTTGGCCTGAGCTTTGCTTTTGATGTGGTAAAGAACTATAAGGTAGGTAATCCTGTAACCGATCAGGCAGACTTCGTGACTTTGGCTGATGGCGTTTTGACCCCGAAAGTGTATGAAACCGAAGGCCGTGCAGCTATTGGCCGTACTCCTATCGTACGTGTTCGTTTGATGGATGGCGAGAACCTTGTAAAGGTAGCTTACATCAAGGTATTCATTGCAGATGAGACAAGCGCTCCTGTTACTAACCAATATGAACTGACTATCGAAAACTTCAAGTATGATTGCGATGATGCTGCAGCTTCAAAACTGTCAACAGTTAAGGATATGAACGTTCAGGTATACAATGAAATCGGTTTGAGTAAAGAACAATTCCACGCAACTTATCCGTATTTCTACGACTATGGTGCAAACCAGACTCCGGCAGATTTGGGTACTTGTGAAGAAACAACAGATGCAGAAACTCAAGCTACTCACGTAATCAAATGGACTATCTCTAAAGACGCTTTGTGGGAAAATGCCAGCAAGCAGCTGACTCACCGTGTAAGATATTATGCAGGTGAAAATCAAACAGGTGCTTATGTTGAATTGGTACTGAAAGCTACGGTAGAAGATATCCAGAAGTCTTACAATGTAGCAAAAGCCGACTTCATCTCCAACTATTGGGATGCAGACAAAACTTATACCAAGTTTAATGTTGCCGTACCAAGTAGCACGACAGATGCTGACCCAACTCACTGTACATTTGTTAATGATTTGAATTCTCCGTTCACAACTTGGGCAAAGAATAGTACGGAAGGAACTCCGGGCGTACTGAAACTTGACAAAGCAGTGACTGGTATAGAATACTTCTTCTGCGCTGATGACATCAAGAATATCACTAAGATTGGTGATATTAATGTAGTCTTCACAACAGATGCAGATGGTACGACATTATACGCTACAGTAGGCGGCGTAAAAGAAGAGATAGCTGTTATTAACAATGCTGGTTCTACCGCTCCTAACACTGTAACCTATAACAAGAATAGTGCTATTGCCAAGCAATTGTTGAATACTGGCGCTATGTACACTTATATTGGTGCTACTGGTCGTGTATGCGATGATGAGACTAAGGTAGTTACTATTACATTTGATAATGAAGATCACTTCCAGGCTAATTTCATCCGTCCGGTCAACATTGCTGAACAAGCTGCTGATAACTTCATCGACGCTGTTGACTTTGGTGAAAAGGGTTCATTCATCCGCTTGGAAGACTTGATTGCTCCTTACGACTGGCGTGATCGCTACTTCAGTGACTATGCTAATTACTGGGGCTTCTACGGACCATTCACAATTACTGCCGATGTGGATAATGCAGAATGTGACTTGAACGGTGTTCGTCAGGCTGTTCCTGTAACGGTAGAGTTGAAAGCTAACACAAATACCACAATGGGTAGCGGTGATGATGCTAAGACTTCTCAGTATGGTTTCATCACTTACAAGAACAATGGTACTAAAGTTTCAGCATTCAATATCTACGTTAAAGTTACCGTAGAATATGGTTGGGGTACCATCAAGACTGATTTCATTACAGTTCCTGTAAGCTCTACTATCACTAATAACTAAAAGTAAACAAGTTATTAGAAGATAATAAATAAAAGAGTGGATATAGTCTTACAAAAGATTATATCCACTCTTCTTTTATAGTGCCTCCAATAATAAACCAACTGTCAGAACAAGTCTTGACTATTACACGTTGTTAAACACTTCCCAGTACCCCGATGTTCTACTGCCAATCCGAGTTATCAGTCCCTCCCGTTTAAGCAGCACTATTCTATTTTTTATTGTTCTCTCAGAAAGTTTTAGCACTTCACTCAACTGTCCAATGGTTATATATGGATCTTGTATAATTGCTTCCAATGTACTTTGGGCAATCTTTGGGCAATCTTTGGGCAACATTAGTTTCATCCTGCCCCATATTACTCAGTGATGTTCCGGTATTGTCCTTCATTCTGACTACATTACCGCATCCTTCATGTACGGGTATGAACATGAGGAAGTAACTGCGTTCCTCATCGGTTTCGATAGAAGCACGTGGTGAACCGTTTTTAGCCAGCCCATCTTGGATTGTAGGAATTCCGGTGCAGCGACCTTCTGTCAAGTCCAATTCTTTCAAGAAATCCCGATTACTTTCCACTTTATTACGATGCAGCAGGTCTTCTATGTTTATTGGCAGTGACATATAGTGTTCAATTATTTAATTCCACCAATGAGTATAGTCAGTATGGTGTATTCGTATTGCAATTTTCAATGCGAAGTTTCTCGCAAATATAAGAAATATATTCGTCTCCCTTATATTCATCTAATTTATTTATATTGCAGAATAAACCTTTTATAAATAAATTGGAAATGAATAGAAATGAAATTACCTTACAAGAGATGTTCTCCTCAGTCATCGGGGAACTCCGGGAAGGCGGCAGGTGGGGGACGGCACACATCTACCAGTCAGCGGTGAATGCATTCTCGGCATTCACCAAATGGCAGCCGATGCCCATGCGCAGGCTGAGCCCGACCGTACTGAAGAGATTCGAAAACTACCTCAGGCAGAGGAACTGCAGTTGGAACACCGTATCCACCTACATCAAGACGGTACGCTCGGTGTATCATCGGGCGGTGGACAGAAAGTACATACGGTATGTACCCAGACTGTTCGAGCATGTATATACCGGCACACGGGCGGACAGGAAGAAGGCGCTCGAGGCATCCGACATCAGCAGCCTGGTAAGGGAGACGGAAAGGAGCCTGCAAGGAGGGACGCTCCCAAACACACAGCAGAGAACAAGGATTTTCTTCGTACTCATGTTCATGCTCAGGGGCATACCCTTCGTGGACCTGGCGTACCTGCACAAAAGGGACTTGCAGGGGAATGTGCTGTCTTACAGAAGGCGGAAGACGGGACGGGCGCTGACCGTGTCACTCACACCCGAAGCCATGCAGATGGTCAGGATGGTGGCGAACAGGAACCCCGACTCCCCCTATCTGTTTCCCATCCTGCAGAGCGAGGAAGGCACGGAAGCCGCATACCGGGAATACCAGTCGGCACTCAGGGGATTCAACCAGCGGCTGGCAGTACTCAGGCAGTGCCTGGGAATGCAGTCGGCACTCAGTACCTATGCAGCTAGACACACCTGGGCCACAATGGCCTACCATTGCGAGATACACCCCGGAATCATATCGGAAGCCATGGGGCACTCCTCCATCACGGTGACGGAAACCTATCTGAAGCCTTTTAGCAACAGAAAGATTGACGAGGCCAATCAAAGGGTAATTTCTTTTGTAAGAAGCGGAGCGTGTACAGTATAAAAGACGTTACTTCTTTTGATAGGATAGAATAGATTTGTCGCACATTTTCCGGAATCTTCAAAATGAGTTTTGAAGAACGGAATGGTGTTGTCTTTACGGAGCTCTAATCGGTGCTATCAATATACTGTCATTCAAGCCTTTGAACCGAAAAATATATACTTTCATTCTTTGAGAGCCTCATTTCATCCCTTTCCCACTGTCATCTTTCTGGACTTCCAATCCTCTTTCCAATATCCCAACGGACTGTTTTTTACTATTCCAAACAAAACCGGTCTATTTTCTCCTTATTCCCTGATTATTAACGAAATTAACAGGATTTCATTACCTGCGAAGTAACGGAAAAAATCATATAATCAACAACTATGTGAAAGGGAATGAAAATGAGAGATTATTCACTTTTTTATTTTTTAAATTTATAAATTTAAAGTTTTCAATTATATTGGGTGACTTACGAATGGGATGCTGAAAAGAATGACTATGTAGGCACTGATACTGGCATTTCTGCCATGGGCGCAAGTACTTATGTCGTAGATAAGACCAGCTACTGGGAACTGCACGTTGCAACAAGTGAAAATGGTGAAGGCGAACCTGCTGTCATCAAATTACCCAAAGCCGCATCTATTACAAGCTTGAAAGCGGTTTCTATTAATGACGGTAGGATTGAAGCTGCTAATGTTACAATGAGCTATGGTAAGGCATTGGGTGCTGATGTGAAATTTAATAATGTAACATATAAGAAAGACGCTATTTTGCTTTCACAGACTAGTACATTAAGTGCCATTGTAAATCCTCAGGATGCCGATGCCACTAAATATGCTTATATTTTGTCCGATTCAAAAGGTAATATGCCTTTCAAGGTGACTAATCCGGTAGCTAACATGACTGAAGATGCATTGACTCGTGCAGCTTCAGTGAACAAGGGTGTATTCGATATGACTGTAGAGTATCTTTCTACAGCAAATTGTGGTAAATCTGCAGGAACTTATGCTTTAACGACTGAAACTGCCGACGGTTTGGTCGCTTCCGCATATGATGTAAAAGTGACAGAAAAGGCTGTTAGTGCAATTACTGTAACTAGCCTGAAAGCTCTTTCTGTTGACATCAATAAGGAACTTGATTTAATCGGATGCTTCAAAAATACTGCTGTTGCTACTGTTGATGGTACTGCTGTTGCCGATTTGACTCCTTATATCGTTGATTACTATTTTGAAATTGCCGATAAGACTGCTGCAGCAAATCTTGGTGCAACTATATCTGGAAATACGATTAAGGCTGAAAAGGCTGGTAGTCTTAATATTAAAGTAAATTATCTGTTAGTAAATGGAACTGTTGCAGAAGCTGCAGCTGCCAAGACTATTACAGTAACCTTTATATATGTTGCTCCTTCAACAACTTTAGGTGATGTAGAATGGACAGTAAATAAAACTAATGCTGATTTCTTCTTGCCATTGGGTGATATTCAAGCAGCTTTGGCTGGTTCAACTGACACTGACCTGCCTTCTGTTGCAAAGGTTGGAAGCATTACTTGGGCAGACGGCAAGGCTCTTACTGAAAAGACAATCACAGTAAACGGTGTGAAATATGGTAAGGATGGAACTGCATTCGATGAAAACTGGATTACAACAATTGATGCAAGCACTCTTTATGTTAAAAACAGTGCAGGTCAATATGTTTCAGCGGCTGGCTCTAAGATTCAGACCCCGTTGTACATCAAGTTCAATTTCGATTACACTAAAGCATTCCCTGCTGAAGAAAGCTATCAAATTGTATTGGGCTTGAAGAAAGCTGGTGCCACAGTAAACGCCTTTGAAATTCCTGTTAAGGTAACTATCAAGTCTCCGGCTGAATCTGCAGTATCTCCGTTCAGCAGACTGTCTGCTTACTTCGTTGGTGACAACGCTGTAGCTTACGGTTCAGCAAATGGTACAAATGTGGAATACAACTTGTTCAAGCTGTACAAAGACATGGGTACTGAAAAGGGTAATGTAGCGTTTACTGAGACTCTTCACGAAATTGATGGACACAATTGTGCTGCATGGATTGTTGAAACTCCGACTAATCCTGGTGACATCAGCGTTAAGGTATACGACAATGCTCAGAATGCAGACAACAGAGACAACGTTTACTCAACTCGTGAAATCCAGGCTGCTTACACTGTATTCGGCAACGTTCACATCGCTAAGATTGTAGATAAATTCAACTTGACAGTTAAGTCTGAAATCAAGGAAGGTGTCTTGGAAGCTACTACAGCTGCAAATGCTTCAGGCAATGGTGTTAGTCCTATCAAGGTTAGCTTGAAGAACATCACTGCTAAGGATGTTTACGGAGAGGCTTATAACTTGACTCAAATGTATAAGAAATCCGGCAGTACTTATGTAGCAGATACAGCTGAGCCTATGGATAGCAGAATCCAAAGTGTGAAAGTTGTTTTGGCTGACGACAATGCCAAAGAATATCTGGCTATTGAAGACCATAGTGGAAGTCAGTTTGCTCCGACTGGAACCGATGCTTACTCCTACTTCTCAGTAGTGAAGAAGAGCGCAGAAACTGCATTGCAGAACGATGTTCCATGTAAGGTTTCTCTCGTTGTACTTGACAAGTGGGGTGCTACCACAACCACTACTGTAACAATTACTTTGAAGAAGTAAAACATACAGAAGATAGATAAATTTGAGGGTATTCCTTGCGGAATACCCTCTTTTTTTCCCCATGCAGTGCACAATCTCTTCTTCTTTTATATCTACAACTT
>VOFF01000527.1_pt1 | contig 16356 bp, 20 predicted proteins | sample 5384061 | NCBI WGS metagenome assembly VOFF01 (sample SAMN12384725, study PRJNA508395) | human gut metagenome | isolation source: healthy gut E | host: Homo sapiens
TGGTCGATAATAGGTGAAAGCATGGAGTCAAATTGCTCCATGATTGAAAAAAATTCCTCAAAAGGTGTGAGTTTTTCAGATTTTATTTGTACCTTTGCCATGTCTTGTTACGATTTACGCTTGTTTTTTTCCGGAGTTTTATGGAGCGCTATCGAGCGTTTCTCTTTGCAAGGAGTGCAGTTTATCATAAATATTTTAATGGCACGCCTTCTTTTGCCTTCTGATTATGGAATGATTGGGATGCTTGCTGTTTTTCTTCAGATATCGCAAACTTTTATAGACAGTGGCTTTTCTGACGCTTTGGTTCAGAAGAAAGACAGAACAGAGACGGATTTATCAACTGTTTTTTATTTGCAAATATAAATGTCAGCAAATAACTATTCACGTACTGCAAGAAGCATTAAAAATGCTAAGGTTGCTTTATTTTTTTACTGCATAAACCTACTTCTTCAGTTCTTTTCCCGGAAAATATTTCTGGAGTATTTGGGCGCTGAGGTTTTGGGACTTAATACGACAGCACAAAATCTGATTGAGTTTTTGAATTTAGCCGAATTAGGAATTGGAAGTGCTGTAGGATATTCATTATATAAACCTCTTTTTGAAAGAAATTATCAAGCTATCAATGAGATAGTATCGGTACAAGGCTGGCTCTATAGGAAAATTGCATATTTTGTGATATCAGGTGCTTGCATCTTAATGTTTTTTTTTCCTCTCATTTTTGAAAAAGCAGAAGTACCTTTATGGTATACCTATGGAACTTTTATTGCTTTACTGGTAAGTGCTCTTTTAGGATATTTTATTAATTACCGTCAAATTGTATTTTCCGCAGATCAACAAGAATACAAAGTAACTCTTAATATACAAGGTTTTAAATTTTTAAAATCTTATTGCAAATAGCGGCCGTTTATTATTTGTCTAACGGTTATGTTTATTGGATGTTGCTTGAGATTTTGATGTCTGTACTTACAGCATATGTTCTTAACAGATTGTTAAAACATGAATATCCTTGGTTAAAGTCCACACCTAGATTAGGGAAAGATCTAAGCAAGAAATATCCGGAAATAATAAAGAAAACCAAACAACTTTTCTTTCATAAAATTGCCAGTTTTGTTCTTACACAAACAAGTCCTCTTGTAATTTATGCATATACTTCGTTGACATTGGTTGCTATTTATGGTAACTATATGTTGATTGTAATGGGAGCTATCTATTTAATGAATTCGTCGTTTAATAGTATTGGGGCAGGAGTAGGGAATTTAATAGCAGAGGGAAATAGAGAGCGAATAAAAGCAATATTTTGGGAGTTAGCCTCTTTTTAGAATATGGGTGGCATCTATAATATGTTTTGGTATTTATAAATTGGGACATTGTTTTATAATATTGTGGGTTGGTCAAGAATATATAATGGAACAATCAGCTTTTTTATAATATTGATTTTTATTACTTTCGTTGGTTTAACCCGTACTCATGAACCATTTTTATTCGGTTATGGATTATTTCAAGATATATGGTCTCCTATAGTCGAAACAATATTGAATTTAGGATTGTCAATAGTCTTGGGATATTATTATGGATTAACGGGGATACTTTTCTGGAGTGGCAATAAGTTTATTACTTATTGTTTGTGGTTGGAAACCATATTTCTTATACAGATGGGGATTTAACGAAAAAATATCCGAATATATATGTCATTATTTAAAATATATATTATTGTTAGCCATCTCTTTTATAGCTACCCTTTGGATATTGAGTTTATTTTCATCATCAGTTGCCACATTTATAGAGTGGGGGATATATGCGTTTAAAGTTCTTTCGTTATATACACTTTTCAGTGGCTTTTTGTTTGTATTATTAGATACATCTTATCGTAATATGTGTAAGAGAATATTCTCTTTCATAAAAAAAGAAAATAGTAATATATAATGAATATACTTTTTTATTGTAATGGTTTCCCTGATCCACAGTTAGGTGGTATTCAATCTGTTACTTATACATTAGGTTGGGGGTTTACTTCTTTGGGGCATCAATGTTATTGTGCTTATTTTGAGGATAGCCCAATTGAAAGTATACCGTTTAATAAATGTATTTATCTTGCTAATTCTATTCAAAAAGAAATTGAGTTGCGGAACTTTTTGATTGAGAACAAAATTGATGTGTTGATTAATCAAAGTTTGCATATTGCAGCGAATATTTCTCTTTTAAACAAAGTATCTCATGGAATATCTTGTAAAATTTTCACTGTATATCATACATTTCCAGGACGTAAAATTTATGCTAGTAATATTCCAGTTGTTGGTGTGAAAAGTTTGATAAAGAGGATACTATTTCCTTTTTACCGTCAATGGGCTGAAAGCAAGGAAGAAAAAACTATAAAGGAAGCTTTATCATTTTCTAATGCTTGTATTTTGCTTTCAGATAGTTATAAAAACCAAATTTTGTGACTATTTCCATATTTCTAATACATTAAATTTTAAGTTTACTTCAATTCCTAATCCGTCAAGATACGCTTATACCAATAAAAGTAATATTTACGGGAAGAAAAAGGAAGTTTTGATTGTTGCTCGTTTGGAAGAAAAATCGAAAAGAATTTCTACTGCAATAAAGATATGGCAGCAAGTAGAAAAAACAGAAAAAGCAAAAGGTTGGATTTTAAGAATAGTGGGTAGTGGTCCAAATGAATTGGATTATGTTAATCTTGTTAATAAATCAAATATTACTACTGTCATATTTGAAGGGCAACAAAAGAATCCTTTGAGATATTATGAACATGCTTCTATTTTTATGATGACTTCCGCTTATGAAGGATGGCCTATGACTGTGATAGAGGCTATGCAAAACGGAGTGGTCCCAATAGTTTTTAATTCGTATTCGGCTGTATATGATATTTTAACAGATAAGGAAGACGGAATCATTATAGAAAATAATGATATAAAAAATTATGCAGATAGGTTAGCTGCATTGATGGAAGATAATGTGCTTAGAGAAAAAATGGCAAAAAATGCTATAACGAAAGTGCAGAATTTTTGTGTAGATAAAATTGTGGAACAATGGTTGACTGTTTTTAATAACTTTTGATCTTAAAGATGTCGTATTGTAATGGAAAGATATTTGAGAGAAAAATATAATCCTGATGGTTCTATATTGCGCCAGCATCAATTAAAGATGCTGGATATTCTTATTATAATAGATAGAATATGCAAGAAGCATGGTATTAAATATTGGATTTCTGACGGTACGTTGTTAGGTGCTGTAAGGCATGGCGGATTTATTCCGTGGGATGATGATTTGGACATACAGATGATGCGTAAGGATTTTAAGCATTTCATTAAAATCATTTCCGAGGAGTTGCCGGAGAACTTTGCTCTGCAAACTCATAAAACAGATAAAGGATATGTAGCTCCTTATGCGAAAATACGTGAGTTACATTCTACTATTACAGAGTTTCATAGTAATGATGTCAATTACAAATACAAAGGAATTTATATAGATGTTTTTCCTTTGGAAAGGTGTAGTAAGGTCTTTACACGTATTGCTGATTTTATGCATACACATTTATATAAAGTTTCTCATGTCCGTGGCGGGCAGATGAGATATGCATATGTAGATAGTATATTTAAAATAACGAAAGGTATATATTCATTATTCAGAGGTATAGATTCGATTTTTGTAAAATCAGGAAAATGCACTTTTACCTATGGGAGCTGTTTTGGTTATCATAATTTTGTAGATGAAGACATTATGCCCTTGTCTACCATTGAATTTGAGGGTTATACATTTAATGCTCCTCATGCGCCCGAAACGGTTTTAAAGAAACAGTACGGAAATTATATGGATCTGCCGGCAGAAGAAGACAGAATGACTCATACTTTATCTGTGGAATTTAATAAATAATAGATATATGAAAACTATTCTTTTGGTTTTTGGAACACGTCCAGAAGCTATAAAAATGGCCCCTTTGGTGAAAGAGTTCCAAAAAGCTTCTCATGAGTTTAAAACATTGGTTTGCGTAACAGGACAGCACCGTGAAATGCTTGACCAGGTTCTCCATATTTTCGATATCAAGCCGGATTATGACTTGAATATCATGAAGCAAGGACAAGATTTGTACGACGTTACTTCCAGAGTACTGCTGGGTATGCGTGATGTCTTGAAAGAAGTTCATCCGGATGTAGTATTGGTTCATGGAGATACTACAACCTCTACAGCCGCTGCATTGGCGGCTTTTTACCAGCAGATCCCCGTAGGGCATGTTGAAGCCGGATTGCGTACACATAATATATACAGTCCTTGGCCCGAAGAAATGAACCGTCAGATAACCGGGCGTATTTCTACCTATCATTTTGCGCCTACCGATTTAAGTAAAAAAAATCTTTTGGCGGAAGATATAGCGGAAGAAGCGATAACGGTTACCGGAAATACGGTAATTGACGCACTATATATGGTAGTGGATAAGATTAAGACAGATGATGCGTTGTCTGCTAACTTGAAAACAGTTTTGAGTAATTCTGGCTATGATGTAAATCGTTTATCCGATGGCAGAAAAATGGTTTTGATAACGGGACACCGTCGGGGAGAATTTTGGAGATGGTTTCATCTCAATGTGTAAGGCCATAAAAACGCTTACCGAAAAGTACCGGGATATAGATTTTGTTTATCCTATGCATTTGAATCCTAATGTCCGTAAACCGATTCATGAAATATTTGGAGAAAGTTTATCCGATTTAGGGAATATCTTTTTCATAGAGCCTTTGGAGTATCTTTCATTTGTATACTTAATGGAAAAATCTACTGTTATACTGACAGACAGCGGAGGCATTCAAGAAGAAGCACCGGGATTGGGTAAGCCTGTACTCGTGATGCGTGATACAACAGAGCGTCCGGAAGCTTTGGAAGCAGGAACTGTAAAAACTTGTAGGCACTGATTATGACAAAATTGTGCATGAAGTTTCAAAGCTGCTCGATAATCAAGAATATTATGATGGCATGAGTAAGGCTGTAAATCCTTATGGAGATGGAATGGCATGTAGTAGAATTGTAGCTTCAATGAACCGATGACAAGAAATATATTATTTATTGCTGCATACCCCACTGCAAATAAGCAAAAAAGAGGGAATGTTTTCAGCGAATTAAGGCTATTGATACGGAGTTTGAATCCTATAATCGTACCTATTTGTCAATAAGTCTGGTTTCACATAAGAAACAGAACTGAAGAAATAAAAGGGTAATGTGAGAATTGTTTATGTGAATTGGCTCATTCATTTTGCCTTTATTTCTAAAATGGTAAAAAGTGCTGATTATATATATGTTCATTCCTTGTACAATTTCAAGTTTCTGATAGGAACTCCTTTAAAAGGAAAGAACATAACATTGGATTTGCATGGCTCTGTACCGGAAGAGCTGGAGTTTTATGGTAAAAGATTCAAGTCTTTATTTTATAATGAAGTCGAAAAAATAGCGTATAAACATGTTACGAATCTGATTTCCGTCAGTCATGCAATGGTGGATTATTATAAGATGAAACGGAAGCTTAATGATAGGATAAAATGTGTCATTAAACCGATTTATCCTATCAACAGCATATCTGAACCGAAAAACAGAAGATGTTGACTTTCTGAGAAAGTCCTTGAATATAAATGATAAATGTTGTGTTTGTATATTCGGGAAACCTTCAGAAATGGCAGAACTTTGAGCTGATGATACAGTGCATTAAAACGATGAGTAATCCGGACTACAGATTTATTATAATGACTCAAGAAGTAGAAAGGGCAAATGAAATTGTTTCTAAATTGCCTAATTCAGATTCTATTGTAGTAAAAAGTGTATTGCCAAAGGATTTAAGTTTATATTATTCTATAGCCCATTATGGTTTTATATTACGAGACGACATTGTCCTTAACAGAGTAGCTGCACCCACAAAGTTGATAGAATATCTATCGTATGGTTTAATTCTATTGTAAAGACTATTAATATTGGCGATAGTGTTAAAATGGGATATGAATAATTTCATACAATGACTTAAACAATTTATCAGCAAGAAAGAGTGGCAAAAAAATGAAAAAGTTGCAGCGGCTGTTCTGCATTTGAGTGCAGAAAATAATATTCAAAAATTCTGTTTTCATCGTTATAAAAATGTCTATAGACCAAAATGTATCTTATAGTAAGGCCAAAAAAATAGGGGAGTATTATCTTATTTTTCTTTTGATTTTTATAGCCGGAGTTGTCAGTGCCGGCCGTTTATTGGGAATAGGTGCGGATTATGGAGGGTACATAGAACTTTTTACTTATACGGGGTTAGAACGAGATTCTGTAGAGCCTGCTTATCGTTTTTTGAGATGGTTGAATGATTTTTTGTTTGATAGCCATGTAGCGCCTATATATTTTATATCGGTTATAACTGCTTTATCTCTTAAAATACATGCTTTCAAGTCGCTATCTTCCCATTGGAATATAGTTCTGTTTCTCTATTTTTTATCTTTTTTTCTTTGTCCATGAATATACTCAGATAAGGGCTGCGGTAGCTATCGGTATCTTTTTATGTAGCATCAAAGACATAGATGAAAATAGACCGACCCGCTTTTTCGTAAAAATGTTGATAGCTACTTTATTTCATTATTCGGCAATGATAATGCTTTTTTTGCTGGATATATACGCGTATGGCCCGCTCAATAAAATTTTGTGTGGTAGTAACATTGTCGGGGGTTGTTTTTTCTATTTTCTTTTACTGAGTTTGCATCGACTCTCACTAAGTATATTTATATGCTGCAAGATTTGATAGGATTGAATAAGTCAGGTGGAGAGTCGGATTTTATGTCACCTTGGAATTTAAAATATGCAACATTGTTGTCTCTTTTTCTTTTAGCATCAACTCTGATAAAAAAAGAGGATTCCTTGAATTTCACACTATACAAGATATTTTCTTTTAGTTTGTGTTGCTATTATTACTTGCTTCCTCTCCAATTACCTGTAATCTCAGTCCGTTTTGCCGAATTTTATTCTGTAGTCTATATAATTCTTATGGTGAATATGGCATATAATAAAGATTATTGCACGGTGAGGAAAGGGTATTTATTATTATTTATGTCATTGGGCGTTACCGTTTTGTACGGATATGCAGCGATGAAAACGATTACTATAATATGATTGATATATTGCTTTCAACCTATAATGGGGAGAAGTATATTGAAGAGTTGCTGGAGTCATTAGACAATCAGACTTATAAAAATTTTAATGTGATTGTCAGGGATGATGGTTCCACAGACCGAACTTTGGAGATAATTAAGAAGTATAAAGATACGCATTGTTTGTCTATATATATTCTTAGCGATAATTTGGGCAATTTGGGCTCTACCCTTTCTTTTTTGAGGCTTTAATGCGGAATTCTAAGGCTGATTATTTTATGTTCTGCGATCAGGATGATTATTGGTGTGAGCAGAAAATAGAAATTTCGTTGAAGCGCATGCATGAGTTTGAAAGTTCATTGGGAGAAAACACCTTGTGCTGTATTTACAGATTTATATGTGGTAGATGAGAAGTTGAATATTATAAATGATTCTTTTTTTTTCAAAGCGGCTCATATGCCTTTTGATGTTGTGAACGACTTGTATAAAGCAATGGCTGTCAGTGTATCTCCCGGCTGTACGATGTTAATGAACAAATGGGTGTTGAATTATGCTTTGCCGATACCAAAGACTGTAATTCATGATTTTTGGGTAATTGTATTAACAGTGAAATATGGTAAAGTGGCATGTTTGAATGTGCCGACGATAAAATATAGGCAACACGGCAATAATGCCATAGGCTCTACATTGGCTGGAAAGAAATATATTTATAATAGGCTGAAGCATGTGCTGAGTTGGTTTCAGGTATATCATGATTTTTTTGCAGCTTTGCCTTTTAGGGTAAATTATCTGAAATTTGCATATTGGAAGTTGTATTATATATTTACACGTATATAACAATAATGAAAAAGAGTTTCAATTATTGGTACAGTAGGCGTACCTGCCAATTATGGCGGTTTTGAATCGTTGGTAGAGAACATCATAGGCTATAATTCTCCGTCCGATATACACTATACGGTTTATTGCAGTGCCAAAAGTTATCCTCACCGGCAATCTGTTTATAAAAATGCAGATTTGAAATACGTGCCGTTAGATGCCAATGGAAGCCAGAGCATTTTGTATGATATAGTATCTCTGATAAAGGCAACGAAGAAGAGCGATGTGATTCTGATATTGGGCGTTTCCGGTTGTTGCTTTCTTCCGATATACCGATTGTTTTTGAAGAAGCGGCTGGTAATCAATATAGATGGGTTGGAGCATCGTCGTGAAAAATGGGGGAAATATGCCAAAGCTTTCCTGAAATTTTCGGAAAAAGATGGCTGTGAAGTATGCAGATGCGGTGATAGCCGACAATAAGGGTATTCAGGACTATGTGAGGGAAGAGTATGGAAAAGAAGCGGAACTGATAGCCTATGGCGGTGACCACGTGTTATGTGATATTGCAGATGTGGAGGAACAGATATTAGAAAAATACGGACTGAAGAACATCTGTTACTCTTTTTCTCTATGTCGGATAGAGCCGGAAAATAATGTACGTTATATTGGAAGCTTTTAAGGCTTCCGGTAAAGAACTGTTTTTCGTTGGAAACTGGAATAGGAGCACGTATGGAAAATATCTGTTGGAAAAGTATGCCGGGTACGGGAACATCCATTTGTTATCTCCTATATATGATGTAAAGACTTTTTAAATGTGTTGAGAAGCCATTGCTCTTTTTTACATACATGGGCATAGTGCAGGAGGTACGAATCCATCATTGGTAGAAGCTATGTTCTTCGGCAAGCCTATATTGGCTTTTGATGTGATATATAACAGGGAAACGACAGAGCAGAAAGCTGATTACTTCTCTTCTGCAGAGATGCTGGGAACTCTTTTGCAGAAACCGTACTCGGCATTTGAGACAAATGCTGGAAATATGGTGGAAATTGCATATAGACGTTATCGCTGGAAAGTAATCGCACATCAATATGAAATATTATATTAGCATTCTTTGCTTCGAATTAAAAAATCGACAAAGATGAATATGGGTGAATTTTACAGTGAGTTTTTATTCCGTTATCAAACGGATGCCGCTCCTCTGAAGATTTTGATCAACGCCTATTGTATTTCTGAAGGTGTTGAATATCGTAACTTCATTAAATGGTATCATTAACCTTTCAGAACTGGTCCGTCGTAAAATGAAAGTTGCATTCCTTCTGATTATATGGCACTTCTGCCAATGAATATTGGCAAATAACTTAATTATTAATCCAAAATATAACTCAAGGTGGACTATAATACCTTTACGGGGGCTATAGCCATACAGTGAGTGCTTACATACAGTGAGTACTTAATTTAATTTCAAAATAATGAATGATATAAACTACAAGGCTGTTGATACCCGGAAGATTGTTGATTACCTGGAATCTTGTCCGGGTAATATTCCGGTGGAAAATATAATCCGTTTTTCCGGTGCAGACTGGCTGCGGGTATATCCTGCTCTATTCGAATTGGAACAGAGCGGGTTTATTGAAATAGTGGAGCGGGAAGAACTGGGAGCACCGTTGGCGGTCCGCAGGAGAAGAGATGCTTCAACTTCGCTCAGCATGACAGAAGGAGTGAAATAAAGACAGGTAACAGCGGTTATTTTGTTTTAGGCGCAGCCGGAATTGCTTAGTTTGAGTGGTTCCGGCTGTTTTTTATTGTGATAATGAAGGCTTATTGATTAGAAAGTTTTATTTTTGCAGAGAGTTAGTATAATCTTGAAATAAAAAGTATAAGAATGTCAGGTAATGAATATATAAATATGTTTTCAGCCCATCTTTTTTGGGATGTGCGTAAAGAAGATGTCGATTTTGATGAGCATGCCCAATACATTATAAAAAGAGTCTTGGAATATGGCTTGTTGGAAGACTGGAATCTTATCCGGCAATATTATGGCTTGTCTAAAATTGTGGAGGTGGCGAAAGAATTAAGAGATTTAGAGCCTCGTGCCTTAGCATATATATCTGCAGTTTCTAAAACCCCTAAAGAGCAATTTAGATGTTACATCTGGAAACAGTCGAATATTCAACACTGGAACTTTTAAGGAAGTTGCAAAGTTTACCGATATTGCGCGATACGCGTTTGGTAGGAGGAACCGCTTTGGCTTTGCAATTGGGACACCGGAAATCTGTTGATTTGGATTTCTTCGGAACTATTACTTGTGAAGCGGAAGAACTTATAAGTGCAATAAAAACCGTAGCCTCTCTTATTGTATTGAAAGAATCTCCCCATATACATATTTATTTGGTTGATGGAATTAAAGTTGATATTGTAAATTACAGGTATCAATGGCTTGATAAACCAGTTGTAGACCAAGGAATACGCATGGCTGGAATTAAAGATATTGCTGCTATGAAAGTAACGGCTGTTATTGGTAGGGGAACTAAAAAGGATTTTTATTGATATTTCTTTTTTATTGCATCATCTTTCTTTAAATGAAATTTTAGACTTCTATTCTACTAAATATGATGATGGCTCTGTTTTCATGGCAATGAAAAGTTTGGTGTATTTTGACGATGCGGAAAAGGAACCGATGCCGGATATGTTGATTAATAAGTCTTGGGAGCAAATAAAAGAATATATCCTATCAAAGATTTCTTGATATATTTTCCTTGTCTACTCGAAAAATCTTATTACCTTTGCGGGTCACTTTTGGAAACAATAAAAAAATAATGATATGAATATCTCTTATAATTGGTTGAAAGAGTATGTCGATTTCGATTTGACACCGGAAGAAGTTGCGGCTGCACTTACTTCCATTGGATTGGAAACTGGAAGCGTGGAAGAAGTGCAAACAATTAAAGGCGGACTGGAAGGTCTCGTGATAGGTGAAGTGTTGACATGCGTTCCTCATCCGAATTCAGACCACATGCATGTGACTACTGTGAATCTGGGACAGGGTGAGCCTGTGCAGATAGTATGCGGTGCGCCGAACGTGGCAGCCGGGCAGAAAGTGGTGGTTGCTACTTTGGGTGCAAAACTCTATGATGGGGATGAATGTTTTACAATCAAGAAATCAAAGCTCCGCGGCGTAGAGTCCAACGGTATGATTTGTGCGGAAGATGAAATAGGTATCGGTACAGACCATGCAGGTATCATCGTATTGCCGGAAACGGCTGTGCCGGGCACACTTGCCAAAGATTATTATAACATCAAGAGCGACTATGTGCTGGAAGTGGATATCACTCCGAATCGTGCCGATGCTTGTTCGCATTATGGTGTAGCTCGTGACTTGTATGCTTATCTGGTACAGAACGGCTTGCCGACTTCTTTGAAAAAGCCGTCTGTGGATGCTTTTGCCGTTGAGAACCACGATTTGGACATCAAGGTTACGGTGGAAAACAGCGAGGCTTGTCCGCGTTATGCCGGAGTTACCGTAAAAGGTGTAACCGTAAAGGAGAGTCCGGAGTGGTTGCAGAAACAAGCTCCGTATCATCGGCCTGCGTCCCATTAATAATGTGGTGGATATTACGAACTATATTGTTCATGCATTCGGTCAACCGTTGCACTGCTTTGATGCGGATAAAATTGAAGGTGGTGAAGTAGTGGTAAAGACAATGCCTGAAGGTACTCCGTTTGTCACATTGGATGGTGTAGAACGCAAGTTGAGCGAACGCGACCTGATGATCTGCAACAAAGAAGAGGCCATGTGTATCGCCGGAGTGTTTGGCGGATTGGATTCCGGTTCTACGGAAGATACCAAAGATATATTCCTCGAAAGTGCTTATTTTCATCCTACCTGGGTGCGCAAGACCGCCCGTCGTCATGGCTTGAATACGGATGCTTCTTTCCGTTTTGAAAGAGGTGTTGATCCGAATATTACTCTTTATTGCCTGAAACTGGCTGCAATAATGGTGAAAAGAACTTGCCGGCGGTACTATATCTTCCGATATAAAGGATGTGTGTGCTGCTCCTGCCCAAGATCTTCCGGGTGGAACTTTCCTATGAGAAGGTTCATTCACTGATAGGTAAAGGTGATTCCGGCAGAGACAGTAAAGAGCATCGTGGCGAGTCTGGAAATGAAGATCGTAGCCGAAACGGCAGAAGGCCTGACACTGGATGTACCGCCTTATCGTGTGGATGTGCAGCGCGATTGTGACGTGATAGAAGATATTCTCCGTATTTACGGTTATAATAATGTAGAGATTCCGACTGCATTGAAGTCCAGCCTGACAACGAAAGGTGAGTGGGACAAGTCCAACCGACTGCAGAATCTGGTGGCGGAACAGTTGGTGGGATGCGGTTTCAATGAAATCCTGAATAACTCGTTGACGCGTGCGGCTTATTACGACGGTTTGGAATCCTATCCTGCCAAGAACCTTGTGATGTTGATGAATCCGCTTAGCGCCGATTTGAACGCTATGCGCCAGTCGCTGCTCTTTGGCGGATTGGAGAGTATTTCTCACAATGCCAACCGTAAGAATTCGGATTTGAGGTTCTTTGAATTCGGTAACTGTTATTACTTCAACGAAGAGAAGCGCAATCCTGAAAAAGCGCTCGCTCCTTACTCGGAAGATTATCATCTGGGCTTGTGGGTTACCGGTAAAAAGAGTTTCCAACTCGTGGGCGCATCAAGACGAGGATAGTTCGGTATACGAACTGAAGGCGTATGTTGAAAACATCTTTGCCCGTCTGGGACTGAAGATGCACGATTTGGTAGTCGGTAATCTGACCGATGACATCTATGCTGCTGCGCTGTCCGTACAGACAAGAGGCGGCAAACGTCTGGCTACTTTCGGTGTGGTGACAAGAAAACTCCTGAAAGCGTTTGACATAGATAACGAGGTGTACTATGCCGACCTGAACTGGAAAGAGCTGATGAAGGCTATCAAGAACGTAAAGGTAAATTATACGGAAATCTCCAAATTCCCGGCTGTGAAACGTGACCTTGCCTTGTTGATCGATAAGAAGGTGCAGTTTGCGGAGATAGAAAAGATTGCTTATGAAACTGAGAAGAAGTTGCTGAAAGAAGTATCTCTTTTCGATGTTTATGAAGGCAAGAATCTTGAAGCCGGCAAGAAATCGTATGCTGTCAGCTTCCTGTTGCAGGATGAAAACCAGACTTTAAACGACAAAATGATTGATAAAATCATGTCTAAACTGGTGAAGAATCTGGAAGATAAGCTGGGAGCGAAACTGCGTTAAGGAAAGTATTAAGAATAAAATCATAAATCATAAAAAATATTTAGTTCCAATGGGAAGAGCGTTTGAATATAGAAAAGCTGCCAAATTGAAAAGATGGGGTCACATGGCTAAGACCTTTACAAGACTGGGTAAACAAATTGCTATTGCAGTGAAGGCTGGTGGCCCGGAACCGGAAAATAATCCGACTTTGCGTTCTGTCATCGCTACTTGTAAGCGTGAGAATATGCCGAAGGACAATATCGAACGTGCAATTAAGAATGCAATGGGTAAAGACCAAAGCGACTACAAGAGCATGACTTATGAGGGATATGGTCCTCATGGTGTAGCCGTATTCGTTGATACACTGACCGATAATCCTACCCGTACGGTAGCTGATGTGCGTAGCGTATTCAACAAGTTTGGCGGAAACTTGGGAACAATGGGGTCACTGGCTTTCTTGTTCGACCATAAATGTATGTTCACTTTCAAGAAGAAAGACGGCATGGACATGGAAGAATTCATTCTTGACATGATTGACTTTGATATTGACGAAGACTATGAAGAGGATGAAGAAGAAGGTACAATCACTATTTATGGTGATCCGAAGAGCTACGCCGCTATTCAGAAACATTTGGAAGAGGGCGGCTTTGAAGATGTCGGTGGTGAGTTTACCTACATTGCCAATGACTTGAAAGATGTTGAGCCGGCGCATCGTGAAACGATTGATAAGATGGTGGAACGTCTGGAAGAATTTGACGACGATTTTGCAGACGGTTTATACGAATATGAAGCCTGAAGAAAGCGAAGAATAATGACTTATACTTACAAGACTAAAGGTACGTGCAGTAGCAATATCGAGCTTGAAGTAGAAAACGGAATAGTAAAGGACATAGCTTTCTGGGGTGGCTGCAACGGCAATTTGCAAAGGCTTGTCCCGCTTGGTTGCCGGGATGCCGGTGAACGAGGTTATCTCCCGTCTGGAAGGTATACGGTGCGGTGGACGTCCCACCTCCTGCCCGGATCCAGCTGTGTAAAAGCATTGCACGAAATGGGATATTAGACTATTGTGGCTTAAAAACGTCTCACGAGGTGAAAAATCATCTCGTGAGATGAATATTATCCCATGAGATGAATAAATTTGTCTTACGGGACGAATATATTCATCTCATGGGATGATTTTTTCTGCCGGCAGGATAACTTTTGCTGTTTTGAACCAAGTTATAGTGTATTTGTTTTTTATTTGAGTACTTTTACACTCTCAAAATAACAACAACGAAATGAAGAATATTTTAAGGACTTAAAGCGGAAAGACCATAAACGCTATTTGGGTGGTTTGGATGTATTTAAATATATCGGTCCCGGACTGCTGGTTACTGTGGGGTTTATCGACCCGGGGAACTGGGCCTCTAATTTTGCGGCAGGTTCTGAATTTGGTTATTCGTTGCTGTGGGTAGTCACTTTTGTCTACGGTCATGCTGATTATTCTTCAGCATAATGTGGCACCAGGCATCGTAACCGGGCTATGTCTGTCGGGAAGCAGCTACACAGTACACTCCCAAGTGGGTGTCACGACCTGTATTGGGGACAGCTGTACTGGCTTCCATATCCACCTCTTTTGGCCGAGATTTTGGGTGGGGGGCCATTGTATTGCAGATGTTGCTGGACATTCCGATTGTATGGGGTTCGGTGCTGACTGCGGTTTTCGTTTCAGTAATGCTTTTCACTAATTCTTATAAGAAAATAGAGCGCTCCATCATTGCATTTGTGTCTGTCATGGGGCTTTCGTTCATCTATGAACTGTTTCTCGTTAAGATTGACTGGCCGGTGGCTGTGCAGGGGGTGGGACGCCCCTCGTTTCCGGAAGGGAGCATGCTTATTATAATGAGCGTGCTTGGAGCTGTGGTGATGCCTCATAATTTGTTCCCTCGGAGGTGATACAGAGCCATGAGTACACAACAAACAGGATGATGCTTCGATTCGTAAGTGTCTTAGCGTATGAACTGTTTGACACGCTGTTTTGATGATTGTGGGTGGGCCATTAATAGTGCGATGATTCTGCTGGCTGCCGCTACTTTCTTTTAAGAGTGGAATTCAGGTAGAGGAACTGCAACAGGCAAAAGTCACTGTTGGAACCCTTGCTGGGAGAAAGTGCTGCCATGTAGTGTTTGCGCTGGCTTTGTTGATGGCGGCATATCTTCCACAATAACAAGCGGCATGGCGGCAGGCTCCATATTTTGCCGGTATTTTTCTGGTGAGGTCACCACCATTAAAGGACCAGCCACTCCCAAAGTGGGGGGTGATTCTTTCCTTAGGTATTGCGTGTTGATTTTTCTTTATTAGGGGGACCCTTTTTAAAGGACTGCTGATTTCGCAGATGATTTTGAGTATTCAGTTACCATTTACGGTGTTCCTGCAAGTAAGTCTCACTTCGTCCCGCAAAGTAATGGGACAATACGTAATAAGCATTGGAGCAATATTGGTGCTTTACACGATTGCTATCGTTGTGACTGTATTGAATATTATGTTATTAATATCTCAGTTTATAATGGAGCGGAACTTATTGAATGAAAAAGATTTATAACAATAGAAAAGTTGGCTGACGGCGAACTGTCATAAACTTCCGGGGCTGACAGTAAAGTTTTTCTTTTGCAGAGACATTTCTGGGAGAAGTGTTGGTTGCTTCAACACCTCAAGGCGTATGCTATATGGCTTTCGTAGTGAGGGGGTAGAGATATGGCAGAGAGCGAGATGATGAACAGATTTCCCGGAGTGTTTTTTGAGATAGGTACGGATGAGCATCAACGTAGGGCACTGGCCGCTTTGTCTGCAGATGAGGAAAATATGGAGACAGTGCCTTTGCATCTGAAAGGAACTGATTTTCAGTTACGTGTATGGAACGAATTGCTGAAAATACCTTTCGGTGAAACAGCTACTTACGGAGAGATTGCTGCAGCATTGCAAAATCCGAAGGCGTACCGGGCCGTAGGTACGGCAATTGGGGATAATCCGGTTGCCGTATTGATTCCCTGCCACCGGGTGCTACGTACCGACGGGACGTTGGGCGGTTACCATTGGGGATTGGAACATAAGGTACAATTGCTGGAATGGGAAAAAAGCAACACAAAAAAAAGCTGAATAAGTGGATTCAACAAT
>VOFF01000766.1_pt1 | contig 16353 bp, 31 predicted proteins | sample 5384061 | NCBI WGS metagenome assembly VOFF01 (sample SAMN12384725, study PRJNA508395) | human gut metagenome | isolation source: healthy gut E | host: Homo sapiens
CTGTCTCAATGGGATTCACAGACCGACAGCCGGCACTTTGTACGTTGACGGAGAAGCGGTAGATTATAGTAAAGGACTTTTTAAATCTGAGGAGCAAAGTAGGCATCGTCTTTCAAGACCCTGATAATCAGCTCTTTTCTGCCTCAGTTTTCAAAAGAAATCTCTTTCGGCGCGCTGAACATCGGCATGAGTGAAACGGATGCCAAAAAACGGCAGTGGAACAGGTGATTGACACCCTGGAAATTACGCCTTTATGGACAAACCGACCCACTCTCTTTCCGGCGGTCAGAAAAAGCAGGTTTCTATCGCAGATGTACTGGTCATGAATCCGGAGGTCATTATCTTGGACGAGCCGGCTTCCTCACTGGACCCTAAGCACACGGTCATTGTCAACAAAATCGTAGACATGCTGGTTGACCAGGGAATCACTGTACTGATGTCCCTCACAATGGTAGACTATGCCCTGGAGTGGGCGGAAGAAATCATCTTGATTCACGATGGAAAGACTTTGATGCAGGGTTCGCCCGTAGAGGGCTTTTCAAACGGCCAGGTTCTGGAGAAGACCAATCTGAAAAAACCGGCGGCTATCGAACTCTTTGAAAGCTTGGTGAGCAAAGGTGTTCTGTCCGCCGATCTGCCAGTTCCCAAAGCCTGAAAGAACTGGAGACTTATATCGCAAGCCTTTAACCAATAAAATATAAACTAAGAGACCGCACTGGAGACAGTGCGGTTTTTGCTGCTAGGGAAAGTTGCCATATTCGGTTGAAAAAATACATAAGTTCAGCGTATAATCGAAAGTAATTTAATTGAGAAGGTGAAAATAATGAAACGAATACTTGCGATATTGTTATCTCTGACCATGCTGTTTAGCTATATGCCGGCATCTGCTTTTGCGGCAGACGGTGAGACAGATGGCGGCGGACAGACTGAGGTGGAAAAAACTGATATCTCCATTAACTTTGGGTTACTATCCTAAGTCCATCACCTATGATGGAACTGCCCAAAACCACCAGAGCACTCTGTATCTCAGGAATCAAACCCCCATAAGTCTTTAAAAAGAAGGACATAGACTTTACAGTGGAAGTGACCAACAACATCAACGTCGGAACATGGTGGTAACTTTGAGAGGGTGGAGCGTACTGCCGGAGAAGTTCAGCTGATTATCCCTATTTGCCCAAGGACATCAAAGGCTGTTTTTATGTTGTAGATAAGTGATATACAGAAGAAAGGGCATAAGCCGGGGATCAAACTTTCCTTTGGCAGCACAGCTTTAATAGAAAATGTAGACTACCAAGTAACGAAGACTATACGGAGAAAGAGGATAAAGGCGTTGTAACTTAAATACAAAAGGAATCTGGCAACTATACAGGCACTAAAAGCATCAACTATACTGTGGGCAGAGATATGGCCGAGCTGACGCCACATTGTATCAGGACGGTGAATTTGTCTACACGGGCCGTTACCAATTTCCATCAGTAAAAAGTGACCTACAATGGCGAGCAGCTGAGGGGAGAGATTACGACTATAAAACTACATACAAGAACCACATGGAAGTGGGGACTGCTACGATTACAATTACTGGTATCGGTAAGTTTCACGGAGAAAGAGATTCATTTTACCATCAAGGAAAAGAGCGAAAGTCACCCTGCCAAAGCAGTCTATGATGCGTATATAAGGAGTCAGCCTTTCAAAATTGAAGCAGAGGCTACGGGAGACGGAACCGGTTTCTCTTACACCTCTAGTAATCCGGCAGTTGTCACGGTAGATGCAGAAGGCATGGTTCATGCTCACAGTGAAGGAACTGCCGTGGTGACACTGAGAACTGTCGGCATGAAAGGTTATGCAGAAAGCTTCTGCGCAGGTGACTGTCAACGTAAAACGCAGCAGTATTGACTTTGGAACTATTTTAGCAGAAGAAAAGGGTTTGTCTGCCTCTATCAATAAGCTGACTGCGGAAAAAATCGTGTCGGCATCTGTTTTCATCGGAGAAACGGAATATTCCTGTAAGATTGAAGATAAAGGGACCCAGGCGTTGATCAAAGCGACTTATCGGAACAGAAAAAAGGGACGGGGAAATCAAAATCGTAGTAAAAGATGATCTCGACAAAGAAATTACAAAGACTGTAAAAGTAAAAATGCAGTGATTGAACTCAGTGTCAATAAGATTTACGATAAAAGTACCTCAATCAAGGGAAAGACATACCCGGGAATGACTGTGAAAACGGTACTGAACGGAAAACTCTATCAGACAAAAGCCGGGAGCGGCGGCGCTTTTCACTGAAAATTCTGAAACAGAAAATAGGTAAAAAGTATTAAGATTACTGTTATCAGCGAAAATGGGAGTACCAAATCCATAAGCAAGAAGGTCTATAAGAGAACAGGCAGCAGCGTGGCCAGCAAATATTATGTTCTGCGGACCTCAAAATACGTTTATGTACGCTGCAGAGGCGCTTCTCAAGGCGATGTGATAAAAGTAAAAATCAACGGGAAGATCTATAAGAAAAAAATTGGAAAGACGAGCGGCAGCCCGACTGTAAAAATTTATACTGGCAAACATACAACGGGTTCTGCTGTCTACATGTACCTGTATAATTCTCATAATCAGAAGATTTGTTCCAGAAAAACCAAGGTGTATTTTGGCAATAAGCTCTATGTTGGAATGACCAGCAGCCAGGCGCTGCAGACCACATGGGGTAAGCCGATTGCAAGATACCAATATCCGGTTACCAAATTTGGCTGTTCCAAAGCGGTGAAACAGTGGGATATGCATGTATTCAAGGCGGTAAAGTGGACAGAAGTGGGTTATATATATTAGTGCAATAAAATCTTTTAAAACCCACCTGTTTGTGGTATACTTACTCTGTTATGATTAGAGAAACAGTGTTAAACACGATCATCGGGGAACATCATTTAATTGTTAAAAAAAATCAGCACATCGTCATCGGCCTCTCGGGAGGTCCTGATTCGGTGTGCCTTTTTCATGTTCTGCAGAACTTGGCGAAAGAGTGGCCACTGACACTTCATCCGGTCCACGTCAATCACAAGTTCAGACCGGGTGATGCGGAAAGCGATCAGGCTTATGCAGAGCAAATCGCAGATGAGGCCGGCTGTCCGTGCAGGACCTTTTTGTCTACGACTGCAGCAAAATTGCCGCTGAAGAAAAGATTACTTCCGAAGAGGCTGGCCGTAAAGTGCGCTACCAGGCCTTTGCAGAGGTGGCCGCAGAGGTAGCAGCGGAGGGAATCCCGAGAGAAAACATCAAGATTGCCGTGGCGCAGAACGCTGACGATCAAGCGGAGACTATTTTGTTCCGCATCTTACGCGGGGCTGGAACGGACGGGCTTTCCGGCATCAGCTACAGACGCTTTGATGAATACGGAAATGAAATCATACGACCGCTGCTGGATGTCAGCAAAGCGGAGATCTTGGCCTATTGCACAGAGCATGATCTGCGCCCCTGCATCGACCATACCAATTTAGAAACCGATTTACGCGAGAAATAAAATTCGCTTAAATCTGATTCCCTATCTGGAAAAGGAATATAACACGAATATAAAGGATACAAATGATTAGAATGGGAAAAACTGCCTCTGTAGACAAAGACTTTTTTTGTGGCGGCAGGCCCTTGAGACTTTGCAGATTTGGTCAAAGAAAAAGAGTGAAAACAGCGTTCTGATGGACGGTGCAAAAACTTCGCCGCCTGCACCGTGCGGTACGCCAGAGAAAGTTTTGCCAAAGCCTTTCACAGCATCGGTCTGACAGAAGACCTGGCCTTCATCCATTTTGACGGCTGTGAAGAGATCGCCTTTCACCCGAAGCCGTCTGCACGGTTTGATCTGCCGAGAGGATATTATCTGACAAAGGTTTATGACGATGTCAAGGCTGCAAGAGCTGCGCCCTTGCAGACGAGGACTGTCCACGTGGCAGTTTTGTCCAAGGAAGATTATGAAAAACGAAAACTACCTAAAAGATAAACATGCGGTTTTTGACTATGATTTGATTAGAGCGGCTTTTGGGGAAAATGCGGGAAGCACAGATCACCTTGAGGAAGCGTATGGCAGGGAGACTTTATCACAATCTTCGGCGGCAAGACGAAAAAACTGCAGGATTACTTGGTGGACCGCAAGATTCCAAAGGACGAAAGAGACAGCGTAGAGCTTTGTTGCAATCAACCGGGAGATTCTCTGGATTCTGCCGCACCAGGGCAGGGGCCGGTATGCAGCCAGATACAAACTGTGTGAGGATACAAAAAGGTGATTTGTATTGAAATAAATTGTTGAATATGATAAAATTATAAGACTGTTTTGTTAAGAGAGAACAAATTTGTATTACGAGAATTTGGGAATATAGATATGGGAGGAGAAAAACGAAATTGAAGAAATTCGCAAAAGAATATCAGTATTTACTTAGTGATTTTTGCTCTGGTGTTAGCAGCGGCCTTTTTCTATAATGGCAGCGGCGGCTCAGAGTACAAACTGGTAAAATTTTCGACGCTAACCAATTATTTGGAGCAGGAGAAGATAACCGAGATCAAGATTGAAGACACGAAGATTACGGGGAAGATAGGAAAAAGACAAATATGTCTATGCTTATGCGCCGTATATCACAGAGATCAACTGGCTGGAGGAAAACTATATTTTCCCGCAGATGCAGGAAAAAAGCTGACCGTTGAGACGCCAAAACCGTCTTCCGGTTCCACCATTCTCAGTCTGCTGCCTACATTGATCATGGTAGTGGCGCTGGGTTTCTTGTTCTATCTGATGATGAATCAGGGAGGCAACGGCAAGGCATTTTCCTTCGGGAAGAGCAAGGCGCGGCTATATAAAGGAGAAGGCAAGAAGATCACCTTTGACGAAGTGGCCGGGCTGGACGAAGAGAAGGAAGAGCTTTCAGAAGTCGTAGACTTCTTGAAAGATCCGCGCAAATACAAAGAAGTAGGCGCCAGAATACCGAAAGGTATTTTGTTAGTCGGCCCTCCGGGAACAGGTAAAACCTATGTCTTTCTAAGGCGACTGCAGGTGAAGCAGGCGTACCGTTCTTCACCATCAGCGGTTCTGACTTTGTAGAGATGTTTGTCGGTGTCGGCGCATCGAGAGTGAGAGACTTATTTGACCAGGCTAAAAAGAACGCGCCTTGTATCGTTTTCATCGACGAAATCGATGCAGTCGGACGGAAAAGAGGCGCAGGTCTGGGCGGCGGCAACGATGAAAGAGAACAGACGCTCAATCAGCTGCTGGTTGAGATGGACGGATTCGGAGAGAACTCCGGCATCATCATTCTGGCTGCGACCAACAGACCGGACGTATTGGATCCGGCTCTGCTGAGACCGGGCAGATTTGACCGACAGGTGGTCATTGGCATTCCGGATATCAAAGGCAGAGAAGAGATCATCAAAGTCCACTCCAAAAAAACAAGCCGCTGTCTGACGAGGTTTCTCCGAAGATTTTGGCGAGAAGAACGCCGGGATTTACACCGGCCGACATAGAGAACCTGCTCAACGAAGCCGCTTTGATTACGGCCAGAAGAAACGGCCGCAAGATCAGAATGGCAGAAATTGAAGAAGCTGCCACCAAGGTAATGGCTGGACCTGCTAAGAAGAGCAGAGTGATCAGTCCGGAAGAGAGAAAGCTGACAGCGTACCACGAAGCAGGCCACGCGATTGTCATGAGAAGTCTGCCGGATTCAGATCCAGTGCATCAGATTACAATCATTCCGAGAGGCAATGCCGGCGGATTCACCATGTCTCTGCCAGAGAAAGACAAAGGCTTTGAGACGAAGAATGGCATGCTTAACAGCATCAAACACCTGCTGGGCGGACGTGTCGCTGAACAGCTGACCCTGGACGATATCAGCACAGGCGCCAGCAATGACATCATGAGAGCGACGGAGATTGCCAGAGCAATGGTTACAAAATACGGGTTCAGCGATAAGATCGGACCTGTCAATTACAGCGAGTCTGACGAAGTATTCCTGGGCAAGGATTTCTCAACGAGGAAAAAATTACTCAGAAGGAATCGCCACAGAAATCGACCATGAGGTAAAATCCATCATTGAAGAAGCTTACGAAGTGACATCTCGCATTCTGACTGACAATATGGATAAGCTGGAGAGAGTAGCACAAGCCCTTCTGGAGGTGGAAACGCTCGACGGCGAGCAGTTCGAAGCACTGTACACTGGTGAAGTTGACGCCCAGGGTCTGGCAGAACTGGTAAAAGAAAAAGAAGAAGAAATTCAGAGAGTCAACGCAGAGGAAGCGGCTGAATTCGAGAGAGAATTCGCAAAGAAGAAGAAAAAAAAAACTGGCTGCTGAACTTGCAAAAATATGATACTGACTATATGGATGACGAAGACCATCCATCTGATTCCGATGACGACACTGAAAGCGGAGAAGGGAAAGAAGCTATAGGTGAAGACAGTTCCGACGACGAAACAGCCAAAACGCTGACAAAAAAAAGAGGAACCTAAGGAAGAAGAATAGAGGTAATTTATGAAAATAACTGTAAATGATTGTTTGAGTTTGGAGTCATTCAGCCCCAGCATTCTTGCGGCAGGAAAACGAAATATTGGCAACAGGGTCCGTTCCGTTTCGGTAATGGACGCTGCCAATGTGGAGACTGCCATAAAAAATAACGGGGTCAGGGAACAGATTGTTCTTACATCATTTTACGGAATGACGGGCAAGGAAAAGCTGCAATGCGAAGTTGTCAAAGGCCTGGCAAAGGAGGGAGTCAGTGCGCTGGTCATTTTTCATGTTGAAAAAGGTCTGACCGGAGCGGACAGCGAAGTCATTGAAACGGCCGAGCAGGTGGGACTTCCTTTGATTGTCATACCGAAAAATAACAAAGCAGAGTATTCTGACGCCATTGAACAGATCATGGACAAACTTCTATACGGCGACAATTTTAAAAACAGCTTGATTAACAATACCATCTATCATCTGCTGAACTTTGAAAAACATAAGACCTTTCAGGCAGCGCTGAGAGAGGCTGCCGTAAGCAACGACTTTCAGGTGGTGCTCTTATCAAAGGACTTTAATCCGATTTTGTCCATTGAGACAAGACAGAAGACTACCATCGCTGATGCAATCAGAATGGGGAAAGAACGAGATGTTGAAAAGGCGGGCATCTACACCTTTATCGATGTCAACGGCGTTCTGACCTATTGGGGTCCCATCACAATCAATAAAGAAAAAAGTACTTCCTCTTTATCGTAGACAACGAAGACAACTATTCAGCGGGGGAGATAACCAAGCTGGCGGAAATTATTGAGCTGGCGATGGCATGTGGAAATACACGCCGGAAAGAGACGTGAGAGCCGAACTGATTAAGGCTTTGATCAGAGGCAACAAATCACTGGCTTATTCTTTAAAAAGACGAGATGGAGATCAAAGCGGACAACATCCTCAGCGTTTTCTATGCCAAAGGTATCGAAAACAACCAGGGCAATGGAGTCATCAGCGAATTTGAAAAGAAAGAGAATATCGAGGTTCTCAGGATTACCGAAGGGGAAGAAACCTACGGCATGATTCTGAAGAACGGTGAAAAGCCGGAGGATGAAGAAACGACGCAGAAGTCCAGCTGTCTGGTGCTCTTCGACAAGTTGAAAGAGGGCAGCAAGACGGTGAGAATCTTCCATGCCACGGGTGTTGACGGAATCGAGGGTGCAGGCGACGCCTTCAGGCTGATCAGCGAAACCTGGACTTTGTGGAAAGCGTTTTTCCTTATAAGAGAGTATTTACCAAATATGAACTTGCTCTGGTTTCTAACTGTATCAATTTGCAGGTACAGGGCGGGTATTTAAAGAAGAACTACATGGATCTTCTGGAACCCTTTAGAAAAGAAATGGGAGAAAATAAAGCAAAACAACTGCTGGAGACTTTAGAGACTTTTGTTCTCGACGCCGGGATGAACAGTGGCAAAACCTCAGAGTTTATGGGGATTCATACCAACACTGTGCAATATAGACTGAAGAGAATCAACGAAGTCCTGGGCGCAGAAATCACCGGAAATCGCGTTATACCGGGATTGACTATGGCCCTGGCCCTCAAAAGGCTTGACAGAGTTGTGAAATAGTACGACCGATTGCATTTTGTAAAGTCGTGAAATCACAACATAAGGCCTGTCCCGCAAATTGGGTCAGCGCCATTAGGAATGGAGAAAGACAATGCTTTTAGCTTTTGACGTTGGAAACAGCAACATCGTACTTGGAGTATTCAAAGACGGAAAGCTGGTCACCAACTGGAGAATCGAAACAGACAACAACAAAAGTGCCGATGAGTACGGCATGATCGTAACCCAGCTCTTTCAGTATGAAGGGCTGCAGGCATCGGACGTAAAAAGACATCATTATTTCTACCGTTGTACCGTCAGTTCTCTACACGCTGCAGCACTTGGCCATGAAGTATTTTTAAAAAGCGCGCCATCACTGTAGAATCCGGTGTAAAGACTGGACTGGTTGTAAAGTATGACAACCCTAAACAAGTAGGGGCCGACAGAATTGTCAATGCTGTGGCCGCCTACCAAAAATACGGCGGACCTTTGATTATCATCGATTTTGGAACAGCGACCACGTTCTGTGCGGTGACTGAGAAGGCCGAGTACTTAGGCGGATCCATTGCCCCGGGTCTGAAGATTGCATCTGAGGCGCTCTTTGAAAAGACCTCGAAGCTGCCAAAGGTAGAACTGGAGGAGCCTGGTCAGACGATCTGCAAAAAAAATACCATTCAGAGTATGCAGTCCGGGCTTGTTTACGGACACATGGGAATGGTGGACTACATCGTAAAAAGATGAAAAGAGAGTTGGAGGCCATTACGGAATCGGGCAAAGCGGTCACAGTTGTCGCAACTGGCGGTCTGTCTACGCTGATTGATGACGGGGGTAGACTGTATCGATCATGTGGACAAGATGTTGACCCTGGAAGGGCTTGAAATCATCTATCAAAAAATAAGAAGCCGGCAAAACCGTGTAAGGGGAAAAAAAGGAACCAATACAGAATGAGTAAAAGCTTGAAAATAGGAAATATTGAACTTGATAATCCTTTTCTTCTGGCTCCACTAGCAGGAATTACAGACGCTCCCACTGCAGAATCTGCCGCGAGATGGGAGCGGCTTTGGTCTATTCGGAAATGGTCAGCGGAAAAGGCCTGTATTACGGCGACAGGAAGACAGACCAGCTTGCTCTTTCTCTACGAGGAGGAAAAGCCGGTGGCATATCAGGTCTTCGGAAGTGAACCGGAGATCATGGCATTCACTGCCCGCGCATTAGAAGAGCGGGAAAATGCGATTCTGGATATCAACATGGGATGTCCTGTACCGAAAATTGTAAAGAATGGCGAGGGTTCGGCGCTTTTTGAAGCGATTGGATCTAGTTTATGATTTGATTTTGCCATGGTCAGCAATACGAGCAAGCCGGTGACGGCAAAAAATACGCATCGGTTTTGACAAATCCTGTATAAATGCCGTGGAGACGGCAAAAGCTATTGAGGAAGTTTGGCGCGGCGGCAGTTGCTGTTCACGGTAAGGACGAGGGAGCAGTATTACAGTGGAAAAGCGGACTGGACGCAGATAAGGGCCGTGAAAAATGCGGTCAGCATCCCCTGTCATTGGCAACGGAGATGTGGTGGACGGCGATTCTGCCATGGCTGCCATGATGGAGGAAACCGGCTGTGACTTTGTGATGATTGGTCGTGGCGCTCTGGGAAACCCCTGGATTTTTCCGCGACGTTCTGGCGGCTTGGAAGGGAGAACCACAGCCACGAATTGCCAAATCTTGTCGAAAAAAAGAAATGATGCTGCGTCATTTTCATGATATGATAGAATTAAAGGGCGAATACGCCGCAGTCCGCGAAATGCGTAAATTTGTGGGCTGGTATCTCAAGGGCATTCCCGGAAGCGCCGCTTGCGAGGAAAAAATCAACTTAATTGACGATGCCCGGGAGCTGACTACTGCGATAGGAGACTTTTTAAGATGAAAACCAAAAAGATATTGGTACGTTTCTTTATTGTCTGCATGGTTGTCATGTCTTTTTACGACAACAGCTTTTGCAAACATTGTGGACGACCTTAAGAAAGAACCCAATGCTATGGCGCTTGTCACCATAGATAATGAAGACTGCACAGAAATTGCTAATTTAAAAGACCTGAGTGTGCGGATTACCGCACCTGGTACGAATATCAATATTATCATTCCTGCTGAAGAAGTGAAAGAGGATGGAGAAACACTGGGTCTTTGGCTGGTTATCCCAAAAGACCGGATCAGCGATGCCATTATGAAGGAACTGGCGGAAGTGCAGGGGGAATATAGATTTGGGGGCACCCAAAAGCGCGACCGGAAAAATTTTCACAGACATAGATAACGTCTTGTCGAAGTTTTCATGTGAGATCATCGGTCCGCCAGAGAATCATTATTCTGTTGTCAGCAGTTCCATCATTAAGACGCGAGGCGGATTGAAAACTCAATCGACCCCTGCTGGCCTATATCACTGCCGGATTTCTCACCGGCCTCTTTCATCGCAGGCGCCGAGCTGGCTCCAGAGTGTCCGCTGTCCATAGATACTTCCAGATTATTCGGCCGCGTACCAGCGGACTGGATCAGGTTGGCTGATGGCTGGCTTTGCTTACGAAGGCAGCTATGATGATTTACTTTGAGGGGAAATGCCTTCAGGGCTACAGGGGATGCGCCCTCATCAAGGTGCGAAGGACTTTGTAAACTGTATGACGGGACAGTTATTCGACTATATGGGCAGCTATGATTCTTACGTCCTCCCGACAATTACAAGTGGTGGGGATTATGAGCTGATTCTTTTTTGGGAGATCGTAAGCAGACGGACGGGCTGATACCCCTGATATGTAATCGACAAAGAAAAAAGAGGCCGTGGACGGAGAAGCCAGTTTCAACACAGACGCCAGATACAGGAGATCGGGCCTCCCTTTGGGATGTATATCGTTGCTGTTTACCGCACTGGTCCAGTGGTGCCATTGCTGGTCATCGGAGGAAGAAGTAATACCCCTGCGATAAATATAATTATCGTGTTCAATTTTAAAAAATGTAGAACAGTCATAAAAAAGCTGTTTTATTTTTTTTTTGATTTTTGTACGAAAAATGAAGAAAAAAATTATACTTTATTTATTGTTTTGAGTGTTTTATTAATTTTACTTATAATCGGTAGCGTGTTAGAATTTTATCAACTGATCGATCGAAAAAGACTCAAGGAGGAAAAAATGAAGAACTTAAACAAAAAGAAGGATATATCGTACTATATCAAAGCCCTTATCGGCACTTGATCATGCTGCTTTTCCCGATTCTTCCGGCACCAGCGCCGGATTACAACGGTGGGCATGGTGATTATCGGGCAGCCGCTGGGATTGATTATCCTGTGGACTTTCGTGGATATGATGTGGCCGACCTTTCTGGCCATCATTTTGGAGGCTTCACGCCCTGGACGTTTACCCTGCATCATGGCAGAGACCAACGGAATCTACGAAGCGGGACAGCAATCCTTTGGTAACTGGATCGTACTGTTTGCCCTGGGCTGTTCAATTTTTGTGTGTACTGCTGGAGGAATCAGGGATTATCCGAAGAATCGTATTTTGGTTCATTACCAGCAAACAGGCGAAGAACAATGCATGGACTTTCAGTTTCATGTTCCTCTTTGCAACGATGGCCATTTCGCTGTTTTTTAGACTGCGTGGCGGCAAAATTCTTCATGCTCGGGATTGCACATGAAATATTTGCAATCTTCGGTTTTAAGAAGGGCGACAAATGGCCGAAATATATGGTAATCGGCATTACCTTCACGGTTATTCTGGCTTTTGCCATGACGCCGATCTGCCATACCGCAAGCATCTTGTTCATGGGGATTTACTCAGGAATCACCGGTCAGGCAGCCAATGTGCTGGGCTACATGCTGGTAGGTATTCCGGTAGGGTTTGTCATCTGGTTCCTGATGCTGCTTTGGTTCCGCTTTGTGGTAAAACCGGATATCTCTCACTTTGACAAAATTGACTTTGCTGCAATTGAAGCGATGCGGCCTGGTGCAATGGACAAGAAAGAAAAGCTGGTGGGAGCAGTCAGCATTCTGGTTCTGATACTTTGGATTATACCAGGCTTTCTGTCATTCCTGGCACCGACCTCAAGTGTCTTCCTGTTTATGGACAACCTGACGGCTACAGCGCCGCTGTTTATCGCCATTGTATTCCTTGCAATCGTCCATATTGAAGGGAAACCGGTATTAGATTTACATGCCGCCATGAAGAAGGTGGACTGGCTTTTCGATTGTGTTCCTGGCAGGCATCCTGATGATTGCGACTGCCATGGGTGAAGCAACCACCGGTATTCCGGATTTTATTGCCAAGAATATCATCCCACTGGCAGAAGGCAAAAGCCCGTATGCAGTCATTGCGCTCTTTGCCGTACTCAGTTGCGCCATCACGAACATTGCCAACAACATACCAGTAGGCATTATCTTTGTCAGCGTTGGCGTGCCGCTTGCGCAGGCGGCGGGAATCAATCCGTTCCTGCTAGTCGTCACCATTTGCATCGCAGCCAACATGGCTTATACGATACCGCCAGCCTTTGTACCTATCGGCATGGCTTATTCTGACGAATGGTGTGAAGGGAAATCCGTTTTAAAGAACGGACTGGTTATGACGGTTATCAGTTGTGCGTCGCTGGCGCTGCTGATTTACCCCTCTGGGGAATCTGATTCTCGGAGCTTAAAAATATTGAATATGTGATGGAGGAAAAACAAATGTATACATTAAGACTATATCAGGACTATGTTCCAGCAAATATCGAATGCAGGCAGATTGAGTCGCAGCATTCCATCCTTTATGTACTACGGGGAGGCGCAGAAATCAATGACGAAGCAGTCGCAGCAGATCAGGCTGTTTATTGTAAGGATAGCTTCTTTATAAAGACGGCAGAAATGGATGCCGTTATCTGGCGGTGGGAGATTGTCAGAGAGGAAGCTGCAAACACCTATTTAGAAGGAGGCCCAGTACAAAAGCAAGCTTGCAATCAGCAGGAAGGTGCAGATGTTTGAATTGACCTCCCGCAGTAAGTGGCTGTTCAGACTGGACTGTATCTATGGCAATCTGGGTTCAACAGGACTGCATTCCCATCCGGGTTCCGGCATCCGCTGCTTGCTTGAGGAAATCTCCATGTGCGCGGCGTCATTGGGGAATGCTCAGACAACACTAAAACAGGAGACGCATGGTATGAAGAAGGTTCCTATCCGATTATTTCGACCACCTATGGCGATGAACCGGCTGCATTCCTGCGGGGGATGATTCTGCCTGTAGAATATGATGAATATCCAGACACAGCGATGTGGATTGAGGGAAGAAAAGAAGGTCCAAAGTTCATGGAAGAATTACTCTCAGCAAGTCATCATGCTCAGATAGTCAAGGAGTATAAAGATGAAGAAAGTAAAAAGGAAGTAAAGCCTTAATAGAGTTACTGAAGCATCATGGAACGGAAATGTATTTGGAATTCCAGGTGCAACAGAGATTTTTTTTTTCATGGAAGAGCTGGAAAGAACACCGGAAATAAAGTTCATTCTTGCCCTCAATGAAATGGTTTGTGTGGGGGCGGCGGAAGGATATGGCAGGGCAAAGGGAAAGCCAGCGGTGCTGAATCTGCATACCGGACCTGGGATGGCCGCAGCGATGCCCTCCTGCTCAATGCGAAATACGGAAAAGTGCCCATGGTCATCCTGGTCGGACAGAATGACACCCGCCTCCTCGTAAAGGATCCACAGTTATCGGGGGATATCGTCTCAATGGCAAAGCCGGTAGTGAAGTGGGCGACAGAAATCCATCGCGGACAGGACATTCCTGTGGCAGTGAACCGGCCTTCAAAATGATGATGCAGCCGCCGATGGGACCGGTGGCCGTGTCGATTCCCTCGGATTTAATGAATGAAAGAGGTGCAGCTCGATTTACGTTCTTTGCCGCCTTATGGATATAATGCAGGCAGGGGTGACAGCCACCAGATTGCCCATGCAAAATCCCTGATTTTACAGGCAGAGAATCCAGCACTGCTGGTGCAGGAGGGCGTGGCGCGCAACAGGGCCCTCGCTGAAACGGTAAAGTTTGCTGAACTCTTGGGTGCGCCCGTATCAAATTTGGATGGGGGACGTCAATTTTCCGGTCAGGCATCCTCAGTACCGTGGGGGATATCGACGATTCGACCAGCCCACAAATGGTAAGAGTACTGCGCGAATCGGATCTTCTGATTGAAATCGGGGGACAGTTGTTTAACGATGCATTTTACAGCGATGCAGAGGTATTGCCAGAGGCGCTCCCCTGTCGTACAAATTGACGACGACCCATGGGAGCTTTGGAAAGAACTTCCCCGTGGACTGCCCAATCCAAGGAGATATCAGAGAAGTCCTTGCAGAACTGGAATGGACTGCTAGAAAAAAAGAGTACGATCTGGCGGAAAAGGCGGCAAAGAGAAGGAAAACTGCTGGCTGCAGAATCGGAAAGACAACAGGAGGCGCTGTCAAACAAGATAGAGGCTGAAAAGAACCGGCAACCTGTAGCAGTGACTGCGTTGATGGCCGGTGTATCTGCGGCGATGACTGACAAAACTTTACATCGTCGATGACTGCTGGTCATCTTCGGCCATGCTTCGCGCTATTTAGACTTTAAAGACGAAAAGAGCCTTTATCGTCCGCGTAACGGAGGCAGTATCGGCTTCGGCCTGCCTGGGGGTCTTGGCGTCAAGCTGGCCTGTCCGGAAAAGAAAAGTGCTGGTATTATCAGGGGACGGTAGCGCAGCTTGGTCTATGCAGACTTTCTGGACGGCAGCGCATTATCGAATACCGGTCATTATGATCATTACCAACAACGGAACTTACCGTCAGGTCAAAAAACGTCCGAAAGAGGATTTTAGGGGATTATCCCTTGAATGAACCTCATCTGGGGGATGGAAATTGATAATCCAGTCATTTCCTTTTTATGGCACTTGCCAAATCCATGGGAGTTTCCCGGATGTCAAGTTCATAAGGCAGTGGAACTCAGCAAAGCGATAGAAAATGGAAGGAACTGCAAGGAACCATATTTAATCGAGGTCTTTGTTGAAAACAGGCCAGATTAGAAATTGCCGCAATATGCAGGAAAGGAATAAAATGAGGTATAATTTTACAGTTAAGAGTAATATCCATTTTGGCTCGGGGTCAATGAGCGCCCTGTCAGAGATTTTGTCCGGCTATGCCAAAAAAAAAGTAATGATCGTCTATGATGGCGGAGCAAAAGCTGCCGGCATTACGAAAAAAATTTTGTGAAGTAGAGAAAAGTGAAACATCCTATTGTTGTTTTGACGAAGTATTCCAAACCTACCAACGAAGTGGTTGAAAAGGCAGCACGGATTGCAAAGGAAAAACAGAGTGAAGGGATTGATCGCCATCGGCGGTGGAAGCAGCATCGATCTTGCTAAGGCTGTCAACATTTTAATGACAAACCCTGGGCAATCGGAGATTATGGAGGGATAAACACTGTCAAAGAACCCTGCCTGCCATTGATCGCCATACCGACCACGGCAGGAACTTCCAGTGAAATTACCAATGTATGTGCTCGATTGATACACAAAGGGTTGTAAAGTATGTTATAATAGACAACAAAGAGCTGCCGTATCAGATATCATTGCTGATCCGGAGTTGACTCCTGACTATGCCAAAATCAGTCACAGCGGCGAGTTTTGGGATGGATGCCATAAATCCTTTATGTGATACATTTCTAATATGGCAAACAAATGACAGAATATCATTCCCCTCAAGGGTTTAAAGATTCTCTTTGAGAATATCCGGAGGGCATATGACGATGATCAAATGTGATGCGAGAGAACAGATGATGCTGGGATGTATTATCACAGGATTTGATTTTCTATGCAAATCTGGGGGGAATGGTTCCACGCAATCGCGCGCATAACTGAGCGCACACTTGCTATCGCCCGCGGAATGCTAACGGCAGTGCTGCCGTATGTAATGGAATTTAATATGCCGGCTTGCAGAAAGAAGATGGCTCAGATAGCAGAAGCGATAGGCCTTAAAAATAGCGGAGACGCAACCGCAGACAGCGCAGCGGTGCGCAGGCGCTAAAGAATAAAAGCGATGCGGTTGGAATCAAACATTATCTCAACTGGGTATTCATAGGAAGATTTTTTGATGTTATAGCCGCCGACGCACTAAAGGAGGCGCCACCGTGTTTAATCCTCGTCAAAATGTCTCTAAAAGAGGATATTCTCTTTATCTTGGAGCGCTTACTAACTACATGGGAAGGTGTCAATTATGGATTTGCGTCAACTACAGATATTCGTATCACTTTCGAAAACCTTGAACTTTTTCTGAGAC